>ERZ779820.1269-NODE-1269-length-15945-cov-3.266583_pt1 | contig 15945 bp, 9 predicted proteins | sample MGYA00511563_ERZ779820 | MGnify/ENA primary metagenome ERZ779820 (study PRJEB29588, sample SAMEA1964852) | human gut metagenome | biome: human gut; feature: human-associated habitat; material: faeces | place: Denmark | collected 2008/2010 ...
GGCCGTGGGAATTTTCAGAAAGGTCGTTACGGCGATGGACCACGTCCTTTGAAACGATCCGACAACCCGGATGTGATCTATGGAAGGGATTTTGATGACGATGCCATCACCATTGATTCTATTGCCGGAGAGATGGGAGAGATTACGATCCGCGGACAGGTAACTTCCGTGGAAGCCAGAGAAATCCGAAACGAGAAGACTATCTATATGTTCAACATCACGGACTTTACAGATACGATTACCGTAAAAATGTTTCTGCACAACGAACAGGTGCCGGAAATCAGTGGAGCCATCAAAAAGGGTGCCTTCCTGAAGCTAAAAGGTGTGACCACCATCGATAAGTTCGATCATGAGATCACCATCGGTTCCCTTGCAGGTATCAGGAAAATCAGTGATTTTACCACTAGCCGGATGGATAACAGTCCGGAAAAGCGAGTAGAGCTGCACTGCCATACGAAAATGAGTGATATGGATGGGGTTACGGATGCAAGCGTTCTGGTAAAACGCGCCTACAAATGGGGACATCCGGCCATCGCGATCACAGACCATGGAGTGGTACAGTCCTTCCCGGAAGCCAATCATGCCTATGACGATATTGTCAGCGATTACCGAAAACAGTACCAGAAAGATCACCCGGAAGCGACAAAGGATGAGATGAAACAGGTGTATCCGCCGTTTAAGGTAATTTATGGTGTGGAAGCCTATCTGGTGGATGATGTGAAAGGCATGGTTACCGGAAGCAGGGGACAGAGTCTGGATGATCCTTATGTGGTGTTTGATATCGAAACCACCGGTTTCAGTCCGGTGGCTAACCGGATCATCGAGATTGGTGCAGTTCGAGTGGAAGAGGGTTCCGTCGTGGATCGCTTTTCCGTCTTTGTCAATCCGCAGGTGCCGATTCCTTTTAAAATCGAACAGCTGACCGGCATCAATGACAGCATGGTTGTGGATGCAGAGACCATAGAAGAAGTTCTGCCAAAATTCCTGGAATTTTCCAAGGGTGCGGTCATGGTGGCACACAATGCCGGATTTGACATGAGTTTTATCATCGAAAATTGCAAACGCCTTGGAATCGAACAGGATTTTACTTATGTGGATACGGTAGGTCTTGCCCGGATGCTTCTGCCGGGACTGAACCGGTTCAAGCTGGATACAGTGGCGAAAGCACTGAATATTTCCCTGTTGAATCATCACCGGGCAGTGGACGATGCGGCCTGTACGGCGGAAATTTTTGTAAAATTCATTAAAATGTGTAAGGAACGAGACATCTTTGATCTGAATGTATTAAATGAGGCCGGAAAACTCTCCGAGCATACCATCAAAAAACTGCCGACCTATCATGCGATTATTCTGGCCACCAGCGAGATTGGCCGGGTTAATCTGTATCGTCTGGTGTCAAAATCACACCTGGAGTTTTACAATCGGCGGCCCAGGATCCCAAAGAGTGTGTATCTGCAGTATAACGAAGGACTGATGATCGGATCTGCCTGTGAGGCGGGAGAACTTTTCCAGGCGATTTTAAGGGATGAACCAGAATCAGAGATCGCCCGTCTGGTGGAATTCTATGATTATCTGGAGATCCAGCCAATCGGCAACAACATGTTTATGGTGCGGGATGAAAACCGGGATAATGTAACCTCCGAGGAAGATCTTCGGGATCTGAACCGACGGATCGTGAAACTGGGAGAACAGTTTAAAAAACCTGTGGTTGCCACCTGTGATGTACATTTTATTGATCCCGAGGATGAAGTCTACCGGAGAATCATCATGACCGGAAAGGGATTCAGCGATGCGGATGATCAGGCACCGCTGTATCTGCGGACCACAGAAGAGATGTTGAAGGAATTTGAATATCTGGGTGCGGAGAAAGCGGAAGAGGTTGTCATCACAAACCCGAATAAAATCGCGGATATGTGTGACCGGGTCTGCCCGATCCGTGACGGTAAATTTCCTCCGGTTATTGAAAACTCGGATCAGATGCTTCGTGATATCTGCTATAATGAGGCTCATGCGATCTATGGACCGAATCTTCCGGAGATCGTATCGGCACGGCTGGAGCGGGAACTGAACTCCATCATCTCCAATGGATATGCCGTAATGTACATCATTGCACAGAAACTGGTTTGGAAGTCCAACGAGGACGGGTATCTGGTAGGTTCCCGTGGATCCGTAGGATCATCCTTTGTTGCCACGATGGCGGGAATCACGGAAGTCAATCCGTTAAGTCCTCACTATCTGTGCGGAGAGTGCTATTATGTGGATTTTGATTCCGACGAAGTGAAAACATATTCCGGCCGTGCCGGTTGTGACATGCCGGATAAGATATGCCCGCGGTGTGGAAAACCATTGAAGAAAATGGGGTTTGATATTCCGTTTGAGACTTTCCTGGGATTCAAGGGAAACAAAGAGCCGGATATCGACCTGAACTTCTCCGGTGAGTATCAGAGTAAGGCACATAAATATACAGAAGTAATCTTTGGTGCGGGACAGACTTTCCGTGCCGGAACGATCGGTACGCTGGCGGATAAGACAGCGTTCGGTTATGTGAAAAATTATTACGAAGAGCGTGGTGTGCACAAGAGAAACTGCGAGATCGACCGGATCGTGCAGGGATGCACAGGTATCCGTCGTACCACCGGACAGCATCCGGGCGGTATCATCGTTCTTCCTTTTGGTGAAGATATCAACTCCTTCACTCCGGTACAGCATCCGGCAAATGATGTGAATACCGATATTATCACCACCCATTTTGATTACCATTCTATCGATGCGAACCTGCTGAAGCTGGATATTCTGGGACACGATGATCCGACCATGATCCGTATGCTGGAAGATATCACCCATTTTGATGCTCAGCAGGTGCCGTTGGATGATCAGAGTGTCATGTCCCTGTTCAAGAGTACGGAGGCACTGGGAATCACACCGGATGATATTGGCGGCTGTCCACTGGGCTGTCTTGGGATTCCGGAGTTTGGTACGGATTTCGTTATCCAGATGCTTCTGGATACCAAACCGGAATCTTTTTCAGATCTGATCCGTATCTCCGGTCTGTCCCATGGTACCGATGTGTGGCTGGGTAATGCACAGACATTAATAGAGGAAGGAAAAGCGACCATTTCCACGGCCATCTGTACCCGTGATGATATCATGATCTACCTGATCGACAAGGGACTCGAAAGTGAGCTTTCCTTTACGATCATGGAGAGCGTGCGAAAAGGAAAGGGCTTAAAGCCGGAGTGGGAAGAGGAGATGAAGGCCCACGATGTGCCGGACTGGTACATCTGGTCATGTAAAAAGATCAAGTACATGTTTCCGAAGGCTCATGCGGCAGCCTATGTTATGATGGCGTACCGGATCGCGTATTATAAGATCTTCTATCCCCTGGCTTACTATGCGGCTTACTTCAGTATCCGTGCTTCTGCATTTTCCTATGAACTGATGTGTATGGGACGGGAACGGCTGGAGTATTATATGGCAGATTATAAGAAACGAAGTGATACGCTGACGAAAAAAGAGCAGGATACCGTAAAAGATATGAAAATCGTACAGGAGATGTATGCGAGAGGGTTCTCGTTTACGGAGGTGGATCTTTATAAGGCACAGGCGCACCGCTTCCAGGTTGTCGACGGTAAGTTGATGCCGGCGCTGGACAGTATCGAAGGACTGGGAGATAAAGCGGCTGATGCGGTGGTGCTTGCGGCGAGAGACGGCCAGTTTCTGTCAAAAGATGATTTCAGACAGCGGACGAAGGTCAGCAAGAGTGTGATTGATTTTATGGATGATCTGCATATCTTCGGGGATATACCGGAGTCGAATCAGATTTCGTTGTTTGATTTTCAATAAAAAATGTTGTACAGGTTGAAGATAACTTTCAGAAATAAAAGGAAGAATAGCAAAAATCGGAAAAATATGTACAAATATTAATAAAATCAATTGACTTACAAAAATATTTTATTATTATAATAATATAAAATAGAAAAGCACTTTTATATGGCATAGAAATATAGCTGTATGGGAGTGCTTTTATCGCATATACAGAGTGCAAAGTATCATCTTTTTATGAGAAAAATCTGTATGTAATAAATATTCCGTAGATAATATACTGCGAGGTGCCGAACAGTTACAAAGAAACAGTAAAAGGTGACAGAAAATGAGCGGACAAAAGAAAAAAGGATTTACTCTTGTAGAACTTGTGGTGGTATTGGTGAGCATGACGGTCATCCTTGGTATCGCAATTCCATCGGTTTTGCACTATATGAAAATGGCAGAATTCCGAAAAAATGAGGAGAATGCGAAGACGGTGTATCTGGCTGCAGAGTCGAAGCTGACTTATTATCGCAGTTCCGGACAGTGGGAAGAGTTCAAAAAAGAAGTGATGAGCCAAGGAAAAGAAGCACCGTTTACAGATAGTAAACGGAAGGGAAAAATCTATGGAATCACGCTGGATAAAGAACATGACGGGGCATCGGCGTCAAATAATGCAGTTCTGGGTCTTCTCGACGGATATACCTATGACAAAAGCATGCTGGATGCAACAACAAGTACAAGTATTCTGCGTCTGGCAAAAGTAGCAGAAAGTCTGAAAGAACAGCAGACCATCTATGCAAGCATCCAGGCACTCTCTTATTATCAGCGGGGAAGTCAGTCCACAAATGAGTATCGTTCCAGTGAAAAAGTAACTTCCAATAGTTCCAATACATTGTACGGAGATGATTCGACAGAGAATAAAATCAAAGTAGCGTATTTTCGGCATCTGTCCAACATCCGTTATGAAGAGGAAGATATGAAAAAAGAGATTACACTGACAGGAAAAGGGAAAAATACAAAAATCAGCAATCTGTCACTGGGAGAGAACTCTATTGTAAAAGACAACAGTGCAGATACACTGGAGATAGATGCGGCAAACTATCTTGGACTTTTTGGCGAAAAAGAAGTGGAGACCACTGAGCGGGAGCGTATCCTGATCGGGACAGATATTCGCAGGGTAAAACGTGGTATGGGATGCCAGAAGTGCAATAATACAGGGTATCGTGGATGAATTGCTATCCATGAGATCCTAGAGCGTGTCTGAAAAATCATTTCCGCAATCTGCAAGCCCCACTTTGCGGTATATTTTACCCTCATTCGGTTGCCGTAGCCCGCTACGCCGCCCTCATTCGGATAAAATCTCCCACAAACTGAGACTCGCAGCTCACGAAAAGCCTTTTTCAGACATGCTCTAGTGGTGGATAACCATGTCCGCCGGATGATCATCGAGCATGCTCCGGTGGAAGATATTAAAAAGTACGCGCGGGAAGTGCGTAAGATGCGTACTCTGAGAGAGAGTGCACTTCAGTTGGTGGAACAGGGAGTGACCACGCCGGAAGAGATGATGAAGATCAGTTATGAGATTTAGGGACAACATAGTATATAGAACTTGACCGATATTGTAACGGCCCAGATAGTTGCGAAAAGCAGCTATTTGTGTATAAAGAAGATTGGATCAGGAAAGTTTGAAAAAGGAAGAATATATCGACAGAAATCATAAAAAAAGTACAGGAGGATAGCGAATGGATGCAAAGATAGAACAGCTGATTCTTGTGACCGGACCGACCGGAAGCGGAAAGTCCACGACACTTGCGGCGATGATCGAACATGTGAACCAGAACAGTGACCGGCATATTATTACGATCGAAGATCCGATCGAGTACAAATATCAATGTAAGAAATCTTTGATTCACCAGAGAGAAGTGGGTGAAGATGTGGGAAGCTTTGCGGATGCGCTGCGAAGTGCTCTGCGTGAAGATCCGGATGTGATCCTGGTAGGAGAGATGCGGGATTATGAGACCATCTCTGCCGCCCTTCTTGCGGCTGAGACCGGTCATCTGGTGCTGTCCACTCTGCATACCACAGGGGCGGCACCGACAGTGGAACGTATTATTGATGCCTGCCCGACCGGCAGTCAGAATCAGATCAGAATCCAGCTGGCCGCTGCTCTGAAAGGAATTGTCAGCCAGTGTCTGATCCCCTGTGGAGAAGTGAAAGGAGCAGCCCGGATAGCAGGAACAGAACTTCTGGTGGCTACCGATGCGATCCTGAACCTGATCCGGGAGGGAAAGACGCACCAGATTTCTGCAATGATGCAGGCGGGTGGAAACGCCGGTATGCATACCCTGAATATGGATCTGTCCCGACTGATGCGGAAGGGCTATATCACGAAAGAACGTGCCAGAGAATATACGAACAATCCGGCAGAACTTGAGCAGTATATGATGTAAGCTGTCAGGAAGCATAAAAGTAAAGTTTTACAGTAACACCTCTTTGAACGCTTCCAAAAGCCGATCATTCTGCTCCGGCAGCATCACGCAAAATCTCACAAAATGATCATCCAAAAACGGAAACGTGGAACAATCCCGGATCATCAGTCCCTTCCGGATACAATGATCGAACAGATCCTGGGAAGTAATTCCGGGTTTCCGGATCTTCATCAGGATAAAATTCGCCGAAGCCTCATACACCGTCACACTGTCCCAGGTCGACAACTCGTTGAATAACCGTTCCCGTTCTCCGCAGATCAGTTCTCTCGTATGACGAATATATTCCTCATCCGGAAACATCAGCCGTCCGGCAATCTCTGCCAGCGAATTGATCGTCCAGGGATTTTTTCTTGTATTGATTGCCTTGATCAGATCCTGATTTCCTGTCACCGCATAGCCAAGCCGCAGTCCCGGAGCTGCGAAAAACTTTGAAGTGCCACGCAGAATGATCAGATTTGTATAATAATTTGTCAGAGGAATACTGGTCACATCTTTTTCTTCCGGTGCAAATTCCACATATGTTTCATCCACCATCACGAAAATTCCATACTGCAGACAGGCATCCAGGATCCGGCGCATCTGACTGCAGGTGATTGCGGTAGAAGTAGGATTATTCGGATTACAGAGTACCAGAAGCTCCAGCTGATCGGAAAGATGGCTGCAGAAATCTTCCACATCCATATGAAACCCATGTTCTTCTTTCAAAGGATAATACAGTGTTGTACCGCCGCCCAGTGCGATTTCCCGTTCATACTCCGAATACGTAGGACCAAGTACCAGTGCTTTTTTCGGGTGCTTCGTCTGAATAAACAGAGAAATCAGTTCTGTGGAACCATTTCCGACAATCACATTTTCCGGCTGCGTTCCCGCATACGTGGCAATACAGGTGCGAAGAGCTGTATACTCCCGGTCAGGATACGTAGTGATCGCATCCAGATTATCGGCCAGTGTGGAACGTAGCTGATAAGAAATTCCCAGCGGATTGACATTTGCACTGAAACTGATGATATCCTCCTTCTTAATATGATAACATTTCTCAATAGCTTCCAGGTCACTGCCGTGGAAATGATCCTTGTGTTTAATCATAATGTCTCCTCTTTTCTTGCAACAAACTTTTGCGTAGTGTATAATAAAAATAATTATGAGTATTTTTGCAGATTGCTTTGCAAAATGATAAGAAAGTGGGCAAAATGCCTTTTGCCCCAACACCATATGAAATAAGCAATCATGTTAGTTTCATTATAATGATAAGAAAAAAATAGTCAAGGTCGATAAAAGAAGAAGCGCAGGTGGATACTTTGAAAAGAAGAATGGAACAGTTACTAAACGGAAGATTTGAATATGAAGTACCAAAGCTGACTCTTTCCGATACACAGATTAACCTTACGACCAATGAAGGGGAGAATGTTCGGGGAGAATTATATGTGGCGGCAGAAGATAACCGCAGGATCAAGGGGATGACCATGTCATCCAATCGCCGGGTACTGCTGGCAAAAGAAAAATTTTCGGGAACAACCGTATGTATTCCTTACGGGCTGGATGTGAAGGGACTGTCCGCAGGTGAGACGGTAGATGCAGTGATTACGATCAACAGTAACCTGGGAGAATACCAGGTGCCGGTACACGCAGAGATCACAGACGACGGGATTCAGACATCCCGCGGAGCAGTGGATAATCTGGAAGCATTTATCAAACTGGCGGAGAGTGATTATCGGGAGGCATTTCGTCTTTATACAAGCGAGAGCTTTCTGAAAGTGCTGCAGGGAGAAGATCCGGGATACGAAAGCCTGTACCGGGGGATGTCCAGAAACCCGGTGACCTATCAGCATATGGAAGAGTTTCTGATCGGAACCGGAAAAAAAGAGCCGGTAACTCTGCGTCTGGAAAAGACAGAACAGACCTGGGATCATCTGGATACTACAGTCAAAGACTGTCTGAATCTGTATAAAAGCACCTGGGGGTATACCCGGATGGAAGTGGAGGTTACCGGAGATTTCCTGGAAGTGGAAAAGAAAGTGATCACCAGTGAGGATTTCATCGGAAGTGTTTATGGGCTGGAATATCTGATCCGCAAAGAAAAACTGGGAAGCGGAAGAAAATACGGACAGATCCGGATCAAAACCGTATATGGAACGTATATCTATGAGGTGAAGGCTTCGGGCAATGCTTCCTATGAACTGAGCACAAGAACTTATGAGAAAAAAGGACAGGCGGCACTGGCAACACTGTATGAAAAATATCTGCTGGGCGAGATAAAACAGCAGGAATGGAAAGAAGCATCCTTGAAAGAACTGGAAAATCTCCGGAATCTCGGATGTTATTATCCGAAACAACAGCTGACAGAGGCATACATCTATGAACAGACCGGAGATGTGGCAAATGCCATGTCTGTGCTGTGGCCTCTCAGGGAACTGAAATTTACCAGGGAACAGATGGAGGAAGAAGCCTGGTATCTGGCGCTGGCAGTGAAGACCTCTGTGGCTACTGAAGAACAGAAGATGACAGCACAGGCCAGGATCGAAAATCTCTATCGTATGAATCCGGGCAGTTATCCAATCCTGAAAGTGCTGATGGAAACTTCGGAAGAATATAAGCAGGCACCGGGCAGACAGATGTATATGTTGGAAGAACTGTTTGATCTGGGATGCAGAAGCCCGTTTCTGTATCTGGCAGCCTATCAGAAAATGGAAACAGAAGCAGGCTATCTGAAAAAACTGTCACCGTTTATGGTACAGGTTCTTCACTATGCAGCACGTTATGGAAAACTGAATGAAGAACTGACCATGCGGATCGGGCATCTCTCAGAATATGTGAAGAATTTCCAACCGGTGATCTACCGTCTGCTGGTAAAATGTTACGAGGCTTATCCTGGCAATGATCTGGTGGATCATATCTGCAAATACATTATGAAGGGACAGCCGGCGAAGAGCGAGTATTTCCGCTGGTATCAGCTGGCAGTGGAGGCAGATATCCGGATCACCCGCTTATATGAATATTATATTGAAACTATGCCTCAGGGCTTCCAGAGTGTACTGCCGCAGGTGATCCGTATGTATTTTGTATATAACAATACACTGAGCAGCAGAAAACGGGCATCTGTGTATGCCAATGTAATACGCAATAAAGAGGCAGATAAGACAACATATCAGAATTATCGTAAGGCGATGGAAGCATTCGCGCAGGAAGCATTGATGGAGGGAAGAATCAGTGAAGATTATGCTACCATCTATCAGGAATGCATCGAAGACATTGCAACGCCGGCTCTTGGAGAAGCGATGGCGAAAGTTATGTTTTCTTATCGGGTGTACTGTGATGATCCGAAGATTCGCAGCGTCATCGTGTGTCATGGAGAACTGAAAGAAGAACAAAGCTATCCGTGCACAGACGGTGCTGCCTATATTCAGCTGTATACACCGGATGCGAGAATCCTTTTTGAGGATGAGAAACGGCGGCGTTATGCGACAACGGTAGATTACAATATACAGAAACTGATGGATGAAAAACCATATCTGCAGTCGTGCATGAATCTGGATATCGCAACACCCGGATTGTTACTTGCCGTATGTGGCAATGACAGCCGCAGACAGATCGGGCTTTCCACCCTTGGCTGTTACCAGCATGTGGTGGAAATGTCAGAATTCCAAGAGCCATACCGCCATATGGTATGCAGAAAAATTCTGGAATATTATGCAGAACACGCAGGCGATGATACGCTGGATAGTTATCTGAAAAAAATGGATCTGGTGACATTTGCAAAAGTAGATAAGGTATTACTCTGCGAGATCCTGATTAAAAAAGGGATGTATGCCACGGCATTGGACATGATCAGCCGTTATGGCTATGAAGGCATAAAAACGGAAAGTCTGATGAAACTGACCAGCTATCTGATTCTGGATTATGATTTTGTGGAACAGGAAGAACTGGTGTATCTGGCGCAGTATGTATTTGAACAGGGACTCTACAATGAAGTGATTCTGATTTACCTGAGCGATAATCTGCTTGGGTCTGTGGAACAGATGGCACTTTTATGGGAACGGATGCGCGGATTCCAGCTGGATACGTATGCGTTGGAGGAAGAGATTCTTCTACTCTCCATGTTCGGACGTGTCTATCTGAGGCAGGGAGCTGCGATGCTGGAACAGTATGTGGCACAGAAGGGAAAAGAACCTGTGATCCTGGCATACATTTCTTTCTGGGCATACGGATATTTTCTGGGCAAAAAAGAAACAGATCCATATATTTTCCAGTGCCTCGAACAATGTTGCAGGAGGAAGCAGGAGGTAGATCGGATCTGTCACCTGGCACTTCTGAAATATTATGCAGAACTGGATACTTATACAGAAGAGCAGGAAAAACTGATCGATGAGATTCTCGAAGAATGTACGGAAAACAGCCTGCGGTTTGCATTTTACCGGAAGTTCCCGGCAAGATTCACAAAACCATACCAGATGGATGACAAACAGTTTATCCAGGTTCAGTACCCGGCCGGAGCACGGGTGACAATTCATTATCGACTGATCCGTGACAAAGATACCGGTGAAAACTTTAAAAGTGAACCGATGAAAAATATGTACCAGGGCATTTTTGTAAAGGAATTCCTGCTGTTTTATGATGAGATACTGGAGTATTACCTGACAGTGGAACTGCCGGATGATACCCGACAGACGGAAAAGAAACTTTTGACGATGGAAGAGTCTTTACAGGAAGGAAACACAAAATATCAGCTGATCAATCAGATGCTGGCAGGCCGGAAACTGGGACGGAGAGAGCAGACAGAAAAAGCCATGGAACAGTACCTACAGAGAGAACATTTTGCAAGAAAAATGTTTCCGGTACTCCATGCGTAATACACAGATGGAGGCAGAAAAATGAACGAAGTCAGAAATATATTGGTAGGATTTGATTTTGGGGAGAAGGTCTCGCAGCTGTGTTATTATGACCGGCGTGAGGGAGAACCCGTTTCTCTGCCGATGAAGGTGGGAACCGGTCAGTATACCTTCCCCAATGTGCTCAGCAAGAAACCGGGAGAAGAGGAATGGCACTTCGGCCTGGAAGTAGAGTACTTTGTGGAACAGCAGGATGAGATTCCTGTGGAAAACCTGTATACACTGTGTCTGAAACAGGAGACAGTGGAAGTGGACGGGGCTACATGGAAGGTTGGAGAACTTCTCGGAAAATTTATCGGTAATGCACTTCGTATCCTTGGTGTGCCGGATCTGGTGAAGAGTATCAACGGACTGATGATCACTACGCCGGTACTGACACGCCCGATGGTGGAGAACATCCGGGTGGCATGCCGGGAGATGGGATTTCCGAGAAACCGTTGTTTTCTGCAGGATTATGAAGAAAGCTTTTATTATCATACGTTATATCAGAAACCGGAGATCTGGAGCAGAAGTGTAGGCTTGTTTGTATTTGACAAGGATGAAGTTTCTTATGCAAAACTGGAGATGAACCGCAGTACCCGTCCGGTACATGTCGGAGTCAGACGGGGTGGTCATATCACACTACACACGGAATATATGCAGCGTGATGTGGATTTTTGCCAGTTTGTGACAGAATCAGTGGGAAGTGAGGTTTATTCAAGTATTTACCTGGTTGGGGAAGGGTTCGAGCGAGACTGGGCAGAAAAATCTGTGGCTGAGCTTTGTAAACACCAGCGCCGGGTATTTTACGGAAATAATCTGTTTTCCAAGGGTGCCTGCTATGCTGCGAAAGAAAAGACAGAGGAACGGAATCTGAAGGGGTATCTGTATGTGGGCAATGATCTGGTACGGGAAAATGTGGGCATGGAGATGACTGTGTTCGGAACACCGGCCTATCATCCCCTGATCGTATCCGGTGTCAACTGGTATGAAGCAATGGGAGACTGTGAAATTATTCTGGATGATACCAGGAAACTGGAATTTGTTGTGTCTGATATGGAAAATACCGGTAAAGTGCGCTACAGTATGCCTTTGCCCGGTCTTCCGGACCGTCCGGCAAAAGCGACTAGACTGCATATACATCTGGAATTTACTGCAGCAGACGAGTGCAGGATTGATGTGACGGATATGGGATTTGGAGATCTTTATCCGTCGAGCAACCTTACATGGCATGAGACGATGAAGAGTCGGGGGGCAGAAGAATGAGCGGATATATTTTGTGTCAGGTAAAACGGGCAAAACTACCTTATTATATTGAAAACATCAGTACCAATATCTATTCCATCGAAGAACTGTGCTTTTATTTTTATCATAATATATATCTGCTGGACAGTACGATCCTGAACGAAGAATTGTGTTTCTGGATCCGGGATCAGCTGGGATTGAAGAAATTGGCAGAAAATCTGTATAAACATCTGGATGACGATGAGATGAAGGTGGGAGATTTTATCCTTCCGGTGTTCAAGGAGATCAGTTATCTGTCTCTGGAAGAGTTCCGCAGATTGAATCAGCAGATCCGACAGCTGGCAAATGAACCGGAAGTGTTGCGTCAGAAGCGAAAAGGTGATTATCTGATGGAACACGGAAAATATGTGAACGCCATCAAGGTTTATCAAAGGGCGCTTCGCCGGGAAGCGGAAGATGACACCGAAGTGACGGATATCAGAAAACCGGAAGCGACCGAAGCAGCAGCGGACCATACTGTAGGAGTGCAGGAAGCAACAGAAAACCTTGCAGGCGCAGAAGCAGAGTCTCCGGTTGCGATCACCATCGATATGATGGAAGATCCACAGGGTGGAGCAGAGGAAGAGACCGACAGTACACCGGAGAATCCGGAAACAGATGCAGCGGAGACGGATAGTTCTTCTTCCCGGGAGGAAAAACAGGAAGAAGTGACCCCAGACCAGAAACTTCCCCGCCAGGAGATCCTTCTCGGAAAACAGTTTATCGGAGAAATCTACCACAATATGGGCTGCGCCTATGCAAGGCTGTTTCAGATGGAAGAAGCGATTCGTTGCTTTGAGATCGCCTACGGCAAACTGCACACGATGGGAGCGGTAAAGAGCCTTCTGTATGCCGTGTATATGGAACATGGTGTGGACGCTTTTGTGGAAAAGGCGAAACAGCTGGAAGTCGATGAAGAACGCCAGGAAGAAATCTATGTAGAAGTGGAAGAAGCTGTGGAAGACCTCTATGACACACCGGAAGGCCAGGAATATAAAAAGTTATTGGAAGAAAAACAGCAGGGCAGAGAAGAGGATTATCAGCAGGGGATGAAGCATCTGTTGGAACAGCTGACTGCGGAGTACCATAAGAGTACGGGATACTGATAAAAATTATCAATAAAAATAATTGAATATCAGGTTAAACAGGAAAAAGTAGAGTAAGGCGGTGAATAAAACCGGTCGCACTGCTTTTTCTTTGGTTGCATTGCATATCAATCATTGGTTCCGGGGATCAGTTCTGATAAAACGAATTTTCGGAAAAATATGTTGCAGATGAGAACTCCCCGGCGTGTCCACAGTACAAAGACAAATTTTGAAAAATGTCTTGACATTAATACTTTACTATGATAGAGTGTTAGCATATGAAAAACCGGAGGGTAATTGTTATGAAAAAGAAAACAGTAAGCATCATGGTAGCAGCAACAATGGCACTGTCCCTGTTTGCAGGATGTGGTTCCAGTAAAGATACAGCGACCGAAGACACAAGCAAGACCGAGAGCACAGAAACAACGGATGAGAGCAGCGAGAATGCTTCCGCAGAAACAACGGATGAAAGCAGCAGAACGACGTTCACAGTAGGTTTCGATGCAGAATATCCGCCATACGGTTATATGGATGATGATGGAGAATACACCGGATTTGACCTGGAACTGGCACAGGCGGTATGTGACAAAGAAGGCTGGGAACTGGTGAAAAAGCCGATCAACTGGGATTCCAAAGATATGGAACTGAATTCAGGATCCATCGACTGTATCTGGAATGGATTTACCATGAACGGAAGAGAAGATGATTATACCTTCTCTGTTCCGTATGTGGATAACAGCCAGGTGATCGTAGTTGCAGAGAATTCCGGTATCGAACAGCTGAGCGATCTGGCAGGAAAGACCGTTGGTGTACAGGCAGCTTCCGCAGCACTGGATCTGTTACAGAGTGAGGATGAAGGCGGACAGAAAGCACTGGCAGATACCTTCGGATCTCTGAATGAATTTGCAGATTACAACACCGCATTTACCGAGTTGCAGGCAGGCGCGCTGGATGCACTGGCCATTGATGTCGGAGTTGCCAAATATCAGCTGAACTCGAGAGGAGAGGGCTTCAAGATCCTCGATGAGACACTGAATACCGAACAGTATGCAATCGGATTCAAAAAAGGAAACCAGGAACTGTGTGACATCGTAAACAAAGATCTGCAGGAACTGGCAAACGAAGGAAAAGTTGCAGAACTGGCAGAAAAATATGAAATCGCCGATATGGTGACTTTAAAAGCTGAATAAGAAGACGAAAATAACGTCTGATAAGAAAAAATGTAACCCCTCGGGAGGCGTTAGGCTTTCCGGGGGGCATGTTTGCTGTAAAGGGGCAAATGCAAAGCTATATTTCAGTATTTATAACACGGAGGATATGCAATGAGTATTGAGGTAATGGTACGACAGATGACGGCGGGTTTTGGACAGACCTGTCTGATCTTTTTTCTGACACTGATCTTTTCCCTTCCACTGGGAATGATCGTATATTTTGGACGCGTATGCCGGTTTAAGCCACTAAGCTGGCTGGTGAAGATCTATATTTCCATCATGCGTGGAACCCCGCTGATGCTGCAGCTGCTGATCTGGTATTTCGGACCGTTTTATCTGTGGGGCATGAATATCGGCGGTTATAAGTTTACAGCCATCATTCTGGGATGTTCTCTGAACTATGCGGCATATTTTGCGGAAATCTACCGTTCCGGTATCGAATCGATCCCGACCGGACAGTATGAGGCAGCACAGCTGCTCGGCTACACCAGAGTACAGACCTTCTTCAAGATCGTTCTGCCACAGGTGGTAAAAATCGTTTTGCCATCTGTCACCAACGAGGTCATCACACTGGTCAAAGATACCTCTCTGGTATATTCCGTATCTTATATCGAGATGTTTGCCGTTGCAAAACAGATTGCAGCTGCACAGACTACTGTAGTACCGTTCTTTATCGCAGGTATTTTCTATTATGTATTTAACTATGTGGTAGCCTGGGTGATGGAACTGTTTGAGAAGAAACTGAACTATTATCGCTAGGAGGGTCGACATGAAACTGTTGGAAATGAATCATATCAAAAAAGAATTTGACGGACTGGGTGTCTTAAAAGATATCTCTCTGTCGGTGGAAGAAGGAGAAATCGTTTCTATCATTGGTCCTTCCGGTTCCGGCAAATCCACGATGCTTCGCTGCGCGACGATGCTTGAGGAGATTGACGGCGGAGAGATCCTGTACATGGGGAAAAAAGCTGCCTGGGTAGAAAACGGCAAAGTGATGCATCCGGATAAAAAAGAGATGAAAGAGATCCGTTCCTGTTTCGGGCTGGTTTTCCAGAACTTTAATCTGTTTCCACATTATTCAGTATTGAAGAATATAGCAGATGCGCCGATCCATGTACAGAAACGGGACAAAGGCGAAGTATACAAAGAGGCGATGGAACTGCTGAAAAAGATGGGGCTGGAAGATAAGGCAGACGCCTATCCA
>ERZ779820.1273-NODE-1273-length-15935-cov-11.281549_pt1 | contig 15935 bp, 13 predicted proteins | sample MGYA00511563_ERZ779820 | MGnify/ENA primary metagenome ERZ779820 (study PRJEB29588, sample SAMEA1964852) | human gut metagenome | biome: human gut; feature: human-associated habitat; material: faeces | place: Denmark | collected 2008/2010 ...
TCTACGCAAAAACACCTGAAGAACTATATAACAAAGAAACGCTTGCATTGGAACAGATTGAGAATGCTACTTTTCATCGGAAAACGCCCACAGTTGCAGAGTATTGTGAAAAGTGGCTGCTGATGCAGTCGGTTCATGTACGAGCTACTACTTTGACGGATTACACCTCAAAGGTCAGGCGGCATATTATAGCGGAATTGGGAGATAAACGGATGGGAGAGGTTAGCCTGGATGATATTCAGCTTGCCCTTGTTCCGGTTTCCAAGAAATCCGCATCGGTTTATAAATCTGTGGTGATCCTTTACAAGTCTATCTTTCGCGCAGCGATGGAAAGCAGGATCATTGACCATAACCCGACGGTTTATCTGACAACAAAAGGTGGCGGTGTTCCCCAAGAGGATCGTCAGGCTTTGACAGATGAACAGGCAGAGCGCCTTTTGGATGCTATCCGAGATTTGCCGCCTTATGTCTTTGTCATGATCGGTTTGTATGCGGGTCTGCGCCGGGAAGAAATTCTTGCTCTGCAATGGGATTCGGTATATCTGGATACAGATACTCCATATCTGACGGTAAGGCGGGCATGGCATACAGAACACAACAGACCGGTGATCTCAGATGAATTGAAAACCAAGGCTGCGGAGAGAAATATCCCCCTTCCTGTTTGTTTGGCTGAGTGTTTGAAAGAGGCAAAGGAAACTTCGACTTCGGAGTATGTGGTTTCAAACCGGGATGGCGAACCGCTGTCCTATACGCAGTTTAAGCGGCTGTGGCAGTATATTGTTACGAGAACGGTCAAGGAACGAAGCTATTATCGGTATGAAGATGGAAAAAGAGTAAAGCATACTGTCACACCTGTCTTGGGAGAAAAGGCCGCTCATAACGGAAAAGTGGTTTACAGCCTGGACTTTGAGGTAACACCCCATCAGTTGCGGCATACTTACATCACCAACCTTATTCATGCGTCGGTAGATCCCAAAACGGTTCAATACCTGGCAGGCCATGAAAGCAGCAAGATTACCATGGACATCTATGCAAAGGTTAAGTATAACAGGCCGGATGAGCTGGTCAGATCAATGAGCTGCGCGTTTGCAAGCTGGGATGCTGCCCAGTAATAATAAAATTAGGAAGTAAAGCAGGAGCGAGGCAAGGATGTCTCGCTCTTTGTTTTGCATCAGCCGTATCTTTGATTAAATCGAGGCTTTCTGATAAAAAGAGAGTGTAGATACGGAGACTACACATTATCAAGAAAGGACGATCAAAGATGGCAAAAAAGAAAACACAGATCCCGAAGTACGGGACCATTACATTGAAAGGAATCCAGTATTACAGAACCAGGATTATGGATTCTCTTTCTTCAAATCGAGAAATTCCGAGATGCGGCAGGCATTGTAATTCAGCATCAAAATGATTTGGCAGTAAGGATTAGCCTCGTGCGCCCAAAGTCTTGCCAACTCGTCTTTGCTGAAGATGTTACGGTCGCGCTTGTTGGGGTTCTTGTTACGGTAGCCTGTCAGATCAACATACTGCGAATAATCTTTGTTGCAGATGTCGTTCTTCATGGCGTATTCGTACACTTGATTGAATAAGCCCTTTAACTTTTTGAGTGTGGGATAATTTTTGCCACAGGTGTCAACTACAAGCTGCAAATCACAGAGTTTGATCTCGCGGAAAGGCTTGTCATACAAGATACCACAGACCTTGTAGGAAGCCGTGTAGCCCTTTGCATTGGAGTTGGATATGATGGGATACTTATACTTTGACCAGCGCTCGTAGACCTCGGAAAAGGTGACTTTAGCAACATTAACATCATAGGGATTCTGATTGTATTCAGCCAGCATTCTCAGCCCCTCGGCGCGGGTTTCGGCATAGCCGATAATCTGAAAATCCTGAATCTGCCTGCCTTTGGTCTCGTCTAAATGCCAGCCGATGGTTTTGCGTACCATGTAAGGTTTTCTGCGTTTTCCGGACATTTTGACTACGCTGCCGTAGCCATTGGGTAATCTCATGTTGTTATCAAACTTCCTTTCGCTCAGGCACATTCTATGATAAAGAGGAATGACCTCTTATCAACATTATTTCAGATTGTCCAACTGCTCCTTGGTCATGTTTTTTAATTCTGCCATGTCGTATTTGCTTAAATCGGCAGTGTACAAGGGCTTGTCGGTCAATGGGGTGTTGGCATATTGCGCAATTTTTTCGTTTGTGAAGCTGGTAAGGCGGCTGGGGTCATGCCAATAGTCCTCGCCCCAAGAACGCTCCGAGGAAAACTGTTCCAGCAAAAAGCAGAGCGTTTCGTTCAGAGTGGCATCCGGGTCTGTGGCGCGGAATTTCAGTGAAGCGGTAAAATTGCCGTCATCACAGCGCTCGTGGGTAATGTCAATGTCGAAGTGAAGTTCTTGCTTCTTGTTTAACTCATAAAGTACAGTAACCACATCGGCAAGGGTATTCAGCTTGATTTGCGGCTCGCTTACGCCCAGCAGATATGCGGGCGTTACGCCTAAAGCGTGTGCGATAGTGGTTACAGTATCCAGTAAAATCCGGCTTTCGCCGCTTTCGTAGCTTTGCACGGTGCGCAGACTTTTCCCTAAAAGCTGTGCAAGCTGGGTTTGTGTCAGATTCTTTTCTGAGCGGACAGCCTTGATTCGCTGCCCGATTTGTTCATTTGTAAGATTCATGGCTTCTCACCTCGCCTTAATACTACCATATACATGCGAAGAAATCAAGCATGTTTGAAAAATTATACGCAAATAATTTGCGTATAAAATATTGACATATGCAATAATGCTGCGTATAATGAAATTGCTGAAAGGCAATCACAAGCAAAGGGAGGTGTAAGAAATGGTTGAGAGGCAGACCTATACGGCAATGCCGGCTTTTACCGGCAGAAATGTGCCTGTAACGGAAATTGCAAAAGCTATGCACAAGGACGCGCAGTATGTAAGAGTTGGCTTACAGCAGGGCGCATTCAAGTTTGGCTATGCAATCAAGCTGGACGGATCAAATGAATATAACTATTACTGCCCTGACCGCAAGGTTTGGGAAGAAATCGGCTATTTCAATGCCGAGGGAAAAAGTTGAACAACAAAAAGAGCGTTTACCCGTGCAGGGGTAAACGCTCCCGATGAAAGACAGTACCAACAGCGGTTGCTGTGTGTAACTATCAGGCACCACTGATATTCTACCACAGCAGCCGCCATTTTTGAAGAAGAAAGTGGGGCTTATGCAAAGAAATCATGTAAAGCTGATCTCTATGGATACAATTCCGATAGAGGCAGTAAAATGGCTGCTGTATCCGTTTATCCCGCTGGGGAAAATCACAATTTTACAGGGCGACCCCGGCGAGGGAAAAACCACACTGGCGCTGCAAATCATCGCAGCGCTGACAACCGGCAAGCCTGTGTGGGAGGGAGCGCCGCCAATGGAGCCGGTCAATGTCATTTATCAGACGGCAGAGGACGGTCTATCCGATACCATCAAGCCGCGCCTTGTGGCAGCGGGCGCAGATTGTGCAAGGGTGATGGTAATTGACGATTTCGACAGGGTGCTGACACTGGACGATGACCGGCTGGAACAGGCAATAGAACAAACCGGCGCACGGTTGGTGGTGCTGGATCCGATTCAAGGATACATCGGTGCAAGCGTGGATATGCACCGCGCAAATGAAATCAGACCACTGATGTACAGAATTGCAAAGCTGGCTGAAAAGTATGGATGTGCCATTCTTCTGATTGGGCACATGAACAAGAACAGCGGCGAGAAATCCAGCTATCGCGGGTTAGGGTCTATTGATTTTCAGGCGGCTGCAAGGAGTGTGCTGGTAGTAGGGCGTATCAAAGATGACCCCACATTGCGTGTTGTCTGCCCGGCAAAAAGCTCACTGGCCCCGGAGGGCGGGGCGGTTGCCTTTCGTCTTGACCCAGAGCAGGGCTTTCAATGGGCAGGACCGTATGACATCAGTGTGGACGAACTGCTTTCCGGCAGCAGCCGAGGGCATAAGCTGCGCGAGGCGCAGAGCTTTCTGAAAGAAGTATTGGCGGACGGCCAGCTGCCGCAAACAGAGATTGAAGCAGCCGCACAACAGGCAGGGATACGCCCCAAGACCTTGCGCAATGCGCGATATGAATTAGGTGTGACCTCAACTAAAATCAGTAAACAGTGGCTATGGGCGCTGCCCGAAGCATAAAGGAAGAAGGCAAGATGCCCCTATCTTTAGGAACAGGGCATCTTGCCTTCTTGATGGGAAAATGCTTTTTTAGATGGCTGTGTACTGGGCCGCAAAAGGACGGCACAGTACGAGCAAGCACGGCATTGTGATATCGCAATATCAAAATGCCCTTGTTAGGGTGAATCCTAAGACCCTTTTACTGCAAATTGTTTGGCTGATGATAAGAGATTTGAAAAGAAAATGTATGCAGACTTCAGGTGGCACAGTATGAGCAAGCATGTCATTTTGCTGTCATGCCAGCAAAATGTCCTTGTTAGGGTGTACCCTAAGACTTCAATTATCAAAGAAAAATCACCTAAAAACTTTCACAGCGCAGCAACCTGCGGTTGATGTGCTGCTGAATTTATGATATAGTGATATTTAGAGAAAGTATACCCTAATACAAGAAGTTGAAACTTTTTGCCCACAACTTCCGATAATATTTGCTATCGGGAAGTTGCCGCAAAATCCGCATAAAGGAGGCTGTCTGTATGGATGTGATCTCAAAAAAGCAGATGTCGGAGGAGGATATTAAACTCCACTACATCACCCCTGCCATTACAGCACAGTGGAATATTCAGCACATCACAATGGAAACCAAAGTGACAGATGGTCGCATCAACCTTAAAGGCAACCTTGTCATTCGTGAAAAGCCGAAGCGTGCGGACTATGTGCTTTATGTGAGTGCCAATAATCCGATTGCCATTGTGGAAGCCAAAGACAACAATCATGCGGTTTCGTATGGCTTGCAGCAGGCCATGACGTATGCCCAAATGCTGGATGTACCGTTTGCATACAGTTCAAACGGTGACGGCTTTATGGAGCATGACTTCATGACCGGTAAAGAGCGCGAGTTTGACCTTGACGAATTCCCCACGGAGCAGGAGCTAATTCAGCGCTACAAGGCAGGCGCAAACGGCGGCGCAGGATTGACCCCCGAACAGGAGAAAATCATAGCACAGCCGTATTACAGCAGCCAGAACACCTACCCGCCCCGCTACTACCAGCGCATTGCCATCAACCGCACAGTGGATGCTATCGCAAGAGGGCAAAACCGTATTCTGTTGGTTATGGCCACCGGTACAGGCAAAACCTACACAGCGTTCCAAATCGTATACCGCCTGCTGAAAAGCGGTATGAAGAAGAAAATCCTGTACTTGGCTGACCGCAACAACCTTGTTGACCAGTCGATTCAGCAGGACTTCGCTCCACTGGAAAAAGTCATTCATAAGGTGAACTTTGCCAAAGATGACCCCAGCACCATTACCTCGTATCAGGTCTACTTCTCGCTGTATCAGCAGCTTGCGGGCAATAACGATGATCAGGAAGAAGATGGCGATAATGCACTTGCCAAATTGTCGCAGTTGTTCCGCCCGGATTTCTTCGACCTGATTATTGTGGATGAGTGTCACCGTGGTTCTGCGAAAAAGGAGAGTAACTGGCGCAAAATTCTGGAATACTTTTCTTCGGCAACGCAAATCGGCATGACTGCAACGCCCAAGGAAACGAAGTACATTTCCAATATTGATTATTTCGGTGAGCCGATTTATACATACAGCCTGAAAGAGGGGATCGAGGACGGCTTCCTCGCGCCGTTCAAGGTCATCAATATTATGACTGACATCGGTGAGGGCTGGCGTCCGCGTAAGGGGCAGCGCGACATTTACGGTAACGAAATCGAGGATAGAATCTACACCAACAGCGACTACGACTACAACATTATCATACAAGACCGCATTGAACAGGTTGCCGCTGAAATCACGCGCTATTTGAAAAGCACAGACCGCATGGCAAAGACTATCGTGTTCTGCGCAACAGAGGACGCAGCAGAGCGAATGCGCGTTGCACTGGTGAATCAGAACGCCGACATGGTAAAGCAGAATCCCGACTATGTGGTGCGCATCACCGGCAGCGACACCTACGGCAAAAGTAAGTTGGACTACTTTATTTCCGTTTCCGCAAAGTATCCTGTGATTGCGACCACCTCGAAGTTGCTCTCCACAGGCTCGGACTGCAAAATGACAAAGCTGATTGTTTTGGATGAAATGATCGGCTCGATGACGGAGTTCAAGCAGATTATTGGTCGTGGTACTCGTTTAAGAGAGAAAGAGGGAAAAACGCATTTCGTTGTCATGGACTTCCGCAATGTCAGCTGCCTGTTTGCTGACCCGGAATGGGATGGCCCTATCGAAATGAACGATGACTACGACCCCAACAAAGATACCCCACAGACGCCGCCTAAGCCCGGCCCGGACACCCTTGACCCGCCGGTTGATCCGAAAAATCCGAAGCCGATTGTGGATAAAAACGGCTGCCGCGTGGAAGTGATTTACAAGACCGTCTCCGTATACGATGCAAGCGGCAAACTGCTGAAACAGGAAAGCATCATCGACTACACAAAGGAAAATATCCGTGGCGCATACGCTTCGCTGGATAACTTTATTCGCCAGTGGTCGGCAGAGGATAAAAAGGAAACCATCCGGGAACTTTTGCGCAATCAGGGCATCGACCTTGAAGCGATAAAGGCCGACCAAGGTATGTCCGATGTGGATGATTTTGACTTTATCTGCCATGTCGCTTTTGACAAGAAGCCCTTGACCCGCCGCGAACGAGCCGAAAATGTGAAGAAAAAAGATTTCCTCAACAAGTACAGCGGCGCGGCAAGAACGGTTTTGGAAGCCCTGCTGGATAAGTACATGAATACCGGCATCTACGAAATAGAAAAGACAGAAATACTGCGGCTTGATCCCTTTATGCAGATGGGCAAACCGCAGAAGATAGCCTCTTACTTTGGCGGCAAGGATGGCTACCTGAAAGCGGTCAAGGAGTTGGAACAGGCAATCTACGATGGAGGAGCAGCATAACAAATGGGAAATATGTCTAACTTTGTAAAGAGAGTGCGCGACATCATGCGCAATGATGCCGGTATCAACGGCGATGCGCAACGCATTGAGCAGATCGCGTGGATACTCTTCTTGAAAGTGTATGACGCAAAGGAGCAGGACTGGGAATGGTCGGACGATAACTATCAGTCAATTATTCCGGAGCCTTGCCGTTGGCGCAAATGGGCGCATGATGAAAATGGACAGAGTATGACTGGCGATACACTGTTGGATTTTGTCAATAATACGCTGTTTCCGACGCTGAAAAATCTACCAGTCGATGCGTCCACACCCATCAAAAAAGCCATTGTGCAGACGACTTTTGCAGATGCCAACAACTATATGAAAGACGGGGTGCTTCTGCGACAGGTCATTGGCGTAATTGACGAACTCGACCTCACCGATTACGAGGAAAGCCACGCCTTTGGCGAAATTTACGAGACAATTCTAAAGGAATTGCAAAGCGCTGGCTCGGCTGGTGAATTTTACACGCCCCGCGCAGTAACAGATTTTATGGCGCAGATGATCGACCCGCAAATCGGGGAAACGATGGCAGACTTTGCCTGCGGCACGGGCGGATTCATCACAAGCTGGCTGAAAGAACTGAAGAAAAAAGTCAAAACCACAGAAGACGAAGAAAGGTACGCCAACTCTATTTACGGCATCGAGAAAAAGCAGTTTCCCTATATGCTTTGCATCACAAATATGCTGTTGCATGATTTGGACGTGCCGCAGGTGTTCCACGACAACACCCTGCTGCGCGACGTGCTGGACTACACCGAGGATGATCAGGTCGATGTGATTCTGATGAACCCGCCCTACGGCGGCTCGGAAAAGGCAGAGGTAAAGAATCATTTCCCGTCTGACCTTGCCAGCAGCGAAACAGCAGACCTCTTTATGTCAGTCATTATGTATCGTCTGAAAGAAAACGGACGCGCTGCCGTGATTTTGCCGGATGGTTTCCTGTTCGGCACGGACAACGCAAAAGTTGCCATCAAAACAAAGCTGTTCTCTGAGTTTAATGTTCACACGATCATTCGTATGCCGGGCAGTGTGTTCTCTCCGTATACATCCATCACGACCAATATTTTGTTCTTTGACCGCACCAGCCCGACAGAGGAAACATGGTTTTACCGCTTGGATATGCCGGAGGGGTACAAGCATTTCAGCAAAACCAAACCCATGAAGCTGGAGCATTTTGCCCCGGCGGTTGCATGGTGGCATGACCGTGCGCCGATTCAGCAGGACGGCTTTGATAAGGCAAAGAAGTATACCTTGCAGGAAATCAAGGACCGCAACTATAACATTGACCTTTGTGGCTACCCGCATGAGGAAGAAGAAATCCTCCCGCCGAAAGAATTGATTCAGCAGTATCAGGAAAAGCGTGCCAGCCTGAATGCCGATATTGACAGGATTCTTGCGCAGATTACGGAAATCCTCGGCATTGATTTGGACGCACAAGATTGATTTGAGGTTCCAATTTGGAACCTCAAAATAGGAGTACAAACATGAGCGAGATACAGGCAAAAGCAGAAAAATCGCTGATTCCTGCGGTTATGAACGAGACCGATTTACGCAGCTTTGTCTATGTGATTCGCGGCCAGCAGGTCATGCTGGACAGTGATTTGGCGGCTTTGTATCAGGTGGAAACAAAAGTGTTCAATCAGGCGGTAAGCAGAAACATTGAGCGCTTCCCGGAAAACTTCCGTTTTCAACTGACGGCGGAAGAATATGTAGCTTTGAGGTCACAACTTGTGACCTCAAACGGGCGCGGTGGTCGTCGGTATCTGCCGTATGCCTTTACGGAACAGGGAATTGCCATGCTGTCCGGCGTACTGCGCAGCGATGTCGCGGTTCAAATGTCGATTCGCATTATGAACACATTTGTGGAGATGCGCCGCTTTATTGCCAATAATGCGCTTTTGTTTGAGCGTATCAGCAATATTGAACTGAAACAGCTTGAATATCAAAAAAGCACGGACGAGCGCTTTGACAAAGTGTTCCGGTACATCGACGACCATGCCGAGTCGCAGCAGAAAATCTTCTTTGATGGGCAGATTTATGATGCGTTCAGCCTGCTGGTTTCGCTGATTCAAAAGGCAGAAAGAGAAATTGCTTTGATAGATGGCTATGTGGACATCAATACGCTGAATCTGCTTGCCAAGAAACAGCCCAATGTGCGCGTAAAATGTTATACCTATGCAAGTGCGCGGCTGACAAATCAGGACGTTGCCCAGTTTAATGCGCAGTATCCGACACTGGAAGTGACAAGAACGCAGGTGTTCCATGACCGCTTCTTGATTTTGGACGGAACGACAGCGTACCACATTGGAGCCTCGCTGAAAGATGCCGGTAAAAAGTGCTTTGGTATCACACTGCTAGAAGAACCGCAGCTGATAGCCGACCTTTTGAACCGACTGAAAAATGTGTAAGGAGAAGTTATGACCGGGCAGCAACTGAAAAATTCAATCTTGCAGATGGCGGTGCAGGGCAAGCTGGTTCCGCAAGACCCGAACGATGAACCGGCTTCCGTCCTGCTGGAACGCATCCGTGCAGAGAAAGAAAAACTCATCAAAGAGGGAAAAATCAAGAAAGAGAAGAACCCCTCTGTAATTTTTCGTGGAGCCGATAATTTGCCTTATGAGAAGATCGGCAAAAATGAACCTGTCTGCATTGCCGACGAAGTGCCGTTTGAGATTCCGGAGAGTTGGGAATGGGTGAGACTCGGAAATTATGCTGAAAAAGTTACAGATCAAGTAGCAAGTGGGAGCTTTGCTTCTCTACGAGAAAATGTTCCTTCGCTAAAGGAGCCAAACTATGCCATAATGGTTAAAACAGCAGACTTTTCTAATGGTTTTACTCGGAATCTGACTTATACAACCAAACAAGGCTATGAATTTTTAGCAAATTCCAATCTTTTTGGTGGCGAACTAATCTTAAGCAACATAGGATCTATTGGAAAATGCTTTATTGTTCCAAAACTAAATTGTAAGATGACACTTGCTCCAAACTCTATAATGATTAGATTGACAGATGAATTTTTGCGCGATTATCTTTATAACTTCATTCTTTCTCCGCAAGGGTTTGAAGAATTGAATGAAATAACATCTGGAACCGCGATGAAAAAATTTAATAAAACAGATTTGAAACGAATTTTGATTCCTGTTCCGCCGGTAAATGAGCAAAAAAGAATTGTCAACAAATTACAGGAGGTTAAGCATCTAACCGACAAATACAAAGAATTAGAAGATAATTCTACAAAATTAAATACAGATTTTCCGAATCAACTAAAGAAGTCCATTCTCCAATATGCCGTCCAAGGTGAGCTCGTTCCCCAAGATTCCGCCGACGAACCCGCATCCGTCCTTTTGGAGCGCATTCGAGCAGAAAAAGAACAACTCATCAAATCTGGCAAAATCAAGCGTGACAAGCACGAATCTGTCATTTTTAGGCGGGATAATTCTTATTATGAGAGAGTAGACGGAATAGAACGTTGTATCGACGATGAAATGCCGTTTGAAATCCCGGAATCATGGAGATGGACGCGATGGGGAACGGTAGCAACATCGATTCAATATGGCTATAATGCACCGGCCAAGCAATGTGGGCGTATAAGAATGGTTCGCATTAGTGATATTCATGAAAACCTTGTAACATGGACTACAGTTCCATTCTGTGACATCGATGAATTAGATATTTCAACATATTTGCTCCAACCAAATGATATTTTGTTTGCTCGAACGGGAGGAACTGTCGGAAAATCATTTCTTGTAAGAGATGTTCCATACGAGGCTATTTATGCCGGATATTTAATTCGCACGCGATATAGCGCACTTCTTTGTCCTCAATATTTGAAATACTTTATGGAATCGCCACTATACTGGCAGCAACTAAAAACAGGAACAACTGCTACTGCACAACCGAATTGCAATGGCCAAACGCTATCTAATATGCTTCTTCCGTTACCACCTGCAAAAGAGCAATATCGAATTGTCGAAAAGATTAACCGAGCGTTCGCTAAAGTAAAATAAAAACAGAGGGCATACACTCCGCATTATAGGAATGTATGTCCTCTGTTTTTACCAATCTACGATGTTGTCTACCAAAGCCCGCTGTTCTGTTGCGGTTTTGCGCAGATAAATGCGTGTCGTTTCAATACTTTCATGCCCCATTAGATCAGCGAGAAAGGCAATATCACTGCATCTTTCCAAAAAACTTTTGGCAAAGCGGTGGCGGAAAGAGTGCGGATAAACCACGGCGGGATCAATGCCATATTGCACTGCCAATTTTTTGAGTTGACCGGAGATTCCTCTGGTGGTAATCCGCTCACCAAAGCGGTTTAAAAAGATAAAACCGCTGTCTCGGTGGATTTCATTTAGCCATGCGAGGGCTTCCTCTTGCAATGCTTTCGGAATATAAATGCGGCGCAGTTTTCCACCTTTTGAATACAAATCAAGATGCCCCAACTTGATATGCTCGACTTTGATTTGTACCAGTTCACTGACGCGCGCACCGGTGGCAGCTAAAAAACGAATAACGAAATACCAAGGCAAATTGCCATCACGCTTTAAGCAGTTCTTAAAATATGTATAATCCGCTTCACTGATGACATTTTCCAAGAACGCTTTCTGCTGCACTTTTACGGAAGATAACGCCCACGCACTTTTCCCAATACTCTCCAAATAGCAGTTGATGGCCCGTATACGCAAATTTACGGTTTTGGGCTTGTACTGCTCTATGAGCCACGCCTTATGCTCTTTCAAACTGCGTTTTGTCACGGAATCATATCTTGTGTAAAATTGCCTTACTGCAAACAGATACGATTTAACAGTGTTTTCTGCAAGGTTTGTACCTCTTAAATGTCTTTCAAATTCAACAATCATGGTGAAAGACCTCCTTTCACCATGATTGTATCGAAGATTGCTTATAGTGTTTTAATTTTTGATAAAGATTCTTCTACTTTTGAAACAATCCGATATTGCTCTTTGATTGGTGGAAACGGAATTAAGAGGCCTTTTATTGCATTCTGCGATATATTCTTCATGGATTCAGATGTTCCACTTGCTGCGGCACTTACCGTTGAAGGGCATGGCAGGCAAATAGGAGATTACGCGGTTATATCGGATCGAAAGGAGTAGTCGGAATACATAAAATAGCCGCGCCAGATTCATGTAATGTGCTGAAATTGACGAAGGGTGATTGACATTTTCTGAGAAGGAAATTATAATGATAGCGAAGTTGAAAACGATTTCAGATGCGCAACTTGCTTTCTCTTCTAAAAAATCCTGCATATGGGTATTTTGCCTATAAAATGAGCAGAGATTCTGTAGAATCAAATTGAAAACGATTACATAACAAGGGAGCGAATCCGCGTGCAGAACGTCACCATTCGAGAGGTAGCCAAAAGAGCGAATACATCGCCGGCCACGGTATCGCGAGTTATCAACAACTTGGGAAATGTGACGCCGGAATTGTGCCGCGCCGTAAAGGAAGCCATCCGGGAGCTGGACTATAATCCCAACCATGCGGCTCGTTCTCTGGTAAAGCGCAAAACAAACAGTATCGGCATCATTGTCAACAACCTGCACGACCCGTTCTTCTACGGCTTGCTGCGGGGATTTGAAGAGGGCGCACAGCAGACCAGCTACAATGTCATGTTCTGTAGCGTGGTCAACGGCGACGCCGCCATGAAGGAAAAATATGTGCGTCTCCTGTCCAATGGCATGGTGGATGGTATCATCCTGTACGGTTCCTACTTGGCGGATGAATCGGCGATTCGCTATCTGCATGAGAACCGGATGGAAGATTATGTCATGATCGAAAACGATATTCCTGGCTTGGCCTGCAACAAGCTGCTGGTGGACAATGTGGGCGGCGCACGGCAGGCGGTGGAATATCTGATCGAGCAAGGACACAAGCACATTGCCCATATCTGCGGCAATCCCAACAAAAAGGTAACGATGGATCGCTTCAACGGATATGTGGAGACAATGCGGGAGCATGGCCTGGAAGTGCGGGAAAATTACATTCAGCACACCTCTTCCAATTATGCCTCCGGCTATGACTGCATGAAACGGATGCTGGAATGCACCGACCGGCCAACGGCAGTGTTCTGCTCGGATGACGCCATTGCCAGTTATGCCGTGCGTGCGGCACTGGATTGCGGCCTGCGGATTCCCCAGGATCTGTCCATTATTGGGTTCGACCATCAGGCGATCCTGCCGGATCGCTACCGGGGGCCAGAGATCACGTCGGTGGAGCAGCCGCTGTATACCATCGGTATGGACAGTGTGCGGCTGCTGAGCCAGCGCCTGGAAGGAAAGGGCTCTCAGGAGCCCATCACCAAGCTGTATAAAACCAAGCTGGTCGTCCAGGAGACAGTGGGGCCGTGCAATGAATAGAGAATGCGGTTTCGGGCGGAAAGCCCATTTGGGGGAAAGTGCCTGGGCATGAAAGAAAGGAAATCACGATGGATTATCAACAGCTTTTGAAAGATAAACGGGTCTTTATCACAACGGGAGCAAGGGGCATCGGCAAAGCAATCGCGCTGTTGTTCGCGCAGCAGGGGGCGGTGGTGGCCGTAGGCGGCCGGAACAAGGCCGCACTGGTGGAAACGGAGCGGGAGCTTCGGAGCATCAACCCGAAGTGCTTGGGGCTTGCGTGTGACCTATCTCATTCTGAGGAGACTGAAAACGTTTGCAAGAAGCTGCTGGAACTGTGGGGCGGTGTGGACATCCTCGTGAACAGCGTGGGCATCAATCACCATTGCACGGCGCATCTGTACAGCGACGAACTGATGGAGCAGCTGCTAGAGACAAATTACAAAAGCGGCCTGCGGTGTATGCGGTGCTTTATGCCGGGAATGTTGGAACGGGGATACGGAAACATCATCAACATCTCCTCCATTCACAGCGAAATGAGTATGCCCGGATATCTGGTTTACGCGGGTACAAAGGGAGCCATGAACGCCGCTGCGCGGGTGATGGCACTGGATTATGCAAGAAAGGGCATTCGTGTGAACAACATATGCCCCGGATTGATTATCAGCGACTCGCTCAAGGATGAGATCGCCGGATATCCGGAAGGCTCCGAGAGAGAGGCGTTCCTGGAGCTGCTGGATCACATGCAGCCGCTGGAGCCGGGGAAGATGGAGGACATCGCCAATGCGGCGCTGTTCCTGGCAAGTGACATGTCTTCGTATATCACGGGGCAAAGCCTGATGGTAGACGGAGGCGCCAGCATTAAGGCGCATCCGTAAAAAGCACCATTTGGGTGCGAGAGTGCGGCGTGGGCTGCAAAAGGAGAGTGCGAAGCATATGAAATTGACAGTGATCGGAGCGGGCAGTGCATATGCGCCGGAGATTTTTGACGGATTGATTGCCCGGAGAGACGCATTCTGTTTCGACGAGATCGATTTGGTGGATATTGAGGATGGAATGCCCCGTGCCCGGATTATTCACGCCTTTGCTCTGCGGATGTTTGAGGCGGCGGACTACCCTGTGCGCATCCGGCTGACAATGGATTGCCGTGAGGCGCTGAAGGGCGCGGACTTCGTGATCAGCCAAATTCGCGTGGGCATCTGGCGCGCCCGGGCCGTTGACGAACAGACCGGCATGGAGCTGGGGCTTGTGGGGCAGGAGACTACCGGCGCGGGCGGATTTATGAACGCTATGCGGACAATTCCCAAGGCGCTGGAAATTGCCCGGGACATGGAGGAGCTGTGCCCCGATGCGTGGCTGATAAACTTCACAAATCCCTCCGGACTTGTCACCGAGGCGGTACTGAAAAAGACAAAGGTGAAGTGCATCGGCCTGTGCAATGTGCCTGTAAATATGCAGGCGGATGCCGAGAAGGCATTGCAGGTCGAAAAAGGGAAGCTGCAATGCCGGTTTGCCGGACTGAACCACCTGAGCTTTCTGGTGCAGGCGCAGATGGATGGACAGGACGTGCTGCCTCGACTTGTGGAATTACTGGGCTGCCACGAGACGCTGATGAAAAACATCCCGAAGGTGGCCGGCGTGGGAGACCTGATCCGAACCATCGGCGTGATCCCCTCGCCGTATCTGCAATATTATTATTTTGAAAATGAAATGCGGGATAAGCAGCTTACCGAGTGGCGCACGGAGCGAAAGAGTCGTGCCGTAATCGTGCATGAGATTGACGAAGAACTGTTCCGGGCATATGCGGATCCTACATTGACGGAAAAGCCTGCACAGCTGGCGCAGAGGGGCGGCTCTTTGTACAGCTTTGCGGCGCTGAACATCATTCAGGCGCTGCTGGGTGATCAACCCTGGGAGATGGCGGTCAACTTACAGAATAAAGGCGCCATCCCCGGCCTGGAAGAGGATGACGTGGTGGAAATGAACTGCCGGGTCAGCCGCGGGGGAGTGGAGCGAATCGCCTTCGAGCCGCTGCCGCAGCAGGTGACCGGGCTGGTGCAGACGGTTAAGCAGTACGAGCGGCTGACCGTGGAAGCGGCCAGCCTGCGCAGCCGCCGCCTTGCCGTGCAGGCGCTGCTGAACCATCCGCTGATTCACGGCTACCGGAATGCGGAGGCCGTGGTGGCAATGCTGGAACAGAGATTTCCGCAATACATCCATTGGGAAGAGGTCTGAAAAATGGATATTTTTGACGATTTGGGCGTTACCCGTTACATCAACGCCCACGATACCTACACCGTTTACGGTGCAAGCAGAATGACGGAGCAGACGCTGGAGGCAATGTGTTTGGCTTCCAAATCCTTTGTGGATATGGAGGAGCTTCAGCGGAAGCTGGGGCGTGCGGCTGCGGAGCTGACCCATAATGAGGCTGCCTATTTTACCAACGGCGCAGCGGGAGCGCTGACTACG
>ERZ779820.1276-NODE-1276-length-15906-cov-3.798688_pt1 | contig 15906 bp, 14 predicted proteins | sample MGYA00511563_ERZ779820 | MGnify/ENA primary metagenome ERZ779820 (study PRJEB29588, sample SAMEA1964852) | human gut metagenome | biome: human gut; feature: human-associated habitat; material: faeces | place: Denmark | collected 2008/2010 ...
CCGAAAGACTAAACGGCTTTGTAATATAATCATCTGCCCCTGCTTCATATCCCATGACCTGATCCATCTCCTGATCTAGTGCTGTAAGACAAATAATGTATGTATTATAATTGCATCTCATCCACCTTACAAATTCCAGTCCATTCCCATCCGGAAGATTCACATCACAAATGGTAACATCCACATTATTATCACTTGCAATTCTTTTCGCTTTTTTCACTGATTCTGCTGAAAAAACCTCATATCCGGATTTTTTCAGTGAGAATGTAATTCCACGATTTAAATTTTCATCATCTTCAACCACGAGTATACCTGGCATAGCATATGCACCTCTCTTTATTAACTATTCATCTTAAAATGCTTCAATGCCTCCACAATTGCACTCTCTTTATCTTCTGGACACTGCGGTTGCCTGCTATCTTCATTTTTAGGTAAATTATAATTCTTTCCAACCTCAATTCCGCATTTTCTCTTTACCTGTGAGATATACAGATTGGAAACCTTCATGCCGGCATTATGTTCAGCCACATACTTCTTTATCTCATCATATGTAGCCTTAGTCTCTGCAGATGTTATATCCATATCATCAAGTTCAATCGTGACATTAATGTAATCATCCGGCTTTTGTTTCAGTTGGGACAAAAGAACAACCGTCTCCACATGCCCCGAGACACCACTATTGATGTCCTGCGTTAATGGGAACTTGTCATTCATTTTTGACGTTAATGGAAACATCTCATTTACTCCAAATCTTGTGGGCATCAAAATCCTGCTTATTAGCCCAGCCGTTGTAGAACTGCTCTGCCATATCGCAGAGACGTTTGCATAAATAATCAATTGCGATACAGGTAATCACCTTTACTGTTCCATCCGGCTGTGTTTTTTTAATATATGTGTATCCAGGTTTATAATCCTGATCGTCAGGTTTTAGTAATTCGAAACTATCCACAAGTACTTTTAACTTCGGATTAGTAACTTCTGTATTACCATTATGCAAAACCTTACATCTTAGTGAGTAGCACATCTCGCCATCAAAAGTCTGAGTCTCAAATCCTGCCATCGGAAAATGGAAGTCATCATATTCAGCATGTGAGTTGAACCAATTAATATAGAGAGTTCTATTTCCATCCATTACAGCATTCTCTACCTACGAACAGATATCCGGCAATGTTAAAGATAATGCCAGTGCTGCAAGATAACAATCCTTATCTAAGGCTTTTCGTATTTCCTGAATACTATCTATCATTTTATTCTCCTAACTTATCATCAATCTAGTCTTATCGCAATTCGATGCTTTACTTTTTCTTCATAATAATCTGCATGTGCTATTTCCTCTTGTTTCCTTATTTCTTCACGCTGCTGTTTATTACCAACATATTCTGGATATGCAGACAGCGCTCTTTCAACTGAAGCAAGAATAGCACTAACTCTTACAGTCTTAAGTGCGCTTTTGTGTTCCTTGCAAATATACGCTGCATTTCCAGTTAACTTAGAACTGACCTTTACAACATGCAGTTGCTCTTCCGTTTCTTCTAATTCAGCTTCTGTGAAATGCTGGATCAACCAACCAGTAAAGTCCCAATTAGGATTTGCTGAAGATCCGTATGTAGCAGTTTCACTTGGACCGTCATACTCTGGATAGTCTTTAGGAAGCAGAAAATATTCGCTCCAAAATCCATCAGAAGTCAGCATTCCGTAATGGTTCACTTCCTCAACTTTATACTTTTTCTTACAGTCTTCACACTCAATAACAACCGGGCCATCTTTAAATCTGTTCCAGTCATCACCATAATGCTTCTGTGTGATATATCCCTTACCACAAGGACAGACCGTTTGAGATGTACTCATTTCTTCCCAGCTCATTTCTGCTCCTCCTGCATTTTTTTCTTTCCATAGTTTTTAGGGAAATACGCCTTCCCAAGTTGCCACATATATTTATCTATTTCTTTCAAGTTATACTGATCTAAACCATAAAATGATCTGAAGTCAATTAGTGTGCCCTTGAATTTTTCATAATCTTTAAGCTCTGGAGTTTTAAACTTTGCGAAGCCATCTCTATCCCTGAAGTAACACAAAACCTTTTCTACGTAACTATCATAAATAGGATACTCAAGAGGTTTATGGTGACTGCAATACTTTGTAGAGAATGAATAGAAATTCTTCTCCACCCCGTTGATTGTTACTTTCTGCAAATCTGAAACAAGGGTCACATCTCCTGACTCCAGACGAGCATCTATGTCCAATGACAAGATATGCTTTGCAACAGGATAAACAGAGAAGATATTCGTGCTGTAGAAATCATTAAGTGCCGCAACCTTTAATAGAATATCCGACATCTCTAAATTCTCAGGGCAAAGCTGGAAAAAGAGTTTATCCAGTGCATCTTCCTGCAGATGATAGTTTTCAAGTTCATCCCAGGCCCGCAGATAAAACTCTACCTGTTCAGAGGACGGCTTCGGCACGTTTATTTTTACAGACCGCATCTCTCTATTCCTCCTTCACTATTTCTTTGGGTTAATCTTTCCACCTGTAACTACTACAATAGCAACACTAGCAACAGTCGCAGCTCCAGCTCCCAGTCCCTTAAGGACGTTCTTTGCTGTTTCAGCATGCTTATTTCTACATGCCTCGCAATACTTATGCTTGTAACCAGCCGGCAGTACCTTCTGGCACTTCTTGTTTTTGCAAACTCGAATTTCTGCTTCCTTACTCATTTTCTTTTCCTCCGACCAGTTTTATTTTCAATCTGCTTTGGTTCTGGTACATACGGAAGTGCCTGAACCTTCTTACTAATATCCGGTAATGTCTTTGACCAATAATTTTCAGGTGCTGGATCAATCAGATCAAGACGCTCTACCAATCCCGGAACAGATACATAGATATCTTCGATAAAGCTTGAATAATATGTCAGGCTCTTTCTTGCTGCCTCATGCTCACCAAGCTCCTGGTATGCCATCGCTTCCGCAAAAGACACCATATTGACCGCACACAAACTTTCACGGATCTCACTCATTCTGCCATTAATCTTATCGGTAGAAGCCCCTGATAAAATCTTCTGGAAGAAGTTTTCCGGCTGACTCGTGATGAACTCAACATTTGTCTTCTGACTCAGCATGAGAAGATTTCTGCTATCTTCTGCTGAGGACGCAAGTTGCATAAGTGCCATTGCCCTTAGTTCCGGATTCTTTATTTCCATTGCCTGAAGTAGCTTCTGCTGACAACTATAAGCCGTTGCCAAGCGATCATACTCCTGACCCATTCTTACTTCTTCAACCGCTAGCTGAACCGCCTGTATCTGCTCAGCAATCTGGGCCATTTGCATTTGAGCAGAAAAACTTGTCATTGACTGAGTCATTTCCGGAGCCATCTGTACTGATTTCAATGGAATAGTCGTCACAATCTTTTTAGTCTCAGGATTGATCAGATTCGCCATAAGGGATCCGTCTTTCTTGGTCATCAGCTTCAGTGCACCTTTGGCAATCTGCTGCTTCTGCTCATCCGTCAGTACAGCTTGTAATGCAACATCCGGTATCGCGGCCTTAACTGCGTTAATGAATGCCGGTGCAGTATAAAGAGCCTTTTCAATTTTTGAGAAGGTATTCTTCGCTTCCTTAAGCAGCGGTTTTGCTACTTCGGGCACCTGTTCAAAATGTTCACTTAATTCCTCTTTATATTCAGAGGCATCAATTACTTCCACGTCTTCAGGTGGAATAACAATTGTATCTTCATCCATGTCAAATAATCCTTTCACGATATTTCTATTATGAAGAATGTAATTCTTGCGAATTTACCTCTTTACGTAAGCAATCTCGATATCGTAGCCGAGCTGTTCCATCATCTGGACAAACGTCTTATTTACGATCTTTTCTGGACTCTTGATAAGACGGTTCACGTATGATGGAGAGGTGCAGACCTTCTCAGCGAGTTCTGCTTGAGTGGTCTGTTCTTCTACGCACTTAACTTTTACATCTATCTCAATATTATTTTTAAGCATATACCTCACCGTAGCACTTTCTGTTCAACTAAATTTCACTATCAGTTCAATTTATTATATCACATGAATATGAACATTTCATCAAAACACGACAAAAAAGGCAGCCAGATCATTTCCGACTGCCTCGTTTGTTGTGATTATGCTTCCACTTCGATCTGCAGGCCCGACTTAAACTCGACTACCAGCTTCTCGTCGTAAACTGTAATCTTCTCGATGAGGCGCCTTACCAGCACTTCACTGTATTCTGTAATCGCCTCCGTCTGCTCGTCCAGGAAATTGTCGAGATCTTCGAGACGCTCCTGAAGTTCCTGATGCTTGGCTACATTAGTCATCAGCTCTTGATGTTTTTCTCTAAGGTCGATGATCTCCGCGCCAATGCTATCGATCAAGGCATCATCATGTCCGGCTTCGAGGAGTTCCTGCTGCTTCTCCTTTATCTTTGCGTCGATTTCCGAGATGGCATCCTCAACTCCTCCATCAAGAACCGCTTCGATGTTCTCCTTAAGAGCTGGCATGATATCCGCTTTTCTGGACCATGCATCGTTAACCGCTGTGAGAACTGCAGCATGCAAGTCTTCCTCTCTCAGCGTTCTGGCCGGGCAGTCAATTCCACTATCCTTTTTCAGAACTCTGCTAACGCATCGCCATACCGTTGACTTGCAGCCTCGGTTGTTCCACTTGATCCTGCGGTAGATGTCTCCGCAGTGACCGCAGAACACGATACTGGAAAGTGCGTATCTGCTGCTATAAATTCTCTTCTTCCCATCCGGAGTTATATTTGCTCTTCTTGCTATCTCTGCTTGAACTCGAAGGAAGACATCCTTATCTATTATGGCCTCGTGGCTGCCTTCAACATAATACTTCGGCAGGTTTCCCTTATTCGTTGCTCGCTTTTTATCCAAAATGCTCACAGTATACGTTTTCTGCAGAAGCGCATCTCCGATGTACTTCTCATTGGTAAGTATCTGCTTGATGTTGCTCTCGTACCATTTGTCATGCTTGGCGCCGTTCTGTATGCCATCTGCTTCCAGGCTACGCTTGATCTGCAGGAAGCTAGCTCCCTCAAGGTATTCTGCGTAAATGCGTCTGACCACCGCTGCCTCTTCTGGAACAATGACTAGCTTTCCGTCCTCGTCCTTGGTGTATCCCAGGAACCAGTTATGGTTAATCTGTACCTTGCCTTGCTGGTTACGGAACTGAATACCGAGTCTTACGTTTGCCGATAAGGACTCTGACTCCTGCTGGGCAAGTGCTGCCATGATTGTCATAAGCACCTCACCCTTGGCATCCAGCGTATTGATGTTTTCCTTTTCGAAGAACACGGCGATGTTTAATTCCTTGAGCTGTCTTGTATACTTCAGGCCGTCTACCGTGTTTCGGGAAAATCGGCTGATAGACTTCGTAATGATCATGTCAATCTTGCCTGCTTTGCAATCGTCTATCATGCGGTTAAAAGCTTCTCGCTTTGAGGTGTTTGTTCCGGAAATACCATAGTCTGCATATACACCGGCGAGTGTCCAGTCTGGCTTGCCCTCAATGAATGAAGTGTAGTGCGCCACCTGAACCTCGTAGCTGGATTCCTGTTCATCGAACTCAGTGGATACTCGGCAGTAAGCTGCAACTCTGGTCTTCTGAACCTGCTCAGTCGCTTTCTGCATTCCAACCTTTCTGCGGGCTGGAATCACGGTAATGTTCTGTGCTAATGCCATTAATCGCTCACCTCACTTTGTATCTGACTGTATGCGTATTCCGCCTGCCTGATCGGGTCCTTGTAATAGCATTTCACATTTTGGTATGTGCATACCAAATTATATTTCACCACAATCTCTTTCTTGAATTGACAATAGCGCTATAGTCTCAATCCCCTAAAAAAAGTAGCGTTGTAGTCTCGCCTTCCATAATTCCAGTGTGTGAAACTACTGTCAGCGCATAAAAAAAGATTCCAGAGCTCTACTCCATTTCTGGAATAAAACTCAGGAATCCCTTTATTTATAGGCTTTTGCAGCCTCTTATCATTTAACCTTAGACAGAAGAACTACCGTCTCCACATGGACTCCCTGCGGAAACATATCAGTAGTAGAAACCCGCACCAGTTCATAATCCGCCGCACACAGCACCTTCAGATCCCTCGCCAGTGTCGCACTGTCACAGCTCACATACACAACCCTCTCCGGCTTCATTTTAAGGATCGTATTCAGAAGTACCTCATCACAGCCCTTCCGTGGCGGGTCTACCACGATAACGTCTGCATAAACGCCATTCTTCTCATACTCTCTCGGCAGCACTTCCTCTGCTTTTCCTACAAAAAACTCAGCATTATTGATACCGTTGAGCGCCGCATTATTCTTCGCATCCTCGATTGCCTGTGGGACGATCTCCACCCCATAAACTTTTCCCGCTTTCTGTGCAAGAAAAAGTGAAATCGTGCCGATGCCGCAATATACATCCCACACGGTCTCTTTTCCGGTCAGTCCCGCATAGTCGAGCGCAAGGCTGTAGAGTTTTTCCGTCTGGACAGGATTGACCTGATAAAATGACTGCGGTGAAATATGGTATGCGACCGCTGTATCAGTCAGTGAAAAATCCTTCGTATCGCGTAGATGGATCATATCGGTAATGTATGGATCGCCCCAGATACATTTCGTCACATCCCCGAGGATCACATTTGTTTTCTTCGTATTCTGATTGATGGAAATGCTCTTCATTCCCTCGATGGCTGTCAATCTGTCGATCAGTTTTTCCACTTTAGGAAGACTATTTCCGTTGATAATCACACAGACCATAAGCTCTTTTGTGGAAAACCCATAGCGGATCAGGACATGACGAACCAGCCCCTTACCTGTATTTTCATCGTAAGATGCCACATGACATTCTTTCATATAAGAAAGGACTTCATTTAAAATAATCTGATTTTCCTCCACACCCAGTTTACAGTCATTGACCGGGATAATACTGTGGGTACGCGCTGCATAAAAACCGGCAACCGGATTCCCATCTTTATCCGCACCGATCGGAAACTGTGCCTTGTTCCGGTAGCGGTATGGTTCTTTCATCCCCACGACAGGAAGCATGATTCGGTCGATCAATTCCGGCGCAAAACCGCCAATACGAATCAGATTTCCGCGCACTTTGTTCTGCTTAAATTCCAGCTGCTTTTCATAATCCAACGCCTGTATCTGACATCCGCCGCATCTCCTGTGAAGTTCACACTGTGGTGTCACACGAAATTTAGACGGCGATAAAATCTGCTCCACTCTCGCATAACCATAATTTTTCTTCATCTTTGTGATGCGGGCTTCGATCTCATCTCCAAGCACCGCATCTTTAACGAAAAAGGTCATGCCATCGTATTTTCCGATTCCTTCGCCGTCCACGCCCATATCTTCGATTTTCAGTTCTATGATATCATTTTTCTGCATAATTATAATTTCCCGGAGCGTCTGATATTGCTCTCAAGCAGACGGTTGTACCCCTGCCATTCCTGATTATTTTCCGGCACGTTGTTAAAGATTTCGCGCACCGTCTCCATCTTTGCATCGATATTATCCGCAAAACTGAGTGCCAATGCCTCCGGCAGCGCCGGTTTTTTCGGTGAACCAAACTCTAACTCGCCGTGATGTGCTAAAATACAGTGCTTTAACTCGCTTGCCAGTCCCTTTGGAAAATCCGGGATCGTGCGGATCCTGTCACCGACCATCTCGGTTCCGATAATAATATGTCCTAAAAGCTGACCGTCATCCGTGTAATCATTTTCCGGGAATGTAGAAAGCTCCTCTAATTTTCCGATATCATGGAAAATAGCTGCCGTGATCAAAAGATCGCGGTTTAACATCGGATAACAGCCTGCAAAATAATCACAGTGCTTTGCCACACTTAAGCTGTGCTCAAGCAGACCACCGACAAATCCGTGGTGCACAGTCTTTGCAGCAGAGTGGAATTTAAAGCGTTTTTCAAAATCTGCATCTTCCACAAAAAAGCTCTCTAACAGCTTCTTTAAATGCACTTCTTTGATGCTCGCAATCAGGCCTTTTAACTCCTCATACATCTGGTCGATATCCTTATCGCTGACCGGAAGGTAATCTTTTGGATCATACTCCCCTTCCTGCACCTTGCGGACACGCTTTACATTCAGCTGTAAATTGCCCTGAAAGCTGGTGATATCACCCATTACGGCTATGTAATCCAGTGAATCGAACTCGTCGATTCCAACAGAACCAGGCTCCCAGATCTTCGCATCCAGTGTGCCCGTTTTGTCCTGTAAGATCAATGTATCATAAGGTTTTCCTGCCTTTGTCAGTGCAGACTGTTTTACTTTACATAGATAGATTTCATTAATTCGCTCGCCCTCTCTGAGGCTCTCAATATACTTCATACTACTCCTTATTCCTGCTTTTATTTTCTAAAATTATTATGCCTGTATCCGCATTTCTGCTTCTAAAACGCATACCGGTGTCCACATTTCTGTTTCTGACATGCATGGCCGCATCCGCATTTCTGCTTCTAAAATACATGCCTGTATCTGGTTCACATCTCTATGGCAGTACACTGACTTCTACCGTGCAGGTGATTTCCGTATAACCTTCCGGTCCCTGCCGCTCAATCTTCACTTCCACCGTATCTTCCGGCTTTAACGAAAGCAGTTTTTTCTCATAATTTTCTGCCGTAAGAATCTCATCTCCGTCAATCTCCGTAATGACATCCCCATTCTGAAGTCCCGCCGCCATTGCCGGTGAATCCATGCAGACATCTTTGATATAGGCGCCTTTTGGTATTTCATATTCACGTTCGATCGCCGCAGTAACCGTTGTCACTTCAAGCCCGATGTACGGAATATCCTGTCCGTTTGACAACATCTCAATCAATGCCTTTAATTCAGAAATAGAAATCGCTGTCAGCGTATTCTCATCGCCTGCACTACTGTATCCCTGCATCACGATCCCGATGATCTCACCATCCACATTGACAAGCGCACCGCTTCCATTGCTGCTTCCGACAATATCTGTCGTAAATACACTGTAATTATGATCTATCGTGGAAATACTATTTGTCGTAGATGTGATATTTCCGGTCAGTATCGAATAATTTGTTCCAAGCGGACTTCCGATTGCAATCGCAATCGTTCCCTGCGTAACGGTCAGTGAATTGCCAAGAACTGCAACCGTGATCGCATTCTTTGTACTTTCTGTAAGCTCCGAAGTCTTTACGCTTAACACAGCTATCCCTGTATTGCCATCGTATTTTTTCATCTCAGCTTTCACTGAAACATCATTAATAAATGTAACGTAGATCTCCTGGGCATCCGCAATCGCCTTGCGCTCTGTCAAAACCAGAAGTTCTCTGCTGTTCTCCGCTACAATGATTCCGGAGGCCTGACCTTTGCTCTCATACGGATTATTAAACCAGTCGGTGTCACTCTTTACGCCGGTTACAGTCACAATAGACTTATTGGCTTCTTTTCCAACGGCATATAACTTGTTCTGCAGCTTCTGAAAATCAGCAAGTTCAAGTTCCCGCAGGTCATTGTCCGGAACATTCTCTCCGGTCTGCTCTGTTTCCGTTTCACCCGTCTGTTCCTGCTGTGGGTTTCCCACTTCTCCATTTTCCTGCGATCCGTTGTTCTCCGCTGCCCCGTTTTCTCCCTGCTGCCCGTCGTTCTCTGTCTCCTGTGTATCCTTCTGTTCCGACGCTTCCTGTATATCGCCCTGACTTGGCTCCTCCGTTTCCGTGACATCATCTTGCGGAATCGTAACAACCGGCTTCTCCTCTGGGTAAAACCAGTTTGAAAACTCAGGCTGCAGTAAACTAAACACCAGCGCAGCCACCGCACCAAAAATTACGGCAAGCGCTACCGTAAACAATGCTTTTTTTACAAGACGTTTTTTATTCAACGGCTTCTCCTTGATCTGTTCATTAATAAAAGAAAAGCCACCCTTCTCTTTCTCCTGCATGATTTTCCCTTCCTTAACAAAAATGAAAACCGCACCTAGTTTATTATAGTTTGAAACACATACGCTTGCAACACTATTTTTTGCATTTCCGGCTTTCATTCCCCTAATTAATGGGATATAATGTGAATTAGCAATGAGCAGTGCCAAATGAGGGAAAAATAAAAAAAGACTGCTTGCAGGCTCTTTTTTGTTTTTTTCTCATTTGATAGGGCGAATGCCCGTCAGCCCGGAAAATCTCTGATTTTTCGGGCTGGCACTGCGGACTAAAGTCGAACTCACATATCCGTCGGCATGCTGCCACTGCAAACTAAATTTTCAACCACAAGGAATTACAAATCATATGAATGAAAAAGTTTTAAAAACATTAGAATACAATAAAATCATCGCACGTCTCGCGGAGCACGCTTCCAGCGAGGACGCAAAAAAACGCTGTCTTACCCTCACACCAGGCACAGACATAAACGAAATCAACCTTTTACAGTTACAGACCAAAGATGCCCTAAACCGTCTCTTTAAAGGCGGGCGCATCTCTTTTTCCGGTGTACACGACATCCGAGACTCCCTGAAACGTTTAGAGATCGGTGCATCCTTAAGCATCACGGAACTGCTGCGCGTCTGCTCTCTCTTAGAGGCAGCAAAACGTTCAAAAGCATTTTCCCGCACCAGCATCGGACACACCGGACCGGACCGTCCTGCCGCAGCAGACGGGACAGACGAACTTCCGGTCGACTCACTGACCGGATTTTTCGATCAGATTGAGCCTCTCACACCGTTATGTGATGAGATCCGCCGCTGCATTTTATCGGAGGACGAGATCGCGGACGATGCCAGCAGTACGCTCCGCTCCATCCGCAAATCCATGCGTGGCATGAACGATAAGATCCGCGCACAGATGAACTCGATGATCAACAACACGACCACACGCAGCTATTTACAGGATGCTGTCATCACGATGCGCGACGGCCGCTACTGCCTGCCGGTCAAAGCCGAGGCAAAATCGCAGGTTCCTGGTATGGTGCACGACCAGTCCTCCTCCGGTTCCACGCTCTTTATCGAACCGCTCGCTGTCGTAAACTTAAACAACGAATACAAAGCGTTACTGATCAAAGAAAAAGAAGAGATCGAAGTCATCCTCGCAAACTTAAGCAACTTAACGGCAGGATACTCCATGCAGCTTCACGCCGACTATAACGTACTCACGGAACTTGATTTTATTTTTGCAAAAGCAGCCTTCGCACAGACTTACAATGGTGTTGCCCCGACCTTCAACACAGATGGACGGATCAATATCAAAAAAGGCCGTCATCCACTGCTCGACGCAAAAAAAGTAGTGCCGATCGACGTGCGTCTCGGAGAAGATTTTACCCTGCTTATCATTACCGGTCCAAACACCGGTGGTAAAACCGTCTCCTTAAAAACAGTCGGCCTTCTGACATTGATGGGTCAGGCAGGACTTCACATCCCGGCTTCCGAGCGTTCGGAGCTTGGAATTTTTGAGGAAGTGTTTGCCGACATCGGAGATGAGCAGAGTATTGAGCAGTCTTTAAGTACATTCTCCTCCCACATGACAAACATCACCCGTATTTTAAGCCAGGTCAACGACCGCTCCCTCGTGCTTTTCGATGAACTCTGTGCCGGAACTGACCCGACGGAGGGTGCCGCACTTGCGATCTCCATTTTATCGAAATTAAAACTGTACGGTGCGCGTGTCATGGCAACCACTCATTACAGCGAATTGAAAGTATTTGCCCTGCAGACCTCCGGCGTAGAAAATGCCTGCTGTGAATTTGACGTGGAATCTTTAAGCCCGACTTACCGTCTTTTAATCGGTATTCCTGGAAAGAGTAATGCATTTGCGATTTCCACGAAACTCGGTCTCAGCGAAGATATCATCGAGGACGCTAAGGGACGGATCAGTGAAAATGACATGAATTTTGAGGATCTTTTAGCTGACCTTGAAAAGAGCCGTATCACGATTGAAAAAGAACAGCTTGAGATCAACCAGTATAAAGAAGAGATTCAGAAACTAAAAGAACAGCTCGAACAGAAACAGGAACGCTTAGACGCAAGCCGTGACAAGATCCTGCGCGAAGCAAATGAGCAGGCTTACAATATCATCAAAGAAGCCAAAGATCTTGCTGATGAAACGATCCGCAATTTCAATAAATACGGCACCGCACACGCTCCGGTCAGCGAAATGGAAAAAGAACGTACCAAACTGCGCGATAAGATGAACAACGCACAGAAAAAAATGTCTGACCAGAAAAAGAATGCTGCGCCGAACCATAAGATTCCAAAGAAACTCCGCGTTGGCGACCGCGTCAAAGTCATCAGCATGAACTTAAACGGAACCGTTCACTCCCTGCCAAACGCAAAGGGTGACCTTTATGTACAGATGGGAATTTTGCGCTCCCTTGTCAACATCAACGACCTGATCCTGTTAGAGGAAGAAACTTCTCCGACCAGCAAAAAATACGGCCGTACCGGTGCCGGCAAAATCAAAATGAGCAAGTCCGCATCCGTCTCCACAGAGATCAACCTGATCGGCAAGACCACCGACGAGGCGATCGCTCTTTTGGATAAATATTTAGATGATGCCTACCTTGCACATATTCCGTCTGTCCGCATCGTCCACGGCAAGGGAACCGGTGCACTGCGCAATGCCGTGCAGGCGCATTTAAAACGGCTAAAATATGTGAAATCATTCCACCTCGGCGAATATGGCGAAGGTGATGCCGGCGTAACGATTGCCGAATTTAAAGACTGATTTCGTACAAATACACTGCCCAAGCAATACCATTTCGTCTGAAGAACTTGCTTCTTATAAACTCCCGGTTGTCACGATTGAGCGGGAATGTGACCATGTCTGTAGCGTGTCTACAGACAACTATCTGGGTGGTGTTCAGGCAACCAGTTTGTTGATACGCAATAAATGTGATGTTATTTTACACATCAATTCCATATTCCCAGATACACTTCCAACCTATGGACGTATCCGGGGATTCGAAGATATCTGTAACGAACACCATGTCGTTCACGAATTAATCCAAAGAAATCTTGGAAACACTTATCAGGAAACCCTGACTCAACTAAAAAACATATTTAACGAAATTGAAGAAAAATATCCCTCACAAAAAAAGGGAGTCTTTCTTGCGAATGACACTTATGCCAGTATGTTCCTGAACCTGATATTCCAGAAATACGGAAAACTTCCGAAGGATTATCAGATTGTCGGATTCGATGATTCTCCTATTGCAAGCGAAGCTATCCTTCCAATCACAACCGTTGGACAGCAGATTGAGAAAATTGCACAGACTGCCATGGAGCTTCTGGTTCTCCAGATGAATGAAATGAAAAAAAGAAAACCAACTCCTTTAAAAGAGCCGGTTCATAAGCAGATTACGCCTGTATTGCTCCGACGTGATACTACGGAATAATACCGGTAGTGAGCAAATGATAAATTCCCTGAAGTTTTATTATTCACTTCAGGGAATTCTTTTGACAAATTCTATATTTGGCTTTTTAATTTCTCAACCACTTTTTGAATTATGTTTATATCTTCTTCTAATTCATCTGCTATCTGTTCTGTTGATTTTCCTTTTTTCAATTTCTTCTTTATTATTTTTTCTAAGAGTATCCGCTTTCCAATTTCGATTCCATCCTGTCTTCCAATCTCGATTCCGTCCTGTCTTCCAATCTCGATTCCATCCTGTCTTCCAATCTCGATTCCATCCTGTCTTCCAGCCTCATACTCTGCTTTCCGCAGTTTCTTTTCTTCAAACTCTTTGTCATATTCATAGATGCTCACTCTGATCACCTCAGTCTTATTCTTCAATAAAAACTCTGCCAGGATTCCTTCTTCTATGCATTCGTCAACTGCTCTCGTAACTGCTTCTTCTAAAGAGACATCCTGTTTCGCCGCATATTTTCTTACTCTGGCGACATACTGTGCATATTCCTTTAATGTTCTACAATGTTCCATCAAATCTGAACTGTGGCCATCATTCACATTCAGCATAGTCACTCTTAACTCCAGATCTGGATTTTCTGTTGGATTCTCGTATGCAGAAGATAATCGGAACTCACTACGATCTTCTACTTCTTTTGTTCCATTATAAAATACTAAAAATCTTGACGTTGGTATCTTTTGTATCACAGTTGAATATAATGATTTCCGAACCACTAATCGTTGATACTCATCCGCAATATAAAACAAATTTCTAAGTGGAATATTCGGATTATACGTTGACTGATGTTCATATAAATATAAATTCATATCCATGATAAACGCCAGATCATTTTTCATTCCCATATAAATCGCATTTTCCAATGTAACAACCTGCAACTTTTCCGGATCTGTGTACTCTCTTCCATTCACCGCATTGTACAATGATAACAAATTCTCTTTGTCATGGTACAACATTCTAAAAATTGTATCCTTGTACATCCTTTTTGCCTTTAACTGCCGGTTATTCACCTGATACTTTTGAATACGTCTTTTCTGACCCTTTCTTTTCGCCATATTCTGTTTCCTCCTGCATGCCGGAGGATGTCTTTTTACTCTTTCAGTCATCTCCTGCTTTTTTACAATTGATTGGTATGAAAGCATAGATTTCTGAAATAAAATTAGATTATAGATGGTATATGTCCGTTTTTATATACCGTTGATTTTTTTGAAATATGCTTTGGTACATATTAACATATCAATAAATATTAATCAATGTATTTTTTACTATTTCCTTTTTTGATAATGTTAATCACCTTAGCAATAAGGTATTACAAAATAATATTTTTTTCTTGTTTCAATTCTGTATACAGAACTTTTTGTATCCCATGAAACATAATATAATCCCGGAATAATTTTTTGCGTATCAACATCCACTATTTGCTTTTGTGTTTCTTCATTCTTTTGATATACTATTTCTTTTTTAACTTTTGGAGCAGACCATCCAAAATATACAATATGAATACGTGTACCATTTTCACATTTATGCCGGCGTACTGGTCCTAACTCGTATAATTCATCAAAAGAATTTACACTCTGTCTCGTTACTAATCCATCTTTCATGAAGGCAATTGGTCCATATATATACAAAAATACGATTCCAATTATGAGCAGACATAATATTTTAATTTTATTATTCTTTGGCATATTATACCTCCTGAAATAGAGTAGCCTTTTACATCTGAAGTAAACGCATTGGTAAATATAGATACAGTGCAGATGCTAGAATTTATCTGTGTGTTTCCAGAATAACATGCCTGATTTTTATTTTCAATGCAATTTCTAGAAATACTGATTTTTTGTGAACTTTCTACAACTCCTTCATCTTCCCAAGAATCTCCTGATAAAACGCTTCCTGATCCCCGCCATTTCTCATATCTTCCAGAATCATTCCATCTTTCAGAAGAATCAGCCTGCTGCAATAACTTGCCATCTTCGGATCATGTGTTACCATAACAATTGTCTTGCCAAGTTCCCGATTGATATGACTCAGTGTATGGATTACCACATCACCGGACTTAGAGTCGAGGTTTCCGGTCGGCTCATCCGCAAGTATCAGATCCGGATTGTTGATCAATGCTCTGGATATCGCCACTCGCTGCTTTTCACCTCCGGATAATTCATACGGCTTCTTGTTCATCAGATGTGTAATTCCGAACTGTTCTGCATATTTCTGCGATTCTTCCATACACTCTTTCGCACTCTTCTTATCCAGGATCTTCGGAAGCATGATATTTTCCCTGACGGACAGACTGTCCATCAAATAGAAGTCCTGGAACACGAATCCGATCTTTCTCCGTCGTATGTCCGCAAATTCATCCTTCCACAAATCTTCCGTATCATGTTCTTCAAAGAACAGCTTTCCTCCGGTCTGACGGTCTATCATACCCAATAGTTTCAAAAATGTCGTCTTTCCCGATCCTGTCAAGTAATATCCAAAAAAAATTGTCGATTTTTGC
>ERZ779820.1281-NODE-1281-length-15883-cov-3.284180_pt1 | contig 15883 bp, 8 predicted proteins | sample MGYA00511563_ERZ779820 | MGnify/ENA primary metagenome ERZ779820 (study PRJEB29588, sample SAMEA1964852) | human gut metagenome | biome: human gut; feature: human-associated habitat; material: faeces | place: Denmark | collected 2008/2010 ...
GAGGTTGGAGTCTTCTTGCTGTAAGAGGACAAAAGGGCCAGGTACTACATTACCTGACCCTTTTAATTATTCAATAAACAGATGTTTTTGCCGGCTTGCTAAAGCTATTGGTAACGAAGAAAGCATCCGAAGAATGCATTGGTTTTATTCTGTTGTGCTAAACGCTCCTTTTCGCCCAATAGGGCAGAAACTTCTTTAATTTGGTGAAATAATGTTTTGTTTTTTTCAGCCATTTTCCCTGAGTTAATTCTGTGATCTTTTTCCACTGTTTTTTTCCGCTTTCGGAGAGGGTAAAGTTTTTTTCCGGGGTGTAGCAGAGGTTGGGATAGAATGCACACCACCAGTTATGTCCGGCAGCTTTGCCAATATCTACCCGGAGTGCCTGATATTCTCCCGCGGGGAAAATGGCAGTTCCGTAATGGCGTATTGGAAATCTTTCTTTGGTAAAGTAGACACGGACAGGCTTCCCGTCTGAAGCGTTCGCTGCTACCTGTGCGATTTCTTCTGTTTTTTCTGCAAGATTCTGTTTCAATTTCTGTGCGGAGTCTGCTCTGTATACATCCTCCTTTACATAACGCAGTACCGCATCTCTGACAATAAGCTTTCTTTCTTGGGCTTCCTTTTTATCAGAATCTGCTCTCACATGAAATCGCAGAGTGTTATCGTATATTGGACCGGTTTGTTCTAAATACACCTGATAAAGCAGGCTGTAACTAAATAATAAACATATTAAAAGTGTGAATGATATTGTTATTTTATTAAAAGTCTTCATAGGTGGAGTATTACCATTTAATTCGAAGAATAAACAGACGCCACCGAAGAGAACCTATCCCCTATATTTGCGGCCTCGGAGCAAAGGTTGGATGTGAGAGTAGGAGCGAACATCCAACCTGCTGCGACTAAAGTCACAAATAGGAATGCGGTATCTTTCAGAGTTCGTCTGTCATTATTTTTAAATTCCCGTTTTCTATAGTAACCCGGTACAGTGTAATTTTATCCTCTTGCTGCTGTTTGGCACGAAGGTAGTCTATTGGCGTTTCGCAGATTTGTCCGGAATATTTTTCTTTGTTTTGTTCTGCGAGAAGGTTTATTTCCTGTCCTGCTGCTCCGGCAGGAATATTTTTTATTTTGTATAGTTCTTTCGGGTTTTCGGGACATAGTGCCAGAAGAACATTCGGAGATTTCTGCCACTCATTATCCCATTCTTTCAGCAGATGAGTGCATGCTGTTTTATTTGATGCTATTCCCGAACCTAAGAAAATTGTATAAATATGATTCCACTCGGTTTTTCCGGGGACTGTTTCCAAGTATTTTTCTTCTAATTGCTGTAGATTCCGGGCTTCTATTTTTGTAATCTGGCAGGGAATTTCGTCGCTTTGCCCCTCCATTTCGCTTAAATTTGCCCGAGCTATCCAAAACTGATAAGCATTTTCTTCATCAGAGGAATAATCGACGTACATGGATAAGATATAGTTTTTTTCTTCTACATCGGTAAGGCGCTGGCAGCCAGTTAAGGAAAAAAGAATTGGGAGAAAGATTAAAAGAGTTATTCCTGCAAAATACTTTACCTGCTTATTGTTCCTATATTTTACAATACTATTTTCTTTTACTTCTTTATCCTCTTTATATTTTGCGACACTATTTTCTTCTGTTTTCTTGTCCTCTTTATATTTTGCGATATTTTTTCTTCCTTCCTTATCTTTTTGTGTTTTTTCTTTTGTTTTTTCTTGATAATTGAAATCTTTCTGTCTTTTAAAAAGCCAAACTACAAGTGGCAATATTAAGGACAGCGGGAAATCCACAAATGCCTTATATTTGAGATAAAACGTCCACAAAAGAGTGTGTTTTTCCACAACGCAAGTCAAGAGCACTAAGCAGACAAAAGTAATTCCTAAAAAATTTTTCAAACATCCTCCAGAGCGTGTTTGAAAAATACTCCATCCATAATAGAGATAACCGCTTAAAACCGCCATCATGCACAGTATCCAAAATATAATCGGCAGGATATCAAATCGTTCTAAGAACCCGCCCGGCATTCGGATTAGCTGCATCATTTTGATGACTGGCCATTCTGACTGGCTTGTGAGAGTTGGGCCAAGTGTTCGCACGGAAAGGAAACAAAATAAAACATTACAGAGAATCGCACCTGCGACGGCTGTTATTATGTCCCGTATTGCTTTATCATCTTTACCTTCTCTATTATTTTTACCTTCTCTATTATTTTTACCTTCTTTATTATTTTTGTCCTCTACTTTTCTATTTTTTGTTTCGGTTCCTCTTTCTTCGGCAGCAGGCCTCAAAAACAAGAGAAATTCTATTGGACTGCTGCACAGTAACATCAAATATCCGTTTCCCATGCTTCGGAAAATATTATCTGAAAGAATTCCTTGCCAGAGTTCTCCTGCATTCCCTATCTGCATTGCTTTTTCAATTCCGATAAATGATAAAATCACAGCAATAAAATACGTCGTGATAATCCACGGAAAAATGATTTCTAAAAATCTGGCTCTTTTTTGTAATGTTGTATACAAGCTGTAGCAAAGCAAAATCGCAGCAGGAAAAATAATAAATAAAAAGCTGCTTTCTGGCATATAAACAGTCTGAATTGTCTTACCAAAGAAATAAAAAAGTGCTACTGCATTTATGAAAAAACGAATCATGTATACAAATTTTATTGGCTGTGGTAAAACTTCCGGAAAATTTATAGATTTAAGCCTTGTTTGCATTTTTGAAACATTGATATTTACATTCCTTGCCAGACCTGTCTTACCTATTTTTCTGTTTTCAAAATTTTCTTCACTTATTTTCCCAGAAAAAATAATAAAAAAGGCAATCGTTCCCGCCAAAAACACCCCATAAAAAATCAGGCTCCAAAAGCCATTCTGTTCTTTATAGCAGGCAAATGTCGGTATAGATAATGCTCCCGCTCCAAATGTTTCTATAAAGATCATTCTGCGTAACTGCCTTGCAGAAATCTTATTTTCATACATTTTATACATCCTCCTCTTTGACCGTCCCCCATTTTATTTTCATTCTATTTTCGTTTTCTTTTCTTCATCCTTTTATGAATCATTACATCTTCTGCCTGTAAATTTTTTCGACTCTCCTATCCGAATCCGGCAAACACGCCTACACGAATCATTACATCTTCTGCCTGTAAATTTGGGGATAGCGTATCTATCTTTTTCGAATTCTCCGGCCCTCTCTCGTAAATACTGGTCTTTTTTTCATATAAGCAAATGGATAGCGAACATAATGATCCTTTTTATCATCATAATTTAAGTTTTCCCCACAAACAGAAGGCAGCATATATGGAACACCGAAGGATTCTATCTGAGATAAATGCAATAATAATGCGGCAAAAGTGAGAAGATAGCCGTAAATTCCCCATATTGCTGCGGTAACAATAAAAAGAAACTTTAACAAACGAAATACGGCGCCAAAGGATTCATTTGGCACGATAAATGATGCAATAGCTGTAAAAGATACAACGATAACAACGATTGTACTGACAATTCCCGCTTCCACTGCTGCCTGGCCTACGATGAGACCACCAACAATGCCGATTGTTCCTCCGAGCTGTCCGGGCAAATGAATTCCTGCTTCTTTTAATAGTTCAAACTGAAATTCCATAAGCAAAACTTCTAAAGCAACTGGAATGACGATGCCAGTTCGCGCTGTTGCAATGGATAACAAAAAGGAGGTTGGGAGCATTTCTGTATGAAATGCTGCTATGGCAACATACAATCCCGGAAATCCTATCGCAAACAATGAAGCTGCAAAGCGAAGCAAACGGGCAAATGATGCCACTTCAAATCGGGTATAGTAATCGTCACCTGCCTGAAAAAACATTTGATAAGTGACGGGCAAAATTAACACGCCCGGAGAGTTATCCACAACAAGAACGATTCTCCCCTCCAGTAATCCACTTGCCGCCTTATCCGGCCGTTCTGTATGTTGAAATTGTGGAAATGGTGTCCATACATTCTCTTCTAAAAGCTGCTCTACCATTCCTCCATCTAAAATACCATCAAAGCTGAGTGCATTTACTTTTTGTCTTACCTTTTCAAGAAGTTCCGGCTGAACAAGATCATCCATGTATACAATTGCCAAATCTGTTTTGGAGCGCTCCCCAACCATCGTATGCTCCATTTTCAGGCGAGAATCACGGATTCGGCGGCGAATCAATGCCGTATTCATTCGCATATTTTCTGTAAAACTGTCTTTCGGACCGCGGATAACCATTTCCTGCTGGGTTTCCCCTACCCCTCTTGATGGGTATTTCTTTGTAGATAAAATAATTGCTTTCGGACAGCTTTCCAGCAAAAGCAGGGTATTTCCTGATAAAATATCTGTTAAAATATCTTCAAAACTTTCATCCTCTTTCCAGTCCACTGTTTCCATCACATGATTTTCTACATAAGAGAGGAAATCCTGCCCTGTTTTTTCACATTTATTTTTAAGGAGAGGACGGATCACGAAGTCTTCCACCATATCTGCATCCGTCATTCCATCGACATAGATGACTGCTGCTTTTTTAGGATTTATTTTTTTATTGTTCTGCGTAGTTTTCACTATTCTTTTCGAAACTGTTTTTCTACCTATATCACTGTTTATGTCATTGCCTGTATTCGCATCTGTTTGCCCCTTCGTAGCACTGCTTATGTCACTGTCTGTATTCGCATCTGTTTGCTCTTCCATAATACTGTTTGTGTCACTGTCTGTATTTGCATCTGTTTGCTCTTCCATAATACTTTGTATATCAGCGGTGTCTCCTACATAAAATACATTCTTTACAATATCCCCGCTCCGGTCTAATGCTTTCTCCAAAAATGCGTAATCTTTATCAAAATTCCGGGTAAGATTTCCTTTTATTTTCTGGTCTCTGTTATACTTTATTCGCACTTTTCCCCTCCAGCTCTTTTTAATAGGCCACTAAAAATATGCCACTAAAATCTCTTATTTATTATTCTTAAACTTTTGCCTGCAGGCTTATAAACTTTTAATATTTTACTGGAATTTCAAATTGTTATACCCACATAACATTAAGAATATTTCTCCCTATATTTTCCGCAAAAATACTCTGTTAGTATTGAGAAATTTTTTCTTTTTTATACAGGTGTTTCTTTCTTGATTTTTTGCAAAAATGCGTTATAATAATTGTATACAAGATACAGAGGAGGTACAATTTTTATGACTCAGCCCTTACATTTGAAAGCATATGCCAAGGTGAATCTGGGACTGGACGTACTTAGAAGGCGGGAAGACGGTTACCACGAAGTCAGAATGATTATGCAGACAGTGAAGCTTTTTGACTACATTACTTTACAGAAGAATACATGCGGACAGATTCGTCTTTCTTCGAATCTGCCTTACCTCCCCCTCAATGAGAAGAACCTTGTCTATCGGGCCATTGACACGATACGTACTGCATATAATATTTCAGACGGTGTTGATGCAGCAATTGAAAAGCACATCCCTGTTGCTGCAGGAATGGCCGGCGGAAGTACCGATGCTGCCGCTGCTCTGGTAGGCATGAATCAGCTATTTTCTCTTGGAATAACACAGGACGAGCTTATTAAACATGGGCTTACCCTTGGCGCAGACATTCCATTTTGCATTATGAGAGGAACCGCACTTTCTGAAGGAATCGGTGAGATATTAACTCCTCTTCCTTCTATTCCGCCATGCTGGTTTTTAATTGTAAAACCATCTTTCTCTATGTCTACAAAGTTTGTATATGAGCACCTGCATCTCGATGAACAGACAGCCCATCCAGACATAGACGGAATGATTCAGGCCATCAGCCACGGTGACCTTACAGGTATCACCGACCGTATGGGTAATGTATTAGAACAGGTTACAGAAAAGCATTATCCAGCTATCGTACAGATAAAAAAAGATATGAGAAGATTAGGAGCTGTCAATGCGATTATGAGCGGAAGTGGCTCCACCGTATTTGGTATATTTACCTCAAGAGAAGCCGCCGGAAAGGCAGCTGAATTTTTCCATAATGACCCGGGAATCCGGCAGACCGCCGTTGTCCGCCCATTTAGTAAAAATCTCCCACGGTCGAAATCGCAGAAAAATCATAATCATTTTTCGAAAAAAAACAGTTCGCTGACACAGGGGGATAAATATACAGCGAAAAAGGGAAGGAGAAACAACTAATGAAAGACACTAACTTTAATGTAAATGAATATCTGCCACTTCGTGACGTTGTATTTAACACACTTCGCCAGGCAATTATTACTGGTGAATTCGCACCGGGAGAACGTCTCATGGAAATTTCTCTTGCCAACCGCCTCGGTGTAAGCCGTACTCCTGTAAGAGAAGCTATTCGTAAGTTAGAACTGGAAGGCCTGGTTATCATGATTCCACGAAAAGGTGCTCAAGTAGCCAGAATCACAGAAAAAAATCTTCGTGATGTCATCGAAATCCGTACTGTTCTTGAAGAATTCGCTGCTGTTCTTGCCTGCGAACGAATTGATCAGTCTGGGCTTCATGATTTACGTCAGGCTCATGAGGACTTCATCCGTTCCGTAGAGAATGGGGATATTCTCGATATCGTAGATAAAGATGAGACTTTCCATGATACCATTTTCCGCGCAACAAACAATGACCGCCTTATTTCTATTATCAATAATCTGCGCGAACAGTTCTATCGTTACCGCATGGAATATGTGAAAGATATTCGCCAGCGCTCTAATCTTGTGGAGGAACATCGGGAATTGCTTGATGCCATTTCCAGCAGAGATTCTATAAAGGCAAAGGAACTGATGAAAACACATCTGCTTAATCAGCAGCAGGAAGTAATTAATAACATTCAGGAAGCATAGGAAGGGCGGACGAAAGTCAGGCATCCCTATTATGCAAAATTTACAAAATACAAAACCAGTCACAAGAAGCATCTCTTTCCTTCAAGAGAAAATCTGCTCTTTGTGGCTGGTTTTCATTTTAAATGCCTTTTATTATTTTGTTTTTTTATTATTGCCTATCAAATCTCCCCTTTTCAGATGAAGAAATACCTGATTACATTTTAAATGTTTTCCTTCCTGTCCTTTTTTCCGTGTACGGATAAGGACACGAATTAAAAGCATGATAAGAAGAATAATTCCCATAACGGATGCCGCGATTGTCGGGTCAATCTGGAACGCTTCTGCTGTAACATGGATATGCTGCGGTTCTCCGGTTCCGATACAATGGCCACGCACAAGCAGACGATGTGTATTAATACCATACGGTGTACAGGTCATCAGGGTACAGTAATCCTTTTTATCTTCAATCTGCAGGCTATCCGTTTCATCTGGAAGAACGATAGAAATATCATCAACCTCGTAAGTAATCTCTCGATTCAAAATTGTAATAGTAAATGTATCTCCTACTTCCATTTTATCGAGGTCTGTAAAAAGCTTTGCGCTCGGCAGACCACGGTGGGCAGAAATAACACTGTGCGTACTGTCTCCGCCAACCGGAAAACTGGTTCCTTTCAAATGTCCGGCCGCAATCTGTAAAATACCCTCATCTGTTCCATGATAAATCGGAAGCTCTACACCAAGCTTCTTGATTGTGATATAACCCATAATACCTGTACCACTAATATCAAGTATTTTCTCATAACCTTTAATTTCATCCGGGTTATAAAATGCAGATGGATTTTTCGCAAGCTTCTTATTGTACTTCTCCGCCGCTTCAAAATACTTCGTATAATCCTCCGGCTTCATTTCCGACACCTTTTCATCGTATGCCGCAATCGCCTTTGACTGATGCCTCTGATTAACATAATTGCTCACGGTCGGATATAACATCACGGACAGCCCCACGAGGAAAATCAATATTAAAATGATAGTGGTAATATTCGAACTCAACTTCTTTTTTTTCAATGTTTTCTTTGATTTTTTCTCTGACTTCTTTCCAGACTTCATAGTTCTCTCCCTGATGTCATTTCCTTTTGTATATTTATGCTCTCACAAAATCTTGTTTGTGTAACTGTGCAGGCATATATTTACCTTTAAGATTGGGACAGGAGCTAAAAGCCCCTGCCCCTGAAAATCTCATAATATCAAATTGTTGTTATAAACATTCAGAACGGATTAGTTCTCAGCACGTCTCTTTGTGATAAGAAGAACTGCTGCTCCAACCATTAAGATAGCACCAACAACGTAGAAGATTGTTGTACCGATACCACCGGTGGATGGCAGAGCGGAAAGTTTTGTATCGGTAATGCTAGTCGCATCATTTACAACATCCCCCTGAACTTCTGCGGTTGTTTTTCCCTTTGCTAATTTAATTTCAACTTCTCTTGTATCTGTATTTAAAGAATATCCTGTCGGTGCTGTTGTCTCTGTAAATACATATTTACCACAATCTAATCCTTTTACGATAACAGTTCCGTCATCACCTGTGAATACTTCTTCCTTACCATTTTTGTCATATCTGTATACACCATTACCCTCTTGTGTAAATCTCAGAACTGTATCGGTCCCTTTTCTCGTAATTTTGAAGCCGGCACCTTTTAATGCAGTTGTTCCATCTTCGGCATATTTTGTCATTGTCAGCTGACCAGTAAACAGATCCTCACGTTTTGAGCCAAAATCATTTGTTGATGCATTATCTGCTTTGCTTCCGATAACTTCATTGTGTACCTGCAGATCTGTTACGGTTACTTTGTAAGAAATATCTAAGTCTGTATTCGCATTTGCATTATTCTCAAGTAAGTCTGACAGATTCACTGTAAAACTCTGTTTTCCATTTTCTTCTTTTACATCTACATAGTAATGTTTTTCACTACCATTTCCATATTTTACAGTTAAATCTACTTTACCAGCATTGTCACCGTCTGCTACTGTAACATAAGTACCACCAGTCAAAATATCTTTCACGTAGAAATAACGATTACTATCCGTTAATGGAAGGAACGGAACCTCAGATTTAACATGGAAGGTCTCTTCTCTTCCAAGTAAAGTAACTCGGTCTTGATCCTCTGCTGTTTTGTCAATAACTATTTTTTCTCTCTTAGCTTCAATTGTCGTATTTTCTAATGCTGTAGGTTCGCCAGTAGAGGTATTATAAGAACCAAAGGAAATATATGCTGCCATTGGATTGTACATATATCCTTCTTCCTGACCTTTTACAAAATATACACCAGCACCATCTGTAACAGTAATCGGTGAACCACCGTCATCCGTTGTTACTGTAACTGCATTGTAAACCAGCTCTAAAGCATTTGCATACATACCGTCGAAGCCATCAATAGCCTGACCTTTAGAATCGCTTGTGTTCTGTGCATAAATCATTCCTTTAATGATTGTCTGCGCATCCATCTTAAATGCCTGTGTAAAGTACTGTTCATAAGTACCTACAAATTTCCAGCCTGTTACTGTAGTAGTATCTGGTTCAACAATTCGTACTGCCTTAAAATGTGCATCAGTACCTGCATTATGTACTGTAATTTTTGCACTGTTTGTTGCTGCGAATGTCGGTACGCTCATCGCCAGTACCATTACCATCGCCATAATCACTGATAAAATTCTTTTCACTTTACTCATATGATTTTCTCCTTTTCTTTTTTATTTCCTCTCTTTTATTTTCAGTGCCATTTTCTTCTTTTATTTGCACTGGAAATCATTGTTGTGGCTTGGAGGCCACTGAAATATTAAGGTTTCTTATTTTTTCAGCACCTCCTTGCCTTTCATCTTGTATATGATCAGAATGCCTGCGAACATCAGCAGGATTCCACTCATCAGGATGTTGAAGATTCCGGTATGACCGGTGGATGGAAGATCGTAAATTACTTTATTCTCGATATAGATTTTATATTCGTCGTCTGCTACTTCCATCTCTACTTCTTGATTGCCTTTGGTAACACTCTTTAATGCACCGTTTTTGGTAATAACCAAGTTATAAGTATCATTCGTCAGAACATATCCAACTGGTGCTTTTACTTCTTTCAGTTCGTATGTTCCTGCTGGAATCTTAGTAACCTCTTTACTATATTTCAAATCTTCAAACCAGTGAACTTTACCATTTGCATCAGATTTACCATAACACTCTACTTTGCCATTCTTTGTGAGTGTAAATTCTGCATCTGGTAATTTTTGCTCCTTGCTTGATTCGCTTACTTTGATTACAGCCCAGTTTTTATACACTGCTTCGTTTGTATACGTAACCTGACCAAGAACACCACCATCTTTTGAATCATACTTCTTATTCACAATAACATCGGCTTTCTCACCGTTATTAGCTTTGTGATAGCCTAGTTCAAATGTTACGGTATCCTGTTCATTGTCCTGTGTATACCAGGTATCTGTTTTTTTGCCAACTATCGGTGTATCTTTTACCTGATATCCTTCGGTTTCAATCTCAGTTACTGTATACGTACCTCTGGCAAGGTTTTTCAACTCGTTATCCGCATCATTTCCCGGATAAGTTGCTACATACTGATTTGCCTCTTCATCGTATGTAACAGTCAGCTTAATTATTTTTTCAAAAAGATCTGGTCCTGTTACCTTAAATGAAAACTCTGTTTCTTCCGAAACCTGCTGATCACCTGCAAGAATTTTAGTTATTTCTATAGCACCTGCAATAATATTTACTTTGTAATTTGCCGTTTTGGTCAAATTTTTTGTTACTGCTGTTCCACCATTTACTGCCGGTGCAATTGTTGCGTTTGCTGCCGTTCTATCAGCCACAGTATAAGGAACAAAATTCACTTCCAATGTATACTGTTCTGCCGGGTTTCCCGGATCTCCTGCTTTATGATCCTGCGCATTTCCACCTGGTGTTTCAGAGATCTTATAGGTATAAGTGAAATATCCAACTGCATCGGATGTTCTCGGATACATGTACTTATATGACTGATCCGTTCCAATCGTTAATGTCCTATTTTCATTTAACGCTGTAATTTGTGCTTCCGTTAATTCCGGTAACACAACCTTTCCGTTTGTTGCAGGTAACACAGCTGTAAGTGTATCCTTATTATCCAGCTGTTTAACTTTCAGAGTTTCTGCAAGTTCAGAATAGAAACCAGAACTTGCAATCGGATCACCTTTATATACTGTAATCTCTTTTCCTGTCATATCCAGGCTTAATGGCTTTACATTTACGGTTGGTCGATAAAATGGCTTCTCTGTGGTATCATCGATGTAAATTCCAGACTCTCCAGTGTTCGTTGGAATTGCGTTACCACCGATGAAATCATCTTTTGCAACAATATCAATTGTTGCTGACCATGGTTGGTTGTCAGCATCCGTACTGTTTACGTTACCGATATGAGCCGCTGAACCAGTCCAGATAATTGTAGTTGTGCCGTCATCATTTTCTGTAAAACTAATGTCTGGATTCGCGTTAAATTTATTTTTCTGTTTTTGTGTCAGTTTAAAGCGGGCATCAATTACATCGACTATCTGCTTAGGATCAATGGAATATAAAGAACCAATACTTCCTGCGAGGTTTTCAAATGTCTTTTTTAATCCCTCATTATCAGTAGTGGTATACGCATATTTCTGATCACCTTGAGTTGCAATATATTGTTTAAGGAAATCACTCGCTGATGTACCAGAATGTTTACCATGATTCTTGCTTGACGAATCACTATGTCCTGCTTTCCAATTTAACGTTCCCGATAAAGAATATCCTACCGTATATAACACCGCTGTTTTCTTTATCTCATTTGCTGCATTATATGCATTATTTGCAACCATGCAGTTCTTATTTTCGTTATTGTTCCAATATCCTGGCATGCCGTCTGTAAATAATATTACATACTTATTGGTGTATTTTGCGGAGCTTAGTCTCTGTTGAGCTTTTCTTAAAGCGTTTCCCATAGGCGTTCCACTCTGCTCTTTATCAGTCGCTCCGCTGTTTATTGCTCCAACTATTTCAGCATAAGAAGTATCAATTGTCTTGAAACCAGAATCTGTCACTGTATAGTCATCATCATCACTACCTTCCGAACCACGATACCAGCTAACCGAAACCTCACTTTCTTTCGACGCTGTTTGCAATGTATTCACGAAAGATATTGCTGCATCTTTTATATCCTGTATACTCTTTGAACCCTCTTCCATCGAAGAGCTTTCATCAAGCACAAGAATAACACTTGCTCCTTTGGCAGCTTCTCCTGCGCTTTGTCCGGTAGTGGATGCGCCTAATGTTATTGTGTATGTTCGTTCATTATAGTTTTTAACCGCTACCGTTTTCGAACTGGTAAGTCCCTTTAAAGCTTCTTCTTTTTCTGAATCATTAGATACTGTATATTTACCATCTGGTCCTTTTTCCAGTCCTTTAATGGTATAATTACCATCATTTACTGTTATTGTCCACGTATCCGTTCTTTTCACATAACCATTTGGTGCTTTCGTTTCTTTTAATGTATATGTTCCATTCATTAAACTGAAACGAGCGATTCCGTCTGATCCAGATGTTGCAGTATAATACACACTATGTGAATCATCTTCTACAGCAAACTCAGCTCCGGAAAGTGTTCCGCCTGAAGTAGATATCTTTTTGATTTCAATAGGTGTTTTTGTCGTTTGCTGTTTATTAACTGTCAAACGATAAGTTCCTCCACCTTCTGCATTATCTCCCACAAAGACATCCATCACATATTCCGTCTCATGATTTCCATTGTTATAAACGCTCTGAATAATCGCTCCCGCATTATCTGTTACAGAAAGCATATTCCAACCGTCTGTTAACTTTGTCAAGTTATTGTTTGAATTAGCATTTCCATCTCTTGTTGCAGCCGTTCCCAAACGGGTATTAAAATATTTTACAGAATTATTTTGGTTTCTTTTTCCTGTCCAGAATGCCAGATAATTCATAAAGTTTGTTTCATTTAAAGTAGTATCTTTGGGATATATGAATACCCACATATCATCATTTATGTATAATTTGTTATTCCCAGTTACTTGTTGAATTGTATATGAATAATAATTTGGATCTCCACTTCCTATATCAAATGTTCCCTGGAATCGATATACGCATTCATTGTTAGCATTACCTTTTTGATGATAATCTTTCCAAGTTGCTGAATCATATAATTTCCTCTGATATATTGACAACTTATTATTAGCTAAATATCCTGTATAATTATGCGTTGGATTGCGAGATCCATCCCATACTTGTTCTGGTTCTGATAAATCCAACTCCAATCCAGAAACATTTTTCCACCAATTCTGATTTACCGATGATGCACTGACGTCCTGTGCTTCTGTCGTCAGATCCACATCCGCATTCACATATTTAGATGACCGTTTCCAGTCTGTTATTGGAAGGTTCCCATCTTTGTTTTCTTCAACTTCACCTTTCACTGCATCAAGATATTGACTATACATAACCTTATTAATTGGGTTGCCTTCAACATCTGTTATATTATACCACCATGTAATTGCATATGGTGAAAAGCTATTTGTTTCAAATACTGCCTGTTTTATTTCCTGTGTATCGGTTGTCTCAATTGTTTCTATTTTATTATTTTCCTGAGACATATCTACAACTTGTTTTACGTTTCCCTGTTCATCTTCTTCCAAATGCATTACAGTTACATCCATATCTGATGCATTTTCTTTTTCTATTGTTTCCGGAAGAACTGCATTTTTATATTCCATAGTGACTTTTACATCACCATTGGGTTCTGCTTTGTTTCCGTCTGCATCTACGAAGGAAATATCATAAGCAAGGAAACCACCAATGTCATATTCTTCTTCGTCTGCTTTTTCGTTCAGTTTCTGTTCAACTACATCATACTGAGCATTGATTTCATTAATGCTTTGTACTTCTTCTTCTGTCATACCAGCTGTAACATCCTGTTTTACAAGTGGCACAACCTTCAAGGATGCATTTTCAGGAATAATTCCTTCTGCTTTTGCAGATACATGAATCTTTACATTATCATCTTCATATTCCAGTGTCTGGACATATGCTTCCTCTTCCTGATTTTCTTCTGGTGTCTGCTCTTCGGATTCTTCTTCCTGTGATTCTGCACCTTCTACGACTGTCTCTGTTTGTGCTGTCTCCTCGGTCGGTGTAGCTGCAGGTTCCTGGGCTTCTGACGCCTGTGCTGCAGGTTCCTCTGTTGTCGGCTGTTCTGCTGCAGGTGCTTCCGCTACCGGCTGGGCTTCCTGGGTTTCGGCGGTTGTTTCCGGTTCTGCGGCAACCTGTTCCACGGCTGCGGGTTGTTCATCGGCTACTGCCTGGCCTTCATCTGCTGCGTAGGCAGCCACGTCCATGTCATCGGCAACGGCTTCGTCCTGAGTCTGTACTTCCGCTTCCTGCGGATATTCGGTCTGTCCGTTTTCGGATGCGAATATGAAGCTGCTGTTGCTTATGGCAACGACCATGCAAAGCACCAATGCCAGAAGTCTTTTTTTATTTCTACTTTTCATGGTTTTCTCCCTCCTCTTCATCCAAAGCACTCTCTATCAGTTTTAATAATTCTAAAGCGCTGCGGAACTGCTGCTTTTCTTTTTTTTCCACCCAGGTCACCGAACCCTGCCAGGTGGCATTCTGCCTGTTGTAGATATTTAAGATAAAGGTCTCCGTCTTTTTAGTAGAATCGCTCACAGCTGTTCCACCTCCTTCTGTACTCTGTTTTTATATATGTATTATAATAGACGCACTATTACTAAAAGCATTACAGCCATTATATATTTAGTGTTTTTTTTATTTTTGTTGGATTCTGTAACGTTTTGTGATATCGGTGCGGATCCTGTTCCCTGTTGGCGTAAGTATATCCGTCTACTGGTGATATATGTAGAATCTACTGTATTTCCTTGGATTGATACGTTTCTCTGGCGGGTTTTTGCCTCATTACTTATATTGTATGTGGAATTTTATGGTTTATGACAGGGTTTTTGAGATCGGTCCGGTGGATCCTATTATATATAGAAGAAACTCGTTTTTTTTTACTCTTTCATTTTGTTCCGATCTGTGATCGAATTACCCGGATGTGAAATGTAATACTTTTTGATGTTTTCCGCCTGTACAGTAAAAAGCAGGAATCCTTATCTTTCCTAAGAGTTCCTGCTTTTTTCCGTACTTTTATTTTCTTCCCAGTATGGCATCCATCTCGATGATCAGTTCCAGGACACTGCAGAATTCCATTTCCTGATGTCCTTCTTTCCATGCAAGGATGCCCTGCCAGGTGGCGTTCTGGCGGTATTTGACGAAGATGTGGAAAGTGGCACAGATGCCGTTTTGTTCCATCAGCTGCTGATATTCCATACTTTTTTCCTGTAATTTCTCCATCGCACGCTTTTCCGGACTGAACTCCCGAAGAACCACGGAGGATTCCGGAAAACGAATGCTGTCGTAAAAGTCTGCCATGTAACGGATCAGCTGCACGACATTTTCAAAGGACTGTGGCTCCTGGGAATAACCGTGATATAGTCGACCGGATATCTCGCTGGCCTGACTTTCGTCCACACACACCGTAATCAGGTTCGGTGCTGCCAGTACTTCTCCATTCCAAAATTGACTCATGTTTCACACTCCTGTTCCTGTTGCCTATTTCCAGCGAAATTCATTTTTCTGAAAGCTTAATCTTGCATTTGGATTCTCCACATCTGCGATGGATGATACGTAATATTCCAGATATTTGTTCCAGGATCCATGTTTTTTTGTGAACCGTGCGGCGATGCGCCGGAAGATAATGTCACAGTTTTCCTGGCTGGTTCCGACCAGAAGGATCAGGAACTGAGACGGGCTGTATTTGGAAAAGGAATCTCCGCGGCGCAGACTGCTTTTTACTGCCCGGTGCAGTTCCATGGACATCACATCCAGTTTTTCCCGGTTTTCCATCGGATGGCCGTTGCCGTCTGTCAGGGAGCATACCATAAGGAATGCGGACTGTCCGTTTCGCTCGATCAGTCGACGCACCAGC
>ERZ779820.1298-NODE-1298-length-15796-cov-5.762086_pt1 | contig 15796 bp, 11 predicted proteins | sample MGYA00511563_ERZ779820 | MGnify/ENA primary metagenome ERZ779820 (study PRJEB29588, sample SAMEA1964852) | human gut metagenome | biome: human gut; feature: human-associated habitat; material: faeces | place: Denmark | collected 2008/2010 ...
GGGCAGTGATTGTGGTGGAGAGCGGAGCCGTGAGCCACAAATTTGTTAAAAGCGTAAAAGAACAGCTGGACCGTGTAGGCTGCCGCGTGCTGGGCTGCGTACTGAACAAGGTAAATTTAAAAAAGAGTCCCTATTATAAAAAATACGCTAATTATTATGGAAGCTACGGCTACTACGGAAATCAGGACGACGTCGAAGACGAAATCCCGCTTTCGTCAGGGAAAAAGGAAGCTGTGGAAAGAACGAAGGAAAGTCCGGACGTGGATTGTAAGAATGCGGCAGAAGGCTGTGAGTCAAAAGATGAGGCGGCGGAGGAAAAGGAATGAGTATCAAGGGATTGACGATCGGATTTTTCGCTGTGGATGCGGTACTGATCGGTATCGGCGCATTTTTGTATATGAATCAGGATAAAACAGCGCCGACGATCACTTTGCCGGAGACGGCAATCGTTTATGAAGATGGAATGGCAGAGGAAGAACTGCTGGAAGGGATAACGGCATATGATCCGGAGGATGGGGATGTGACGGACAGCCTTTTGATAGAGAAGGTATCGGAGACGGCGGACGGCAAAAGGATCGTAACATATGCGGCAGTGGATTCGGCAAATAATGTAGCACAGAAATCAAGAATTTTGGAAGTCAGGACAACAGGGGAAAGACAGAAGAAATAGGCGGACAGAAAAAAGACAGAAGAAGCAGGAACAGTTAACGAAAGAGCGGGGAAGATAGGATGAGAGCAGTAAAGGCGGATGAAAAAAGACGGCTTCTGATTTACGCGCACTATTATGTGCCGGATGTGGCTTCCACCGGGCAGATTTTAAGGGAGCTTGCAGAAGGATTAAAGGATTTATTTGAAATAACGGTGATCTGCGTTGTGCCCTCCTATGGAGGAAAAGTAGAACCGGAGTATAAGACAAAATTGTTTTACAGGGAAGAGATCAACGGGATTAAGGTGCTGCGCGTCAGGGTTCCTGAATTTTCAAAGGGAAATAAGCTCAGCCGTGTCAGGAATATTCTGGCGTATTTTTTCGGCGCGGTGGCGGCAACTTTTAAAGTCGGGAAAATGGATTATGTCTATTCGATTTCACAGCCTCCAGTGCTGGGCGGCCTGCTCGGCGTATGGGGAAAGTGGATGAAGCGGGCAAAATACATATACAACATTCAGGATTTTAACCCGGAGCAGACGATCGCGGTTGGATATGTGAATAAAAAGCTGATCTTAAAGCTGATGATGCTTTTGGATAAATTTGCCTGCCGGTGTGCGGATAAAGTGATCGTGGTCGGAAGGGACATGGCGGATACGCTGAAGGCGCGTTTTCATTATAAAAATGTGCCCGTACATACCTTTATCAATAACTGGATCGACGAAAAAGAAATTTATCCGCTGCCGCAGGATCATGAAAAGGTCGCGGAATTTAAGAAAAAATACGGTCTGGAAAATAAGTTTGTGATCATGTATTCCGGAAACATCGGACTTTATTATGATTTAAAGCACCTGATCAAAGTGATCAAGCGTTTCCGTAAGGGAATGACGATGGATGGAAAAAGAGAAAACGGCGTGAAAACGCCGGACGGCAGGGAAGTAGTGTTTGCCTTTGTGGGCGGCGGAAGCGTTTTGCAGGATCTGATCGCATATAAAGAAAAGCATCACATTGAAAATGTTGTATTTATCCCGTATCAGGATAAGGAGGATCTGATCTACAGCCTGAACGCAGGCGACGTACATTGGTGCGTCAATGCAAAAGGGATTAAAGGAGTTTCTGTCCCGAGCAAATGCTACGGCATCATGGCGGCAGGAAAGCCAATCATCGGCGTGCTGGAAGAAGGCTCGGAAGCAAGACTTCTGATTGAAGAAACCGGATGCGGATATTGCTGCGAGCCGGGGGATTACAAGCATGTGGAACGCCATATCCACTGGTTTATCAGCCATGCGGGAAGTCCGGAGATGGAGCAGATGGGGAAGAACGGAAGAAAATATCTGGAGAAGCATCTGACGAAGGACGTTTCTGTAAGGAGATATGGAAAAGAGATTTTGGCCCTGGAGGGGGAAAAGGAACGGAAAAAGGCTGTGCGCGGGGAGTGGGACGGTTGTGCGGTTGAAGTGGAGTGCCAGCGGGGGAGAGAAGATAAGTTGAATGTCGGGGGACAGGAGATTTGTGGGGAAGAGAAGAAATTTATAGTCTGAATGACGGCAATATTCGCTAGAGTGTAAATGCTAAAGGCATTAGAGGTGTGAGCTGACCGTCGAAGCTATATGGTATATATCTGCTGGAAAAGCAATTTTGTGTGTATTAGAAACAGGGACAAAAGTAAGAGAACTTATAGAATAGTCTGTAAGTAGAAAAGGCTGTAAACTAGGAGAATATACAGAAGAAATATTGAGGTTGTGAGAAAAAATGAAAATTGTTCAAATAAATACATTCCCGTATAAAGCAACGGGAAGTATTATGATGAGTATTCATAATAAACTTCAAGAAATGGGGCACGAGTCATATGTTGCGTGGGGAAGAGGACGAGATGCACAAAGCAAACATGAAATTGTTATCAAAGATGATTTGGGAATGAAGCTGCATGGAGTTTATACAAGATTGACAGATAAAACTGGATTTGCGTCAAGCAAGTCAACTTGGAAATTATTGGAAGAATTAGAGAAAATAAAGCCTGATATAATACATTTGCATAATATTCATGGGTATTATTTGAATATCGAATTATTATTTGAATATATAAAATCACACAACATAAAAGTAATCTGGACATTACACGATTGCTGGTCGTTTACTGGACATTGTGCATATTTTGATCAAGTAAGATGTGAACGATGGAAAACAGGGTGTTATAAGTGTCCGCAAAAGCATACCTATCCTGAGTCAAAATGTTTAGATAATTCTAGATGGAATTGGGAAAGAAAAAAAGAGTTGTTTACAGGCGCAGAAATAACGTTGGTTACCCCTTGTGAATGGCTTAAAGAGATTGTGAGATTATCATTTTTAAAAGAATATCCTGTAGAAGTAATTTATAACGGAATAGATTGTGATACTTATCATCCTAAAGAAACAGACTTTGAAGAAAAATATAATTTGGCAGAGAAGTATGTTATATTAGGCGTCGCTAGCGAATGGACAGAGCGTAAAGGGTTAAAAGATTTTATTGAACTTTCAAGAATGTTGGATGATAAGTACAAAATTGTGTTGGTAGGTCTTAAAAAAGAACAGATAAAGAAATTGCCAAATCGGATAATAGGAATTGAAAGAACATCAAGTGTAAAGGAATTAGTTGGAATATACAGCCGAGCAAATGTGTTTTTTAATCCAACATATGAAGATAATTTCCCAACAACGAATATAGAAGCTATTGCCTGTCAAACGCCAGTCATTACTTATAATACAGGCGGAAGTCCAGAAGCGATTGATAGTAACACGGGATATGTTGTAGAGAAAGGAAATATCCGTGAAGTATTTAAAATTATCACCTCTGGCAAGCAACTAGAAATTGGAAATATTAAAGAAAGTTTCACAAAACAAACAATGATTAGCAGATATCTGGAACTTTATGAGAGAAAACAAAAAACAGAGAGAAGGAAATGTAGTGAAAACTCCGGTAAGAGTATTGTATATTAATGGCAATATTATGAAGCGTGGTGGCATAGAGGCGTTTATGATGAATTATTTTCGTTACATAGATCATTCAAATGTGCATATTGATTTTCTGGTACATGGGTATGAGAAAGGTGTTTATGATGATGAGATAATTGCCGCTGGAAGTAAAATATTTCATGTTCCAACTAAAAGTAAACATCCAATAACTTATCAGAAAGAATTAAAAAAACTATTTAAATCAGAACATTTTGATATTGTTCATTCACACTTAGATGCAATGAGTGGATGGGTGTTGAAAATTGCAAAAGAATGTGGTGTGCCTGTAAGAATTGCGCATAGTCATAATACGGATTATCTTACAACGAACTTTTTGAAAAGAATGGTTAATGCATATGCCAAAAAGCAAATTACTAAACAAGCAACTGATTTGTTTGCGTGCTCAGAAGCAGCAGGAAAATGGCTGTTTGGCAATGAAGCTGAGTTTAAGATAGTTAACAATGCTATTGATGTAGATAGATTTAATTTTAAAGCTGAAAAAAGAGACCAAATAAGAAAAGAGTTTGGATGGGGAGATAAATTTGTAATAGGACATGTAGGTCGATTTGATTATCAAAAAAATCAAGAATTTTTAATTGCCATATTACCAGAGATATTGCTGAAGAGACCTAATATACAAATGGTTTTTATAGGAACAGGGGAGAATGTTAATACGGTAAAGGAATTAGCAAAAAAAACGGGAGTATTGAATGTTTGTACATTTCTTGGAAGCAGAGCGGATGTGGCAGATTTGTATAATGCATTTGATATATTTGTTTTGCCATCACGATTTGAAGGTCTTGGAATAGTAGCAATAGAAGCACAAACAAATGGATTACCTTGTCTGTTATCTGATGAAATTCCAGAAGAGGCAATAATTTGTGACAATTCTTATGCATTGTCATTAAGTGAATATAATAAATGGGCTGACTTTCTGATATATTATAAAGATGAACGTAATGTTAAAAATATTGTAAAAGTTGAAGAAGCAGGATATTCAATTAAAGAGCGCGCAAAAGAATTGGAATTATATTATATAGAAAAGAGGGATGATTAAAATGAAAGTCCTTTTTATTTCAAATATTCCTGTTCCGTATAGAATTAATTTTTATAATGAATTAGGGAAGAAAGTAGATTTGACAGTTGTTTTTGAAGCAAAGAAAGCAGAAAATCAAGGAATACAGTTTAACTATAATTTAGATACAATTAAAAATTTTCGAGCCATTTTTCTTTCAGAAGGGAATATAAGAGAGAAAAGAGTAGATTTTGAAATTTTTCGATACTTAAAAGAACCATACGATAGAATTATATTAACTTCATATTCTTATTATACGGAAATGGCTGCATTGTTATATTTGAAAATGAAAAAGATATCATATTTTCTTTCATCGGATGGAGGAATTATTAAATATGGAGAAAGTTTGATAAAAAGAAAATACAAGTCTTTTTTAATATCGAGTGCTCAAGGTTATTTTAGTCCAAGTGAAAAATCAGATGAGTATTTAGTATATTATGGTGCAGATGCGGACGTGATCTATCGTTATCCTTTTACATCATTTAAGGATAGAGAGCTGCAGACAGAGAACATAGAATCTGAAAAGAAAAAAGAAATTAGAAAAGAATTATATATTAAAGAAAAATATATGGTACTAGGTGTAGGTCAATTTATTCATAGAAAAGGATGGGATATATTACTAAAAGCAACGAAATATTTGTCAAATGATATTGGAGTTTATATTATTGGAGGGAAAAAAACAGATGTATATGAAAATATCATGGAACAAATAGACGCAAATGCAAAAATCCATTTTTTAGATTTTATGGATAATGAAACTTTAAAAAAGTATTATCAAGCGGCGGATGTTTTTGTATTACCGACAAGAGAGGATATATGGGGGTTAGTTGTTAATGAAGCAATGGGGTGTGGTTTGCCGGTTATAACAACGGAAAATTGCATTGCTGGCATGGAATTGGTTCATCAAGGAGAAAATGGTTATATTATTAAGGATATTGAAAGTGATAATACTTCGCAAATTTTAGCGGAATATATCTTGAAAATCCTTAATGATGAGAATCTGCAAAGAAAATTTTCTGAGGAATCGATAAAAATAATTAAACAGTATACGATTGAAGAAATGTGTGATTCATATTTACAGGTGATTTTAAATGGGGATGAATGTAAAAAAAAGTAGGATTATATGGATAGGCGTTTATTTTGCGTTTCTTATTCATTTGATGGCAAAATGTGATTTTATGGGAGAATATGGCCTAGAGTATCTGACATTGATTTTGGGGTATATTATTGTGGGTGCTGTATTTGTATATGTTGTAGTGTGGAAAAATGCAGATATTCTTGAACCCATTCCTATGGTACTATTTTTGCTATTAGGACTTTTTTCGGTAGCACCTATTGAATTAACAGCTGTGGGAATAACACAGTTGGCAGGTGTTGAATTTATGGGGGGCTGTATACGAGTTACATTATTATATATTTTTTCAGCAGTAGCATGTACATTAGGCTATTATAAGAAAAAAAGAACAAAGATTGGTGTTAATTATAAGATTCAAACGGGGAAAAAAGCCAATGATAAAGTTGTATTCTATTTATTGTTTGGAATTTGGTTAATAGGAATGATATTGGGGTTTTGGTTTCAGTATAAAGTTCGGGGGATGAGTTTCCAATATATTTTATCATTAGGAACGCAAGGTACTTTTTCAACGCAAAACACAACAAATAGTTCTATAAATTTTGTATTAAATTTTTCATATTCATCTATTGTTCCATGGCTGTATTTTTTATTCTATTATAAAAATAAAATTTTATCATTTTTTACTACTTTTTGTATGTTAACTTTTTATATTGTTTGTGGATGGAGAAATGTGGTTATAATAATGGGACTTGCATTTCTATGTTTGTATTATATAAAAAACAATAAAAGACCAGGATTTAAGGAAGTAATAGTGGTTGCTGTAGTTGGTTTGATTTTTTTAGGAGTTTTAGGGGCAGCGAGAGGGTCTTTGAGAACGGGAGTTAGTGTAGATAAGGAAATTTTTTCTTTAGAAAGTGTTGTAGATAGTGTATTTTACTCACTAGAAACAAATTTTAATTTGTATCAGCCATTTTACGCAATTGCTATAAAATATCCTAGTGAATACATGTATTCGTTTGGAAAAGCAATATTTTGGGATACATTGGTTACTGTTATCCCAAGAGCTATATGGTCTAATAAACCACTAGCATGGAATAATTCTTTAAATACAGCTATGAGGGTATCAACACAAGATTTTGTGGTAACTAAATATGGGATGGCAGTTCCAAGTTTGGGTGAGTATTATGTTGATTTTGGATTTATAGGTACAATATTAATGTGCTTTCTCATGGGAATTGTATTAAAAAATCAAACACGATTTTATCGAAAGGAAAACAATGATTTTTGCGATTTAACAAGGTACAGTGTGACATTTGGTGTTCTTTTTGTTTTAGTGATGCGTGGAGCAACGCCAAACAATTTTTATTATCTGCTATTTCTGATGTGGCCGAATTGGGTAGTGAGATATTGTCGCAGGAAGGGAAGGTAGTGAATATGTTTGATGTAATACAGAGTGATTATAGGAGAAGTACAAACAAAGAATGGTCTATAATGAACTATCTTTTTCTATGTTTTAGTTCAAAAGGAGTAGCTGCGGTTAAAGACTATAGATTATCTAATTGGTTTTATAAAAAGGGAATGCGTATTACTGCTAAAATTATACAAAATAGAAATATAAAAAAACATGGATGTGATATTGGGTTTCAGGCAGAAATAGGATCGGGATTTGCAATTGGACATTCTGTGGGGGTTGTGATTACAGGGGATGCTATTATAGGTAAAAATTGTACAATTATGTCCGATGTTACAATTGGAGCAAAGAAAGGGAAAAATGAAGGAGCACCGATAATAGGAGAAAATGTATATATTGGAACCGGAGCCAAAATAGTAGGGAAATGTGTTGTGGGAAATGATGTAATTATAGGAGCAAATGCAGTAGTTATAAAAGACATTAAAGCAAATAGTATTGCGGTAGGAATTCCCGCGGAAGAAAAAATATATTAACACGAAAGAGGAAAGTGTGAATCAATGAGCTGAAATCAGACCATAAACGTCCCTTGTGTGGAAAATCTGGTTTTTAAGATTTATCCAGAACGAACAGCACATTGCTGTTGAAGGAGTTTTAGTGTTTCTGGATCAGCTCCCTGCTCTCCGACGAACTGAATTACGTTATCAAGTGTAAGTGCAACTTTTTCAGGTTTTGATGGATGGATGATGGCTTCGTAATCATCTGGTTTCCATTCTTCATTATTAAGAATCATGTGATAAATGCTTGTAAGCATCATTCGGGCTATGGCAATGATTGCTTTTTTCCTGCCACGCCGTTTCGCCAGTCGATTATATTTGATGGCGTAATAAGGAGTTTTCCTGCTTTTTACAGCAGCAAGTGCACACTGGATGAGTAAAGGCTTTAGATACTGACCGGCTTTTGAACAACGGGTAGATTTCTTTTTGTTGGCACTCTCATTATTCGCAGGGGTAAGACCAGCTCAGGAACAAAGATGTTTATCCGATTCAAAAACCCCCATATCAGCACCGATTTCTGAAATGACAAACAAAGCAGAACGCTCAGTAAAACCAGCGATCCTTGAAATACGTTTGATTACTTCATCGTACGGGCGCTGAGGCGGAATAATTCGGTTTCAATTTCATCATCTATATAGGAGCTGAGAAGTTCCATGTGCTGTTTTGCGTGGGACATCTCAAAGCGTTGTTCCGATAAGATCTCAAAACCGCGTATGCTGTCAAAAATCTCTTCATTAGAAACTTTGATGCCACCATGAATCAGCTTTGCACATTCCTTTTCGTCAAGAGGAACGTCTGAAAGAAGATAATTCATAATGGATGAGGCGGTTTTTCCAAATGGATCAGTGAGGACACAGTCAATACGGATACGTGAAATAGTCATACTATTCTGGTAGCGGTTTTTCTCAGCGGAACGCATATAGGAAAGTTTGAGACGATATCAGGAAAGCTCACGGAGAGCTCTGATATCAGCAGGTGGAATAAAAGAAGCTTTAACGATATCAAAGCGAAAAAGATTGGCAATCCATTTTGCATCACGTTTGTCAGTTTTCTTACCCTTTATGGCTTCGACATACTTGGGATGAGTAAGGATAACGTGTATATGCGGCTCAAGGATGTTAAAAACAGGAATCCAGTATTTACCGGTGGATTCCATGCAGACATGCAGACAGTTATACGAGAGAAGCCAGTCACGCATAGCTGCAATCTGTGAATTGTTGGTGGAGAAGAATTTCACTTTATAAGTTGCTTCCAAAGTGACAGGATCCGTAATGCAGACAGCAGCAACAACTGTTTTTTTGTGAACATCCAGCCCAGCACAGATAAGGTGTTTCAATTCAAAATCCATGTGATATCTCCTTTCAAAGAGAGCAAAAAGAGACATCGGTATTGACTGTCATCCAAGCGAAAAGACTTATCATGGAAACGGGGTTTCCAGAGGCATCAAGTGCCAACGTCTAAAATGATAAGTGTACGGGCTCGAAGTCCCAATTGTTTGTGATTAAAAGAGGATGACGGCACATATATAAATGCGGGATAAGATAAGGTGGTCTTTCACCACTCCCTCAGTCGTGCTCTGTAGTATACTGATATCTCTAACTGGATTTTAACACAAAATGAAATAAAAAGTAACCCGTAAACAAAGATTCATGCATTGTTTGTGCCGAAGGCAGGAACGACGCAAGGAGGGCATGCCGCAACGGCATGTTTAAATAAATGAAAATAGCATTAATAAAACAGGATGTATATCAAGATTTATATGTGGGAGATAAGAAAATGTCTCCAAAAGAATTATTGTATTCATCATCGGGAAGAGTAGGGCCAATTAGCCTATTTGATGAATATGATTGTGATTTTTATATTGTTGAAGAAGAAAATACTTCGGAATGTCATATGTGGGAAAAAATCATGCCCAAAATGGTTAAAGAATTTCGTAAGTTGAAAACAGAAACAGTTAAAGTTATCAGTGGTATGGAATTTCATGAGCCGGGAAGCGATAAGACAAATGGGGATTATGCAATAAAAGTTGAGAATATAGCATGGGAAGAGTATGATGCTGTTATATCAATTAATGTCTCAATTCCAACATATATTGTACAGAAATATCCTCAGGTCTTATGGGCATATATGATTGGTGAAGCTAATTTTATGTTAGATAAAGTGTATTTCGGGTACGATGTCTGCTTGAATCAATTAATACGGGGAGAGAATGATCTAATACATGGAGTAATTGATTTTCCATATACATTTGTAAACAAAGATCATTTAGAACGAATTTTAAAAGAAGATATAGGAGTTATAGAAAAAAAAGGAATATATGGAGAAATTAATACAACAACGGAACGTCCTGTAAAAAGGATTCCTCAATTTGAACCTATCAGTGAAGCGACAGGAGAGCCGATTTTAGTACATAAACAAAATATAAGAAATAATCTTATAGAAATGTACAAAGCAAAATATTATTTGAAAGTAGGTGGACGTCAGACAAGAGGCAATGGAGCGATAGAAGCTATATCACTAGGGACAGTAGCTTTATTATCGCCGAGTGATATTATATGTGGACAAATATTGCCGAAAGAGGCGTGGGTGTTTAATGAGCAAGATGCAATAAAAAAAATAAATTATTTGAATGGTCATCCAGATGAATATAATAAATTGCTGGAATTAGAAAGGAATTTAGTACAACAGTTTGTTATAAATTATCCAAAATATTGGTTAGAAAAAGCAGTTGATGTGAAGAAGTATATAGGTGCAAACAAGATATATAGGTATACTTATTTTAAATATTTCAGGGATATTATTAAGAGGTATAGAAACAAGAAAAAACGTATTCAAATTATTGGAAAATAAAACAATAGTGAGGATAAGATGAAGAATAAAATAAATACAAAAGTTAATTTTATATATAATTTGTTGTATCAGATTTTAGCAATGATTCTTCCGTTGATAACGGCACCGTATGTATCAAGAGTATTGGGGGCAGATGGAGTGGGAAAGTATTCATATACTTCATCAGTTGCATTATATTTTATATATTTTGGGATGTTAGGTGTGGCGAATTATGGGAATCGAAGTGTGGCAAAGGTACGCGAGAATTATGAGGAAAGATGTAAGGTATTTTCAAGTGTTTATTATATGCAACTTATAACAGCAGGCCTGTCAACAGCTATATATATTGTATATATAATATGCTCTCATTCGGAGTTGAAACCATTGTTTGTTATTCAAACAGTATATGTGTTATATGGAATATTTGATATTAGTTGGTTGTTTTTCGGCGTTGAAGAATTTAGAATGACAGCGCTAAGACAAATGGTCATTAGAATAGTATCATTGATACTTATTTTCACTTTTGTTAAAGAGTCAGATGATTTATGGATATATACTTTTATTATGTGTGCTAGTAATTTGATGAATGCATTAATATTATGGTTCTTTTTGCCTCAAAAAGTTAGATTTTGTAAAGTTCCATTAAGAGTGGTTTTTTCTCATATAGGTACCAGTGTAATTTTGTTTATTCCGCTTCTTGCAATGAGTGTATTTGGAATGATGGATAAGATTATGATTGGAAAGATGGTTTCTTATGAAGCAGCAGGATATTATGAAAATGCAGACAAAATAGTATTAATGTCATCTAGCGTTTTTGCATCATTTAATGCAGTGCTCATGCCTAAAATATCAAATTTATTATGTAAAAATGAAAAAAAAAGAGCTATGCATTATTTTAACATTTCTATAGAGATGGTTATGTGTCTGGCTATCGCAATGTGCTTTGGAATGATTGCTGTTTCAGATGACTTTATTCCTATTTTTTTTGGCCCAGAATATGCACCTAGTATTAATTTGATGAAAGGATTAGCAATTGGAATTCCATTTATTGGATGGGCCCAGATATACAGCGTATTGTATCTGATACCTGCATCGAAAGATACTATATATCTTAAATCAACAGTATTAGGAGCAGTTATTAATTTTATTCTTAATATTATATGTATATCTATTGTAGGAACAATGGGGGCAGTAATGGGTACAGTTATATCACAGGTGTTTATTGCTGTCTTTCAAACGTATCAGGTAAGAAGAGAAATTAATGTATATCTTTTTGTGAAAAAAGTACTTGGATATATTGTGGTTGGTGGTGTAATGTTTTTCGTAATTAGGTGTATTTCAATAACACATCAGACTACATTTTTGACATTGCTGATAGAGATTATAGTAGGCGGAAGCATTTATGCAATTGGTAGTATTTTTGTAATGATTAAAACGAAAAATGAATTATTGATTTCTATATTGCAAAATATAAGAAGAAAATTAGCCAAATATTAAATGCGGCAGACTATAGACAGATGCCTCAAAAAGCGCTAAATAAGCAGTTTAGGTTTCTGCAAAAAATAAATTTGTTGCAGGGCAATATTTAGGCTATGAAATTTTCAGACAGTCCAGCGGTAGCGAGAGCCACCTGTCCGGGCTAACGGAGCCACCCCATTTTGTCTATTAAGTTACTTTGCCATTGCTGGATCCAGTCCATATACTTTTCTCATAGAGAGGTCTTTAGATGGGGCAACACTTTCAATAGCGATCTTATATGAATAATACGATATACGATCCATGATGGCATCGGTAAGAGTACTTTCGCCATCACAGATTTGCTGCTTACATCAATGTATATTCCATTTAAGTAGTGCACTTTTTCCGGGAATTCAGAGCACCTAAATCCGATATTTCAGAGCAGGTATTTCCGCCCTATAGTGCAATCACCTATAATGAATCCATGCACATAAAAATGTGTAAATTCATTACAGGAGGTCGATAACCATGACTGATTATCGAGAAATCATCAGACTACATAGTCTGAAGTTCAGCAATGTATCCATTGCCAACAGCTTATGCTGCTCACGCAACACAGTTTCAGAAGTGCTGAAGCTTGCTGAAACACATTCTCTGGGATGGCCTATTCCAGAAACTCTTTCCAACAAAGATATCGAGTATCTGTTTTATCCAAACAGAGGCAATAATGAGGGAAGAAGACTCCCTGATTATGAGTATGTTTACAATGAGCTGGCCAAGCCGGGTGTAACGCTCTCGCTCTTATGGGCAGAATACTGTGCCAAATGTGAGGCAGAGCATACGATTCCGTATCAGCATTCACAGTTTAATGACAAGTATCATGCCTATGCTGCATTAAAGAAAGCGACTCTCAGAATTAAGCGCAAACCAGAAGAAACAATGGAAGTAGACTGGGTAGGCGATACGCTTAAAGTTTATGATACAGCCAGTTGTAGCGATATACCTGCGTATATATTTGTTGCTGTTCTTCCATGCAGCCTGTATGGATATGCGGAAGCATTCCCAGATATGAAATCCAACCACTGGATAGAAGCTCATATCTATGCGTACTTATTCTTTGGTGGCGTAACACGTATTCTTGTACCAGATAATCTTAAAACGGGTGTGATCAAAAACACACGGACAGAGCTTGTACTTAACCGCTCCTACCACGAAATGGCAGAGCACTATGGAACTGCAATTATTCCTGCCCGACCGGTAAAACCCAAGGATAAACCAAATGCAGAAGGTACTGTAAGAGTGCTTGAAACATGGATTCTTGCGGCGCTAAGGAATCGGAAGTTCTTCGCTTTTGAGGAACTCAATAAAGCCATCTATGAAAAGCTTGAAGAATTCAATGCTAAACCTTTCCAGAAAAAGAAAGGAAGCCGGTTATCTGCATTTATTGAAGAAGAAAAGGTGTATCTAAAATATACAAGGAGAGACGATATGATAAAAAGAGCGCGTAATATTGATATAGCTAAAGGAATTGCTATATATTGTGTCTTATGGGGACATTGTATTCAGGGGATGGTAAATGATGCGGAATTCTTTAAACTTGGAGTTGTTAAATTTATTTATTCATTTCATATGCCACTTTTTGCCCTAATAAGCGGCTATTTATTTTTTAAAACTAGTCAAAAAAAAGAAATGCAAATTTTTAAAGGCCGGTTGATATCACTTGGAATTCCGTTTTTTGTATGGAATTTTTTACTGTATATCAGAAAATGTGTTTTTGATATTTTAACAGTACATAGTTTCCAATTTGATATCATGGAGTTGTTGCATTCATTTGTTTATGGATTGTGGTTTTTGAAATCGTTATTCATTATTACTGTAATTGCCATGCTACTTGTTAAGCACAGTAAAAAATATAAATATTTATGTAGTGTAGTTATCTGGGGGGGGCTAATATTCTTTAATAATGTAGTTGGAGACCATACAGCGAATTTATTTCCTTTTTTTATTTTAGGATATTACATTGCAGAACATAAAAATATAGTGGAAAAAATATATAGATGTAGATATATAGTATATTTGATTTTTATAATTCTTTTAATAGGCATGAGAGAAGAATATTTTGTGTATATCAGTGGAATTAATCCTTTTATCTCAGAATATGGCGTTGTACAACAAATTTATTTTGATTTTTATCGTTTAATTATTGGAATTATGGGGAGTTTTTCAGTTATATTATTTGTTAGGCAAATTAGTCAATATTGCTCTGAATTTATAAATGGATTTTTAGAAGCAATGGGGCGCATTACGTTGCAGTTATATGTTTTACAGAGTTTTTTTCTTGAAGGTGTATTGAGTCAATTCATTGCATATTTTCCGTTAAGGGGGGAATGTTTGATTGAATGGATAATCGCTCCCTTGTTTGCAATTGCTTATGCAGTAGTTTTAATGATAGGTATAAAATTTATTGGGAAGATTCCATATTTGCCAATGGTTTTGTTTGGAGTTAAAAAGAAGTGAGATCCAGATTGAAAAAATTAAGAGGTTGATTGACCATTTTACAAGATAAATAAGGAATGGAATGATGATTACAGCATGACAATCGCTTATTAGCATTCGCTAAAGATTAATTCATTTTTAAAGAGGAAACTACTTATGAAAACCCTACAATCTCTATTCCTATCCCAGGCCTACCAGGACTGCTGGGATGATTACACCCGTTCCCTAAAACTAAAAAATTTCCCCCGCTGGGATTACGTGATCCTGACCGCCTCCAATGAACATCAGGCAGAGGGCTTCCGCCGCCAGCTGGAAGCCCGCAAGGATTTCCTCCCTGCCGGGACAACTTTTGTGGCAATCCCTGACCGAAACGGGGAACGGGTCGGCTCCGGCGGCGCGACGCTGGAGGTTTTAAAATACTTATATGAGCAGGAAGGCTCCTTTGACGGGCTTCGGGTGCTGGTCATCCATTCCGGCGGCGACAGCAAGCGCGTTCCCCAGTATTCAGCGCTGGGAAAGCTCTTTTCACCGGTGCCTCATCAGTTGCCGGACGGGCGTAGCTCCACGCTCTTTGACGAGTTCATGATTAGCATGAGCTCCGTCCCTTCCCGTATCCGGGAGGGAATGGTGCTCCTGTCCGGGGACGTGCTGCTGCTGTTCAACCCACTCCAAATCGACTACAACAATGTGGGCGCGGCTGCCCTTTCCTTTAAAGAGCATGTGGAGACGGGCAAAAATCATGGCGTCTATGTGAACGGCGAAAATGGCAACGTGAAATGCTGTCTCCAGAAAAAGCCGGTGGAAAAGCTGCGTGCGGCGGGTGCAGTCAATGATGCGGACTGTGTGGATATCGATACCGGTGCGCTGGTGTTCAGTACAAAGATGATGGAGTCCTTATATTCCCTGATACGGACGGAAGCGGACTATGACAGATATGTGAACGGGACGGTACGCCTGTCTTTGTATGCGGATTTCCTGTATCCGCTGGCGGAGGCTTCCACGCTGGAAGCTTTTTATGCGGAGAAACCGGAAGGGACATGCTGTCCGGAGCTGATGGAGGCCAGGGAGCGGGTATGGGAGGTGCTGCGTCCCTACCGGATGAAGCTTTTGCGCCTTGCTCCTGCTAAATTCATCCATTTCGGCACGACCGGGGAAATACTGGAGCTGATGGGCGGAGGGGTGGAAAGTTACCGTGACCTTGGCTGGAGCCCCCGTGTGGGGAGCAGTATCCCCGGAGAGACTGCCGGATACAACAGCGTGCTCA
>ERZ779820.1300-NODE-1300-length-15782-cov-2.723024_pt1 | contig 15782 bp, 21 predicted proteins | sample MGYA00511563_ERZ779820 | MGnify/ENA primary metagenome ERZ779820 (study PRJEB29588, sample SAMEA1964852) | human gut metagenome | biome: human gut; feature: human-associated habitat; material: faeces | place: Denmark | collected 2008/2010 ...
CATAATGTCCATTCAGACATGTTGTATTACTTATATATAAAATCTGTAAAATTATCAGTTAAAATCTATGTAAAAAAAATCAGTCCTACAATCCCAAAATCAGGAAAACCTGCTACCGAAAGATTCCTGTATGTGCCGGGGAACCTGATCCATCGTCCGTGACCAGAATCCTCCATTACCAAGCAGCCCTCCATCCTCAGCATAGTTATAAATAGTCTGTGTATCTCTTCCAGAAGGAGAATATCTGTGCCCGGTATTCAGCCGGATCTCCCCGGAAGATACAGAACCACCGCCAGAAAATTCACTCTCAGGAGACATACGCAATGTCCCGGTACGTGTATATCTTCCTTCTGAAGAACTGTAAAACTGATCTATATTCATAAATAAATCATCCATAGAAGCGTCAATTACTTCTGCTGTAGCTTCCGCAACCTCCTGTTGAAGTGCCAAAACCAAGCCACTCCAAGACGTAAATGTGTTACCCATAGTGGCAATACCTCCAATCATATGTAAAAACAAAAACCTGATCCATTATGCTGCATCACCCGGATTAGAGCCAGAAACCTTTCTTTTAACTCCACAAGCATATGCACAGGCAATCTCTACTGGCTCTCTTTCACAAAGATATGGGTGAGAAATAAACTCTTCCACCATAAGCATATATATGTCTTTTTTGGTAAGTTCTTCCTCATTATTTCTCATACGCTGTTCATAAGTACGTGCTATAATTTTCGGCATATCTTCGTTAGAAATCAGACCTTCAAATTTAAGATTCAACTTTTCAATTCCTTTTATTAAGAGTTCTACTGGTAAATATAATTGCGTAGCGTTAGCGGAGCCTGGAGCGTTAGCGACCCCCGGAGCGTCAGCGACTCCAACTGATCGATCCGAACTCATGACAGCGCAGCGGTCATAGTCACGGTCGATACAATTATAATTATCATTATTATTATCATTAATATTATCTTTATTATTATATACCGTGTCTGTCTGTTCAACTATCTCACCTGTCGGGCTATAGATAACGCCTTTGATTTCAATGTTAAAATCAATATCATCAGCATATCCGCCTTCCTTAAATCTATTAATGACCTTGTTGACTTTACCTTTACTACAACCAACGATTTCCTTAATGTTATCTTGTGAATATTCCGGATGGTCACGCACTGTTTCCAAAATTGACCGGGTGAGTTCCATATTCTCTCCAAACGATCTTGATCGTCTATTCTGTGATGAATCAATCGTTTCCAGAAGAGTTTCCCCGATTAATAGCATAAGCTCATCATCTGTGATAGGCTTCTGATCTAAACCATAATCTATGATTGCCTCATAATAATCTGCTGCCATTTTATCTCCGTACTTCTCACGGATTCTTTTACCTTGTGTACGGTATGTGTTAAAAAATGTGAAGCATTTGCTTCTATCAAACTGTCTGGTTTTACTCATAATGATTCTTTCCTCCGACTCTCTTTTTATTCCTACTTATTCCGTATATTATCTTTGTTTTTGATATGTTCATTTAACGCAGCACATAATTCCGGTGTTGCTTCAAATATGAACACATTCAGGTTTGGCATACATCTGTTTGGCCTTATATTTATGACCGGGAAACCTTCATTCCTTAACATCCACGCAATCCTCTGGCTACGTACTGCCTTTGTTTTGCATTGAGTTTTCTGCTCTTTCTGATTCTTCATTACTTCTTACCTCTGCTTTCTGATTATTTCATTTTTTTCAGCTTTTTCATGTCATTCTGCACTAATGTCAGGATGTAATCCTTTAATGTCATGTTGCGTAATGCAGAAAACATCTTGATTTCTCTGTGGAGATCTTGGTCAACCTCTATAGAGATTCTTCTTTTCTTACTCTCTTCTGCCATGATTTTCACTCTCCTTTCTGCACATATTGTTCTAATCTATGGTAAAAGTTATTTCCCTCATATAGCACACAAAACTGCATTGCCCGAAAAGCCTTATTTTATCAGGGTTTCAGGCCAATATTTTTTTCGAATTTCTGCATTTTTGTTCATATGAACTTTTGCTTCCCTCATATAGCGGACGCTAAACGATCTGCAAAAAAGCCAGTAACCACAAGGGTTAAATGAAGAAAAAAATATTGAAAGCGTGTAAATTCCACCGAGAGATCAAAAGTTGATTCCCTCATATACTGGACGAATTTGCATGTTCAATATTCCGTATAAACTAAGGACTTTCTCACAATTATTTTTTGATTTAACGCATTTTTTCCGGAAAAAGTTATTTCCCTCATATACCGGACGAATTTGCATCTCTGATTCTTCCTTGTCTTTTAAGGCTTTTCTGAAAATATTTTTTCAGATATTCTTACTTTTTCTGGTTCAGAAGTTCAACGTCCCTCATATAGCGGAGTAAATCACACTTCTGATTTTTGTTACAATATAAGGGATTTCTGATGATATTTTTCTTGAATTGGTGCAAATCTGATCTCAAAAGTTATTTCCCTCATATACCACACGAATTTACATCTTTAATTTTTGGTGTTTTATATGGGATTTTTAACGATATTTTTTTTTGAATTCGTGCATTTTTTGACCACAAAAGTTCATTCCCTCATATAGCGGACGAATTTACATCTGTAATATTCCGTATAAACAAAGGACTTTCTGCTGATTTTCCAGAAAAATTTCTGCCAAATTTCTGCATTTTTATCCACCCTAACTCCCTGACACCCACTCCCAACTCGCCCTCCGCAGCGTCCCGGTCTTACCCGTCACAGTGGCTTTCAGAGCGTCTGACAGCTCGTACAGAGCATCCTGTACACCTCTCCAAACAAGTCTCCATACTGCACCTCTGATCCGTTTCTGATCGAATACGTAGCCTAGAAGCCTATAGTTCATTCCAATCCATAAAGTCACTGAAAAATTCGATCTCAGTCTTTTATATAGGAAGATTCTCTGCTTTCTGGCGGTCACGATCTGTTGATGCAGCCAGTACCAGCCACATAAATTCCAGTCCATGTCAGGCTCTTTCTCCGGTCACAGTGGACTTTTGACGGACCGAGTAACGCTATTACTCTAACTGCTGCGCCTTTCCTGAATCAGACCTGCTCCTGATACTCTACTTACCCGGCACATTTGCTTACCCCGATCTGTGGACTGTAGCTCACCTGATAGCTCCGTAATCTATCCTAACTGATCCGGCGGAGAAGTTATCATCTGACAGAGAACCCGGCTTACAGGTTTATAGGACGCTCACAGGGCAGCACTTATTTACAGATCAGAAAACACTGCTGCACTCTCAAAATTTTTCTGCTCGTTTTTTTGAATCTAGTTTCTTCCTATATAATGTAATCATTCTGTAAAGTTGGAAGTGCCCCCGGGACGGTCGGACATAAAAAAAGAACGTACAAGATCTGTGTCTCTCATACGTTCTGTGAACATTAAAATCATTTTTTCGTCTTTTCTTCAGATTCTGCTTCGCGTATTTTAGCAAGTGCCTTTTCTCTTGCTTTTTTTTTTGCAATCCTCTCGTTCCGCTTCTTTATGAACTCTATTATTTCTTCATCGTCAGCATATGCCTCTTCAATCTGAGTTCTCAGTTGCTCCATCTTTTCTTTATATTCCTGCATTAATATCATTTTCTGAAGCATCTGTCTGAAGTAATTGAGCAATATCAACTTTTCCACAGGGGCCAGCTTTTGACTATATTCTTTCAGATCCAGGCATCTTCTTCGTACTGACTGATAAATGGATTCCACCACAACTCTGCGGAACTTTCTTTGCAACTGCCACTTTTTGTTAGCGTTCTTCTTAAAGGTCATGATATAATCCATGTTAATCTCTATTCGGTTATATCTTCTAACTCCATACAAGTCTTTCTCTTCAATGAATCTGTCCGTGATTGCATCTGTGATTTCAAAATATAGCCCTCTCTTAATTGCCTGAATCTCAGATCTACACTCATACTCTCGTAAACATTCTCCCATGTATTCCTGATAAATCGGCATCAATTCATTGGCTGGCATCAGAATCGTGTTCTGGCTATTCAAATGTCTGAGTATTCCTTTAGGTAATGTATTCTTCTCACAGCCAAGAAGTCTGCATAATCTTGTAACTGTTGCTGATCTCGCTGCACTCAGACAGATATCCTGAAAAAGATTCTTTATCTTATTAACTCTAGGGTTCCAGAAATCACCATAAAATACTCCTGAGAAATATCCGTATATGTCGAATCCAAACTCTTTATACAGCAGAGCATTTGATACGTAGATTTCATTCATGATTCCTCGTTCAAAATAATAATTCCGCTGCACACCTCCTACCAGAATGCACTTGAAAAGATACTCAAATTCATCCAGTGGGAAACTGCTCTCTGTGCCATTATTTTTTCTTCCATCTGAGATTACAGGTTCTTTCAGTTGTTCCGTAAAGATGTAACTCTTCTTAGGTTTGTGTGTCTTTTTGTTCTCTGGATGATAAAATTTATAGGATTCTTCTAAGACTTTAATCTGCTTTATCTTCTGTGCTCCCGAAGATACATTCCATCCAAGTTTTCTGCAAATTTCCTGATATGTATACTCATGATTTAACTCCAACATATTTTTCTCCTATTTTTGTATGAATTGTATATGTATATACGTTCGCAAGCTCACTCTCCATTTCGCAGCAAGCTGCTCAATAATTGCATTAATTATACTATTAAATTTATGTATAATGTATATCAAAGATTTCCAAAATTGTCAACTTCATGCCCTATATAATAACCTATATCTATATATGGGCATGATTCTGACAAAATTGGAAAGTTGAAATATTGCGTTCTCTTATTGAAAAATCGACATAACGTATAGTAATCTCTAGTATATATCGGAACTATATGTTCCCACCCACATTCTGTCCTACAACATATCTCCCAGTTTTTCTAATACTCTTCAGGATCTTCTTGACTTCTTTCTTGAACTCCTTAGCCTTCGGTTTCCGGGACTGCATGAGAACTTCGTAAAGGCCATCTTCGGTAAGAAACCAGTATCCACGATTTGGTTTTAAGTTACCCCCAACAATATTGGGGGGGTACAATAATATTAATTTTTTCATCGTTATCTACAGAACCCAACATTACACCAACTCTATAGCTTCCATCTTGTTTTTTACTGTAATCAATCCACTCTGCAACATCTCGTGCCAGGAACAGCGGATCTTCCGGTGTACCGAATACACGGATACGTTTATCAAGGAAGGACTGTTCGGTGATGAGAGTGAGGACGCCCTGAATCGGGGCGGTGGTTTTATAGCATTGAACAATACTCACAGGGAGTGTCCATTTCAGTGCCCCTACAATCTTAAAAACATTTGGTCATTGAATTGATGACCGAACGTTTCGTTACGTCAGGTTTGTCACACATATCCTATATAAAAAATGCTAGTATAATCTAATCCGGTCAATCGCCGGGACAGCTTACTACAAATATGGGGTAAGCATCTGGGATTCCATCTCATTTAATAGCATTGAACATTCCTCACAGTTGGTTTATAATATAGTCATAAGCACACAAGGAGGTGTTACCATGTCAGAAAAAGATAAAATCATACAACTGCTGGATTATGTTCCTGAATACAAACTTGGCTATGTTCTGGCTTATGTTCAAGGTATTACTGCTGATGAAGATTCCGATGACGCATACTGCCGTAACCTTTACGAAGATTATCTGAATGATCCTGACCCAACAAAAGATGAAGAATACTCTCTTGAACAGTGCAAAAAAGAATGGGGGATTGGTTGATGTATAAAATCGTCCTCAAGAAAAAAGCTAAGAAATTCATTGACAAGCTTCCTCTCAATGAGAAAAAACGTATTGTGGCAGCCATTGAAAAGCTCCCGGAAGGTGAAGATATCAAGAAACTGCAAGGCTATGATAACGTCCTGCGTCTCAGAGTTGGCACATACCGTATTATTTACACTGTAGATAATGGCAAGCTTATTATTACTGTCATAGATGCAGGAAACAGGGGACAGATATACAAAAGACTATAACCAGTGCTGGATTATGGACGAATGGATATAAGGGATGGGGCGTCTGATAGACATTCCATTTTTTTGTACAGCTCAATAAGTAAGAATGAAAATTCGTTCACCCTGCTCACATTACGGGGAGGGGTGTCCATTTCAGTGACCCCCTTTCGGCTTCTGTACGCTTTCAGCTTTCATTTTTAGGATCTTCATTTTCAGGTCAGTATAAAAACATACCACATCCGGGCAATACCAGAAATAACAAGCCCTTTCTAAGTTGAAAGCACCCCTGTCACCTGCTGCCCCTCTCCCCCTCCTGCTGATCTGGTTCCGTCTGATCCGGTTCCGGTTCTCTTGCTTCTCTCTGATCTTTCCTGATAAAATCATCTCAGGCAGTCCCATAGCTATAGAATAAAGCGTTTCTGTCCTTCAGTCCGTCCCCCTGTAAAAGCACTGTATTTCCTGCAACTGTAGCCCTAAACACTGATAAACAAGCCTTTTCTTACTCTTCCTTCTCTGCTGTGATCTCTGTACCTGCTACCTGATCCTGTACCGGAAAAGCACTTGTTTTCCTGCTGTTCTGTATTGCGTCTATAGTGCTGCTCTATGATGAGTATATCGAACTGTAATGGCTCTGAGATCATCCGGCCTGTACTTGTTCGACTGCATCCGGTAACGTCCGTTCCTGCTCTATCATCTCTCATAAAGTCCTTAACTGTGAGGTACGTCTGATCTGCTACACCTGTGATCTGGCGACCTGTTCCGTTGGCTCTCCTGCTGCCTGTTCCGGTGGCCTGTGTGTGATCTGCTGCAAGCTCTCTGTACCTGCTACAAACAATGTTTGTATCTGGTTCCGGTCTGCTGTCTGCTGTAGCTCTCTGGTTTTTCTTCTTCCTTTGCTTCTCCTGCTGTCTGTTGGCTTCTCTGTTCTCTCTGATCCTCTCAAAGCTCTTTAAGCCTTATATGCTATGCTCTTTTAGATATAAGCTTGTGACCTTCTTTATAGCTCTGATCCCTATGATCTTGTGGCCTGTATTCCTCATACTATCCATGTGCTTTCTGTGGATCCTGTGGTTTGTTGTCAACTTTGCCAACTTCGTTATATTCTTAACAGTGAATAGAAACATCTTACAAGCCTTGTGCTTTTCTCAGTCTGGAAGTGTAACCTGCTGCCGATCCAAAACCAAACCGGAACACAAACCACACCTGAGATCAGGAACGCAGCCAGACACAGCAAAAAGGAATACAACGAACTAAAAAAGGAGGATCACTGCTGACCCTCCTGTTTCTATTACTCTGCTATTATGTAATTAACTGCTTTTTCTGCCTTGCTGCTTGCTGATACTATAAACTTGTTGTCATTCCTGAGAACCTTCAACCAACTCTGGATATATGCTGTACTGTTACGGAATGTCTTAGGCGTTTCAATCCCTAACAGATTCATGAGGGACGCACTTCCGATCTCTGCAACCAACTCTTCCTTGCTGTAAGTCTCTGATCCGAAAGCTGCAACAGCTCCGGTCTGTAATCTGTTTAATCTGTTCTTGTGTCCGGTGCTGTGTGTCATCTCATGAAATGTTGTGCTGTAATATTCGTTGATATTCTTATACTGCTGTTTCATTGGAACCACAACTCTGTCAAATGACGGGCTGTAATATGCCTGATTGCTTGCACACTCTTCGAAATCAATGTTTTCTCTTTTCACATAATCAGCTATTACTCTGTCCGCTTCTTCGATCGGTTTCACCTCTTCAAAAGGTTTCACTAATGGCTTAACACCTTCAACCTGTGAAATATGAAATACGTTGTAATATCTCAGCATTGGGATCTTCCTGATCTCTTTTTCTCCGGTGTCTTTGTCTGTCTCTTCTTTTTCTAATATCTTCCAGAATACAACAATCTCAGATTTCTCACCTTTACGAACATGTCCGCCAAGATCAGCCCACTGTTTAAATGTTGCATACTCTCCGGTATGAAGCAGGAGCATCTGATTGATAAGGCTGTAAGGTTTCTTGCTGATCCGGTTAAATGCTCCGGTCTGTGTTCCTGTCCATGGCTTCTCCCATGGAATGTTACCTTTTTCAAGCTCTGCAATAATTCTTGCTGTTACCATTTCATAAACATTTGCTTTTCCTGCTGCCATAATCTTTTTTCCTCCATATAGAAAGTGTTTTCTTTTTGTGTTCCGTGTTGCTTTGTTTTTCTCTTGTGTTTCTTTGTTCTGTTTGATTATGGCTTTATTATATATCATCTTGTACAAGATGTAAACTGTTATTCTTGTACAAGATTTCAAGGTTGAATTTATATATCTTGTACAAGATTGTGTATTCCCTCATTATGTGATACAATGCTTACATATATTTATGGAGGTGACAACATATGAAAGATCCGGAAAAAGCTTTTGATGCAACACAGTATAAGAATCAATTTCAAAAAGAAAAATACGATAGAATTATTGTAAATGTGCCAAAAGGTCAAAAAGATGTAATCCAAACATATGCTAAAGAGCAAGGATATAATAGCCTTAACGCTTTTGTCGTAGATTGCATAAATTCTAAAATGAACAATTAACTTCTTAATATATGGAGGCAGGCTTCGAGCCTGTCTTTTTTTGCACTTGTGCATCTTGTACAAGATTTGTCTTTGTTTTTTTAAACCTTGTACAAGATTCCATCTTTACTTCTTGTACAAGATGTAATATACTTAACTCATCAAATGAAACACAGCAACAAAGAAAGCAGGAAAGACCGGATAAAGCGATAGGGCTATACACGAGTGACATGGCGATCAAGCTGACACAGGTCAGACAGAGTGTATGAAGAATAAACATAATCCGGCAAAACAGTTGAAGAAAGCAGGAACGGCAGGACAAGAAAGCACAGTGTTCATACTACAGGAAGAAAATGAACAGGTTGAGCCAATCAACACTTTACTCCTAAACCAAGAAGCCGTTAAGCGGAAGAATCAACGAGCGAGAGGACACAGTACTTTGTTGTTGGGTATCATTTGAACAACCGGATAGCCGAAAGCTTCCAATACTTGAATCCATATACCTGTGATGCTTCGCAGTGGTCAAGCAAATAGTCAGGAAGATGATTCAAGGGTTGCAACATAAGAGATCAATTCACAGGAGGATAAACATATGTGTAGAACAATGAACGAACTTGAGAAGGTTGTAGCTGATTACAGAGGACTGAAAGCTATGAAAGAACAGCTTGACGAAGAATTAAAAGCTGTGGAACGTGAGATCATCGGTTATCTGGATTCCAATGAGAAGCTTTCCGAAACTGGTAACGACTTCACAGTAAAGATTTCCACCTGTGAACGCCGTACCGTTGACACCAAGCGACTTGAAGCGGATCTCGGCAGCCTTGCAGAGTATCAGAGAGTTAGCCAGTACCGCAGATTATACGTTAAATAAGAAGCTGATCCTTCCGGTGGAGGTTAACCGGAGAAAGGACAACACGATGTTAAACATCTTTAAGCGCAAGAACAAACCAGATCACAATAAACAGTCTGCTGAGATCAGAACGATTCATAAGGATATGAAGGCAGCTGCGGACCAGTACGAAGCAACTCGGCAGCAGTTACTGAAAAATCTGGAACTGATTAATACGATCTTATAAAAGTGGTCACAGCCACTATAAACAGGGCTTTAAGCTGTGAGCGTTGACCGTCACAACGGCGGTCAGGTAGTCAGAGAACAAGGAGGACAAGAGCATGTTATTCCGAATATCTTTTAATGCTTCCAATGCCAGTTATTCCAGATGCTTTACAGACAGATCGGAAGCTGAGAAGTTTTACAATGATCTTCTTCATTCCGGTATCTACAGGAACATTTCTTTTCAGGAAGGATGATCTTACCGCTGACCTATCGGCGTTACGGGGGCTTCTATCAAATTGTTTATTGCTGTGCTATCGGCATGACGGGCAAAGCTATATTTTTCCTTCGATTTTCAAGGGGGTAAAATTTTACCCCCTTGAGGATCACAAGAAAATCACATCATTTCACAGGAGGACAAAACCATGAAACACACTGATCCACAGCCACTTATGACTTATAGCCAGTGGTGCACAATCTTTAAGCACCGTCTGAAAAAGTACATACGAAGAAAGCTGTACAACGGCTTACAGTGGCTGCTGTTCATCCTTTTCATGGTCGGGATTCCTTATGGAATGATCGTACACTGGCTGTTTTTCGGCTATTAATTACAGATCAAGGAGGTTTTCACCATGACACACGGCACAAGAATAGACATTGATTCCACAAAAGAGGTACTGACACTGTGGATCAGAGAAGGACACATCACACCACTGACAGCTTTCAACCGTTTCTGGGGCTACACATTCCATATGCTGTCAGAGAAGGAGATCACCAGCAAAGAGTGTAATCAGGTACAGTTGGAGTACCTTCAGGAGATCATCGACCGTTTTCTTCCTAGCACCACATATCCGCAGGACGTTATTCCAACATTGGAAGCTATGGAGCCACTGCACAGATGGGACACTCTGTTGAATTTTATCTTCAATGAGACACCTGTGCAATACGACATTGAAGATCAGGAAGGAGAACACAGATCATGAAGATCAACATTCAGGCAACCGTTACATTTTACAAAGTGATCGTTCTCTCTGTAGGCTTATACGAATCAGAGATTATGAACGAACGGCACTTTGCAGATTATGTAAGTGCAGCAGCTTATAAGGCAGCAGTCACCAAGAACGGACTTGTTGCAGTTATTGTGGAGGTGTAGATTATGAGCTGGATGTATTACAACAAAGAAACTGAAGAAACCTGTCTCCGTGGCTACATTTCAGAACTTTCCTGCTTCCATGCTGTAGTCATGGCGGAACAAACATGGAAGATCATCAGTAAGACCAGTACAAAGGCAGGAAACAGCAAGACCAGACAGAAACAGTTCTTTGAGGATCTTACTACTCTTCTGAATGCTCAGGAGGAAAAGCGTCCGGTTATGGAACATCAGAACGACTATATCCTGCACATTGAACTTTCCGCAGACGAAACCAATGCAGTTATCAGCTTGCAGAGAAAAGGTAACTATGAGTTTGTTTTCAGGAATGAGATCATTTCTCTTAAGAAAATCGGCAAGCAGAATAAATAATCAGGAGGTACTACACTATGAGCTGGAAACACTATAATACAGAAACTAAGAAAATCGAGGTTGTAAGAACTCTTGTCGGTGACATGGAGCAATTCGGGGCAATCGTTATGGCGGAAGATACATGGAATGTAATCTTGCAGGTCTCAGAACGTGTGCCATGGAGTAGACAGTCACGCATGAACACATTCATTGATGATCTTCTTTTGGTACTGGAACGCAAAGAAAACGAAACCGGAGATCCTTTTATCAGCAGACCATACGAATATATTATTCACATTGAACTTGATCCTGACGCTCAGAAAGATACTGCTCTTATCAGTGTTCAGAGAAAAAGCACCTATGAGTTTGTATGCAAAGATATCAGCATCCCATTAAAAGAATTATAATCTTCTCTCCTGCTGCCGGGTTCACTCTCTGGCAGCAGGATTTCCAAGGCAATAGAATCCATCAGAAAGGCGGTATCAATTATGAGGAACTACGTACTTACGGAAAACAGACCTTATACAGCTTGTCCCATCTGGAAAAAAGATCTCAGAAAGCTTATGATTGATTTCTGTATACCGGAGCCAACCATTGACCAGATCATTTCTCAGGCCGAACAGGAAGCGAAGCCAACAGAAACAGCTCGACAGGTTTATAACCGTGCATGGCAGAAATTCCGTAAACATCTGCTGACAAATTAGTGGTAAAAGTAAGGTAGTATGCAAAAAGTAGTAAAACCATTACTATTTCAGGCTCCAAGGCAGTCTTATTACAGTGTCATTTTAAGGGAGCCTTAAATTTACTACAGAAAGGGAATATCATGAACAGATATTTTGGTTACGCAAGAATCAGCACACCACAGCAAAGCATCGAAAGGCAGATCAGGAATATCCTTGCTGCATATCCACAGTCTGAGATCATCCGAGAAATTTTTACCGGAACGAAATTTCAGGGACGAAGAGAATTTGAAAAGCTCCTGAAGAAGCTCAACGCAGGTGATACCATTATATTTGATTCTGTTTCCAGAATGTCCCGTGATGCAGAAGAAGGTTTTACCATGTATGAGGATCTTTTCAGCAAAGGAATTAATCTTGTATTCCTAAAGGAGCCACACATAAACACAGAGACCTATAAAAGTGCGCTGCAAGGTGGCATCCCAACAACAGGGACCGACATTGACTGTATTCTGGAAGGGATCAATAAATATTTGCTCCTGCTTGCCAAAGAACAGATCCGACTTGCTTTTGAACAGTCAGAAAAAGAGGTTCAGGATCTCCGGCAACGTACTAAAGAAGGAATGCAGACCGCAAGGCTTTCCGGTAAACAGATCGGACAGGCTTCCGGTACAAAGCTTGTAACGAAGAAATCTATAGCAGCAAAAGAAATTATCCTGAAGCATAACAAAACGTTCGGCGGATCACTCAATGATTTGGAAACCATTACTCAGGCCGGGATCACAAGAAAGACATTCTATAAATATAAGAAGGAACTGCTCTCTGAGATGATCGAGCAAACGGATCAGCGTTGAATGTTGGGCTGCAATCCGTTATAATGAGAACAGGGACCTAACTTATTAAGAAGGGAGCGTGAAATATGCCATTACTCAAAGAAAATACTTATACTATAGAAGATATATATGCACTTCCAGAGGGAGAACGTGCCGAACTGATTGACGGACAGATTTATTACATGGCTCCGCCTAGTCGCAAGCATCAACGGATTTCAACAAGGCTCACCAGTATTATTGATCGTTACATTGAAGATCATCAGGGACAGTGCCAAGTTTATGCTGCCCCGTTTGCAGTTTATCTGGATGAATCCACGAACACATATGTTGAACCGGATATCTCTGTTATCTGTGATCCAAACAAGCTGAATGATAAGGGCTGCAATGGTGCTCCTGACTGGATTATAGAGATTGTTTCTCCTGCAAGTAAACGGATGGATTATTATACCAAGCTCTTTAAATACAGAACGGCAGGTGTAAAAGAATATTGGATTGTTGATCCTGACAAGAGCAGAATTATTGTATACAATTTTAAACAATCAACAATGGACGAGTATTCCTTTACAGATCCTGTCAAGGCCGGAATTTACAATGATCTGCTGATTGATTTTAATGTGTTAAATTTTTAACATAACCATGTGCTGACCCTCCTTAAAAATTGACGCTTTTCTGAAGAATAAAAGTTGGCGTAAACCCTTGCTCTATATAGGGAATCGCCAACTTTTTTATTATGTCTTTGATGAAATTCTGAATTGCTACAGGATGCATGTGGGATATTTCTGGATTATACTGATCCGTCCTGATCGTAGAAGGATAATGTGATCCAGTCTGAAAAAGCTTGTATCTGGCAGCAGGAATTACTTACAGTGAGGAATAATACTGTAATCTTCTCTGGAAATATAACACCGGAATAATGTTTATCGCACTCATATTCAGTGCATAGGTACATATGAGCACTCACTCATGTGTCAAGTTTCTAACGAAGCTCCATCCAGCCATCATCCATGCAAACATCCCGAATCATCAAAGATCAGCCCATATTCCTCAGATATTCAAAATCAAGACAAAGAACTTCCGTACCAGAATTACCAAATCCCAAGGGAAGAAATTTCTTCCCTTGAGAAATCACAATATCTTTCTGAATTTTTTTACGCTCATTTCTCATCTTTTCATGATCAAATCCCATTCCTTGGCATACCTAGCGAACACCAAACACCATAGAATATCTGACTTTTTTGTTTCAAATTGCTTCACACTGTCGCCAGATCCCAAGGGTAAAACTTTACCCCAGACATAATTCCCTTACAAACTCTGCATTTCTCACTGATCGACCTCTCATTTTCTCCGCCGTCACTCTCCACAATCTCCTCACATGGGACATAAACGGTAAAACGATCATACAAGCCACAATTTCACCTGCCGCATGTTACATTTTCTGCGGTTTTCTCATTCAGCCCGGCTCCGATCACATGAATGATTTTTCATCATTCAGTATGGATAAAAAAAGTGTTGTAAAGAATTTTCCGATCTTCTTACCGATACATGTTATGGAGCGTTTCGGTGAGATAATGGTTGTAAATGTTGGGGAAAATAACATTAGCCAAAATCAAATTCATTTAAATACCAATCTTTTTCAACCCAAAAACTATTATAATACGGAACTTCAACATTTGAATAATAAATACTTCCATACTGATTAATAAAATCAATAACTCTGTCCGTATCTAACATATTAGTAAATTCCTTGTATCTAGGACTGGAATTTCTAATAACCATAAGATATTTATTCGGCCAATCACTTACTCCTATTTGAAATCCGTGAGATGTAGCACTTAAATTATCTTCAATACCTACAGTAATATTTTTATAAACATAATTTCCATATGAATTTTTAGCTTTATAATCAATCATCACTACAGATTTTCCATATTGATTTACAAGGTATCCTACATGAGTAATTGTTAATGAGCTCCGATTTTTAAAATAATCTAATAAAAATCCCATTGCATATCCTGCCATTTTTTCCTCGTCAGAATAAGAACTTTTAGAAACTTTTTTTACATTAACTGGAATTTTAACTTTCTGTCTTGAATCTTTATCCAAAATAGTAATTGTATCTGAACCAATCGTTTGAGCATTAACATATAACTTTATGGCCCATCCATTTTGGTTTTTACTCCATTCACCCCATCTACATGTAACAATATTATTTTTGTTAGTTTCCCATCGTAGAGCACCACCTGTTCTACTAGTAATTTTTATTATCGTGCTTCCTGACATAGTTAATTTTTTCTTATCAACTGTCAAAATAGTATTAACAGTATTACCTTTTACTGTAACAGTACAAACATAACTTTTTCCTAAAACTTTCGCAGTAATTTTAGCACTTCCACCCTTTTTAGCAGTAACAACACCTTTAGAACTAACTGTTGCAACTGATTTATCGCTAGAACTCCAAGTGATTTTCTGTTTGGTTCCTGTTACTTTTAAAGTATATTTCTTTCCAATATTAAGACTTATTGCTGTTTTTGAAATCTTAGGATCTTCTACTGTTATTTGAGATTTTACAGTTTTATTTCCTGATTTTACAGTTATTACAGCTGTTCCTTTTTTCCGGGCATAAATCTTTCCACTTGAATTAACGCTTACTGTATTATTATTACTTTTAAATGTTATTTGGTCTGTACTTGTTGCTGGATATAGTTTAGGTTTTATAGTAATATACTGTCCTTTAACAAGAGTTATTTTAGAACTAATCCCCGTTATTTTTTGTGTTTTCACATTTACTATGACTGAAACTTTTTTACTTAAACCGCTTTTTAATTTTATTGTTAATGTAGCTGTTCCTCCTATTTTTCCTGCTATAAGTGTACAGGTTCCTTTTGATTTTCCTGCAACTTTAACAACCTTTGAATTAGATGTTTTCCAAGATGTAACTGAATCGCCTTTTGTAAATGTCACCTTCAAAGAAGTTACTTTTTGTTGTGGTTTCATTATAATTTTAGATGTAGAAACTTTTATTGTAGCTTTTAATTTGTTTCCTACATTACGTATTTCTTTAAATCCACAAGTTGTACATTCATATTCTTGTCTTGCTGCGCGAAATACTGTAGCTTGAGAAACAACTTTCTTTTTTGTAAATTTATGTCCAGTGGCTGGAATCTCTTCTTGCTTTTTAATGACAAC
>ERZ779820.1308-NODE-1308-length-15665-cov-2.864830_pt1 | contig 15665 bp, 10 predicted proteins | sample MGYA00511563_ERZ779820 | MGnify/ENA primary metagenome ERZ779820 (study PRJEB29588, sample SAMEA1964852) | human gut metagenome | biome: human gut; feature: human-associated habitat; material: faeces | place: Denmark | collected 2008/2010 ...
AAAATTCATGTATAGAATAATATTTACTCAAAGTATCAACTCCTTTCAATAATATCCCACTCTAATATCTTATAAAACTCAACATATACTTATATGATTTTATAATTTATATTTAACTGTTAATTCCATCCCATATTTCTTAGCTACTCCAGAGCGTGTCTGAAAAAGGCTTTCTGCAAGATGTGCGTCACAATTTGTGGGAGATTTTGTTCGAATAAGGGCGTCATAGCGGACTACGACAACCGAATTCGGACAAAATATACCACAAAATGGGGCGTGCATCTTGTGAGAATGATTTTTCAAACACGTTCTAATACCTGTTCTTAATTTTACAGCATCATCGTCCGAAGAACAAGCTTATTCCATATCATTTATTTTTTCAATTTCTCTTTTTTTCGTTTCGTCATCAGCCCTCCAATCCTTCCGGTCTCTTTCGCAGACAGACTTTTCCATCCATCACTCAATACCCTGTCCAGCAGTCCCATTTCCTCTGCAATTTCATACTTCATTCTGACCTCCGGTAATAATTCTCCATCAAGATAAGCTTTTATTTCCTTCTCTTTATCCAAAACAGCCCACACTCCTTTTCTTTGGAGTATGGGCTGTTTTCTTAATTTTTATACTGTATTTCATTCAAACGGATATTCGCAATCCGCTTCGCTGCCTGCCTGATTCGGTCAAACTTCTGTCTATTGCAGATTGGATTCTGAGATTCTATTATCTTTTGGGAATAATAATTGCCGCAATGATATATGCCCAGATTCCCGCACCTCCAAAGCAGGTAAGGATCACCCATGCCAGACGCACCAACGTAGGGTCAATATCAAAATATTCTGCGATTCCTCCACATACACCGCAAAGCATACTGTTTTCTGATGATTTGTATAAACGTTTGTCACCCATGTTCCATTTCCTCCTTAAACCCAGATTAGTCAAGCAGATAAAATCATCCGCTTCGCTACTTACTCTACACCGAATAACTTCCTGATTCGGTTAAATACCACTTTTATTTCTGCACGTCAGAGTATATGCTCTTCAGAATATCTGCAAATCTCTGTGCTCTTTCCCGGAGAAATCTACTGATATATTTCCCATACCGCACTCCAGATCCAGTTTCCTGTCTGCGCCTTTATTGGAAATGGTTTTCTCCCGTCCAAGTCCACTGTAGGAATCAGAACCTACATCCAGATTTCCCACTCCACATTCCAGATCATAATTATAATCCTCCTGCGTACCGGTCAGTGTCAGATCCAGTTCACCCAGACCACATTCTCCATCTGTCTTCCTGGCGCTCAGATCTGCAAATGTCATACTTCCGGTTCCGATTTCCAGATCTGCCTCCCTTGCAGTCACCGGATTCTTACTTTCAAATTCCCCGGCTCCCATCTCCACACTCAGCTTCTCTGTCTCAATATCTCTGTTCAGATAAACAGTACCTGCACCCATCTCAATCTCCAGCTCCTGAAGCTTAACATCTTCCGGATAGGAAATATGCACCTTTCTGGTTTTAGACAGTTTTTTCGTGCTTCTGACCTTAAGAGTATCTGAACTCTCCTTCACTGTCACATTCTTCCCACTGTCATCATAAACTCTGACACAGAAACTGTCGCCCTCTTCCAGAATCAGCTCATCGTACTTCAGCTCTATATCCAGCTTTGTGGGCTGATACTTCAACTGATATACAGTGCCATCTTCCTCATTCTCATCAACAGCGCGGGCATAATCCTCACTGTCGTCACAGTCGTCGCTGTCGTCATAATCATCGCTGTCATAGTCATCGCTGTCATCATAATCATAATCGTCATAATCATAATCGTCATAATCATCATCGCTGTCATCATAATCATAATCCCCGTCTGCCACCAGAAGCACCCTTTTCAGGCTTTTCACCCCTGTCAGTTCCGACATACTGGCTCCCATAACGCCACCGGCAGCTGTCAGCCCGATTCCCACAGCACCAAAAATCCCCGCTGCGATCAACATTCCTTTTGTAAACTTCTTCATTTAACCTCCTCCTTTCTCTTTCTGTAAAGCAACCTGTTAAAAAAATCGGTAATCTTCCGAAACCATTTCGGCACAATGTGTACTGCGATGCTGATCAGTCCTAATATCATAAGGATTGCCAGAGCAATCATCAGACATCCAATTCCTATCGTCAGGATCCCGGTTCCGGTCATTACAGCCAAAAGCCCTGCTCCAGCCACAACAGCTGCAATTCCGCCAACCAGTAAAGCCATAGCACCTATGCCCAATCCAACGATCAGCCAGAACGGAAGCAGTAAGATTCCAACTGCAAATGTCAGAATCCCACCAACAGCCCCCTTAACAAAAGGAGAAATAAAAACCAGCAGGATCACCGCAAGGATCAGCACCGCCTGATTCCCCTTTCTGAAAAAATGCTTCCCTGTTCCCGACTCTTCTCCATATTTCTCAGGCATCTGTCCTCTCTCTTTAGTCCGGGCATCCTCATAGCCATGCTCCGTATATTCTCCATACTCATAGCCTCCTGCCGAACCTTTCAGATCCGCCTTGATGATCGCTGCAACCTTCTCTGGACTTCCAAGTTCCCTGAGCACCGAAGCTTCATTCTCAGCTCCTGCATCATCGAAATAACTATTATAAAAATCAAGGGCATCCTGCCTCTCTGTCTCGGAAATATCAGCAAGCAGCTTCTCCAGCTCCTGCATAAACTGCGCCCTGTCCATCATCCTATTCCTCCCTCAAACATCCCGCTTATCTTGGATGCATAAATTTTCCATTCAGCTTTATAAAACTCCAGCTGCGCAGCACCTCTGTCCGTCAGCTTATAATAACGCCGGTTACGTCCTGCATACGCCATATCGTAAACCTCCAGACAATCATCCTTCTGCAGCCTCCTGAGCACCGGATACAAAGTAGACTCCGAAACATCCAGAACTCCACGCACATCCTGCGTGATCTTATACCCGTAAGTCCCTTCCTTCTCCTTAGAAACAACCGCCAGAACAACCGCATCCAGAAGCGCAGCACCCGTATTAAAAACCATATGCTCACTCCCTCGTTTCAATTATGTTCTGTACAGACAGCATCATCTCTGCAATCCAGTCTTAGAGCGTGTCTGAAAAATGCTTCAGACTATACCAAAGGTAAACGCCATTTCACATCTGATACATTTATTCCATCCTGTTCACATACTATACAGAACATCAATATTGTTTTGTTAACGATATTATATGATGTATAATATAATTTTGTCAATACTATTTAGCAAAAATCATTTATACTTTATAATCATTTTGATACCTTTACCGAAAATATCTCCTTAACGTCTTCCAGTTTACTATAGCACTCCTCATAAATAATGTATTTAAAAGCATTGCTATATATCAATTTCTTATTTCATAAATTACTGCAGACAATCCAGTCCATCATAGCGTGAAGTCCTGCTGAACTGTCTTGATTGCATTATTTTATGGCATTGCTATAGTATTTCATAAACTTAATATTCCATAAACCTCACGTTATACTACAGTTATTTTCAGTAAACAGCGCAGGAAAATATATCTGTCTGAGTGCATTTGCAGGCATCTTAGATCTTCTTAGCCGGTAGAAATCTGCGTTATGGAGAAAAATCGCAACCTGTCTGAGCGAAGCCTGCAGCGGAGCGAGTTTTGCATTTTTCTCCATGCTTTTAGCAGATTTTTACCGACTTAGAAGATCTTAGATGCCGAAACCGCACTCAGACAGATATATTTTCCTGCGCGTCCCCCCACCAACCCAAAACTACAGCAAAGGAAACCAACCCATTATGAACGAAAATACAACACACCTCCACCCCGCATTCCTCACCCGAATGGAGAAAATGCTCGGCAACGAATACCCCTCCTTCCTCTCCAGCTTCAATGCCCCCCGAACCTACGGCCTGCGCATAAACCCCTCCAAGATCACCTGCGAAGACTTCGAAAACCTGTCTCCATTTCCAACCCGTCAGATCCCATGGATCAAAAACGGCTACTTCTACGATGAAGACATCCGTCCTTCCAGATGCCCATACTACCAGGCCGGCCTCTACTACCTTCAAGAACCCAGCGCCATGACCCCCGCCTCCCGCATCCCCATCGAGCCGGGTGACAGAGTCCTGGACCTCTGCGCAGCCCCGGGCGGCAAGGCAACTGCAGCAGGCGTAGCACTTCAGGGACAGGGACTTCTGGTAGCAAACGATATCAGCACTTCCCGCGCCAGAGCCCTCCTTCGCAACCTGGAACTCTTCGGCATCCCAAATGTCTTCGTAGCAAACGAAACACCTGCAAAGTTAACCAAAGCATTCCCCGAATTCTTCGACAAGATCATCCTGGATGCTCCATGCTCCGGAGAAGGAATGTTCCGTAAAGAAGAAGCACTTGCCAAAGACTGGACTCCCGAAAAATCCATGGAGCTTTCCGAAATCCAGAAAGAGCTTATCCTCCAGGCAGCCGATATGCTCCGTCCCGGCGGACTGATGCTTTACTCTACCTGCACATTCGCGCCTGCAGAAGACGAACAAACTGTTTCCTGGCTTCTGGAAAACCGTCCTGACATGGAACTGGCAGAAATGGAAGATTATGAAGGCTTCTCCCATGGAGTTCCTGAATGGGGAAACGGAAATCCTGAACTTATCAAATGCATCCGGATTTTCCCGCACAAAATGAATGGAGAGGGACACTTCCTTGCGCTCTTCCATAAAAAAGGACAGGCAATCAAGGAAAGCTCCCGTCCTCACACAAAACCGGACAAAAACGCATTTCCACTGATTGAGGAATTTCTGAACGAAATCGGTCTGAAAACCCTCTGCGGCCAGCCGTTTGACTGGGAACGTGTGGAAATCCGCGGTGATAAAGCCTACTATCTTCCCCCGGTTGCCCACAACTTCCGTGGCATCACCTTCTTAAGAAACGGTCTCTATCTCGGTGACCTGAAGAAAAACCGCTTCGAGCCGTCTCAGCCACTTGCACTGGCGATCCGCAAAGATGAAGCAGAAGCAGTCATCTCTCTCTCCGCTTCTGACGAAAGGATCACCAGATATTTAAAGGGCGAAACCTTAAATATCGAACCCGAAGAAGCAGCTCACAAAAAAGGCTGGCATCTCCTCTGTGCAGATGGATATCCCATTGGCTTCGGTAAACTGGTCAACCAGATCCTAAAAAACAAATATCCGGCAGGGTGGCGCGTATAACACGCGCTTATCCCTGCCGGATATTTGAATTCACAATAATAATTTTTATTCCGCTTACAGCAATATCTCTTTCTGCAATGTAAACGAATAAATGATCTTTTCCTTCACTCTTTTCCCCGTCATCCGCTCCAATGCCCGGGCATAATCCTCAAGCTGCACATGATACAGATCGATCAGCTTCTGTTCCTGTCCTCTCCTCACTCTATCCGTTTTATAGTCCACAAGAACAATCTCTTCCTCTTCCATAAAATAGGCATCGATAATTCCCTGCACCAGCACTGTTTCGTTCTTCCAACCATCATCGAGCATAGAAGCATTTCTCTGGATCACAAAAGGCTGTTCTCTGTAAAGATGTTTTTTCATGGCAGCCTTCTTCATTCTCTGCCCCAGTCTGGACTCCACAAACCTCCTGATATCTCGGATCCGGATACATTCCGCTTCCTGCTCTGTCATTTTCTGGCTCTCCAGAAGTCTCTTTAATTGAGCCCGAAGCTGTTCCTCTGTATCTGCTTCTGCATAATCCAGACATTCCATTACTCTGTGGTAAGCAGTACCTCTGGCAGCCCCCTTATACTCTTCCTGCTTCTCTGCCATAAATGCGGGAACCGGCGCTTCCTGTTCTTCCTCCTGCTCTTCGGCAGACACACTGATATTCTCTTCCAGTTCACTTTCATCATGCCAGCTTCTCTTTTTCAGATCCGAAACACTGACTTTAACCGGAATATCTTCCAGATATTTATACGGATATGCAAAGGAAAATCTCTTCTCTATCTCTTCCTTCACAGCCTCATCATACACTTTATTTTCATCCCAGTTCTTCAGATATTCCTCCTGCATCTGGTTTCCTGCCTGGATGAGAACTGCCTTTTCTGTCATCTGACGGACAGTGATCTTTTTTATCACAAACTCAGAGATATCATCGTAAATCCCCGGCTGTTTCTTCATGAGGATTCCATATTCCCACAAAAGTTCACTCATTGCCCGATGCCGCACCAGCGCAGGCAGTACAAAAGCCCAGTAATTCTTTGCTTTCATTCTGGTTCCCAGTGGGAGCAGTTCTTCTTCCTCATCCAGAAAACGCGACAGCGACAACATCTGCTTTTCCAGCTTTCCAACTGTTCCTGTAAGGATCAGTTTCTCTTTTGCTCTTGTCATGGCAACGTAAAGTACCCTCAGTTCTTCTCCCAGACTCTCCTTCAGAAGCTGTCTTCTGATCACCTGCTTATTCAGCGAAGATGCGACCACCCGTTTCTCCGGTATGATAGCATCAGCCCCTATTCCCAGTTCCGGATGAAGCAAAAGACCTGCATTCATATCCTGAAAATTAAACTGTTTTCCCATACCGGCCACAAATACTACCGGAAATTCAAGTCCCTTACTCTTGTGGATCGTCATGATCTCCACTGCGGTATTGCCCGCTCCTGTCAGATTGACTTCTCCATAGTCTACCTGATATGCCTGTAGCTGTTCGATATAACGAACAAAGTTAAACAGACCCCTGTAGCTTGTCTTCTCATAGTCCATAGCTTTCTCCACAAGCATGGTAAGATTTGCAAAACGCTGCTCCCCTCCCGGAAGTGCCCTTGCATAATCTCCATACCCGGTTTCTTTCAGCACATAAAGGATCAATTCGTGGACCGGCGTATATGCAGCCATATTTCTTACCTTTTCAAGGAGACTCAGAAATCCTTTTAATTTAATATTCAGAGAGTTCTTTTCATCTGTTCGCAGATTACTGTTTAACAATTCAGATTTCAGCTTATCCGGATCCAGTTCTTTTTCGAGGATTTCATTTTCTCCTGCATATGCTGAAACACTCTCATAGAGCAGACCATCAGGATACTGTATTCTAAGCTCTGCCAGTTCCTGTGAAGTGCATCCGACGATCGGTGAACGAAGCACTCCCATAAGCGGAATATCCTGCAGCGGATTGTCACACACCTTCAGATAATTCAATACAGTCACAATCTCGGTTGCAGAGAAATATCCGGTTCTTGATGTACAATATACGGGAATCCCCTGAGATGCCAGCACTTCCCTGAAAGTTTCTGCCCATCCATAGGCAGTGCGCAGCAGGATTACAATATCCCCGTATTCCACAGGCCGGTATTCCTTCGTCTCTTTATCTACGATCTGTTCTTTTCCCACAATTTCTTTAATTCTCTGTGCAATGGCCAGCGCCTCCAGTTCCTGCCCGGTCTGATTTTCCATTTCCCTGCGGTTTCCCGATGCACCTGCATCTTCATAGTCCTGTACATCAGACAGTTCTTCTCCGTCTCTCTCGACCAGAAGAACCTCTGTCTTTACAAATTCCTCTGACCCTCCTTCCGGAAAAGAAGCTCCGGGATAAAGGGCTGCATCTTTGTCATAGGTAATCCCTCCCAGGTCTTCCCCCATGATCTGTCGGAAAATAAAGTTTACACTCTCCAGAACCTGTTCCCTGCTCCGGAAATTTTTGTGCAGGTCAATTCTCTGCTCCTGTGCTTCTTCTGTGGAATAACTTTTATATTTTTCCATGAAAAGCTCCGGCCTTGCCAGACGGAAACGATAGATACTCTGCTTTACATCTCCTACCATGAAGATATTTTTCTTCTGGTTGATCCACCCGGATACTGCTGTTGTCAGAAGCTCCTGCACTAAGTTACTGTCCTGATATTCATCCACCAGGACTTCATCATACTTTGCGGAGAGCTCTCTCGCAGCCTGAGACATATGGATTTCTTCCCCTTTTTTCGTCATCAGTATCTGCAGGGCAAAATGTTCCATATCCGTAAAATCCAGAATATTCTTTTCTCTCTTCGCCTCTCCAAACTGTTTTTTAAATCGTGCCGTCAACTCAACTAACATCTCTATTGGGCCTCTGATATATCTGATCACTTCCAGAAGTTCTTTCTCTGCACTCTGGAAATATCGTTGCCCCAGTTCCTTCAGAATCCCCTTTTCCTCATCCCGGAGATCTTTCACTCTCTGCTTCTTCTGTTCATCTACATCCGCAGCCTTCTTTGTGCTCAGCCGGGCAAATGAGGGTTTCATAAGTATTTCCGCAGTTCCATTATAATCTCTTTTCTCTGCCAGTTCCTGCAGACTTCTTATAAGAAGCAGATCACTGCTCAGTGCTTCATCATACAGATACGGACCATCCGGCTCTGAGCAGATTCTTCGAGCCTCCTGCACCAGAAGCTTCGCTTCCTGCAGTTCATCCTTCACTGCATCCCAGAGCATCCTCATCCACTCAGTCTCTCTTAACTCTTCCAGGGAATCAATCCTGTAATCATCCATACACCCGGACAGCCATTCCTGCGGAAAAGGATTGCTCATAGCCATTTCATATAATTTCTGTATCAGGTTTCCCAGATTTTCATCTGACTTTCCTGTTGCAAAGCATTCCACGAATTTCTGAAACTTTTCATCTTTTTGGGCATAATATTCTTCAAGCAGTGCTTTCACAACATCTCCTCGCAGAAGCTTCAGTTCCCCTTCATCTGCCGTCCGATATCCCGGATCCAGTCCAATCAGATGAAAGTAATTCCGGATAATATAGGCACAGAAACCATCAATAGTTGTAATCTGTGCAGTATGAAGCAGGGTTGTCTGTCTCTGCAGATGCTCATTATCGGGATCCTCACAGAGTGCTTTTTCAATAGCTGCCGAGATCCTCTCTTTCATTTCACCTGCTGCCGCTCTTGTAAATGTCATGATCAGCAGTCTGTCAATATCCACAGGGTGTTCTTTATCTGTTATCTTACTCAGGATACGTTCTACCAGTACTGCCGTTTTTCCGGACCCGGCTGCCGCACTGACCAGAATATTTCTGTCCCGCAGCCATATAACCTCCTGCTGCTCCTTTGTCCACTGTACGCCCATCTTATTCTGCCTCCCTGTCAAATGCTTTCCATAATTCCTCATCAGAGAAGTTTTTCAGTCTGCGGAATTCATATCCTGACAGCCTGCGGTCAAATCCGCATACCGTCATATACGGACAATAAGTACACGCATTCTTTTTTCCGAGCTCATAGGGAGAAACCTCTGCATCTCCCTCCAGAATAGAACTTCTTATCTTCTCAATCTTCGTCCTTACATACCGTCCAAGCACTGCGAACTGTGTTCTGTCTGCCACAGAAGAATTTTTGCGAAAGCTTCCGTCCTTATTAAACGCGACAGGAATGGAGCCAAGACTGCTGTCCATCCTGTACACAAGCTCCGGATCTGCCTGAACCAGCCCATTCATCTTCAGTTCTTTCATAAGACCTGCACTGACTGCTTCCACATCCGCATCTATCTTCTCCTGGATCATAGGATCCTTGATATTGTAATAAAAAACTCCCGCAGGAATAATCTCCTTATCCGGATATTTCTTCTGCTCTACACGCAGAGCACCATCCAGATAGATCATCAGCTGTAACTGCAGGCCATGATACAGATAAACCAGGTCAAAGGATGTATTTCCGGTTTTATAATCAATCACCTTCACATACACCTTATTCTGATCTTCCATAATATCTACTCTGTCAATCCGTCCTCCCCCGAAGGTTACCTCAAAGCCTTCTGGCTGAAATTCTCCCTGTTCCAGCTGTTTCTGAAGTGCCCATACCGTCCTTCTGAGGATTCTCCTTGTTCTCTCGATCATATATTCATTTCTGGCACTGCTTTTGAGCACCGTATTTCCATAATCTGCCACAATATTATCCAGACACCGGTCCGCAATCTCATTCCGTTCCTGTTCTGTCAGCTCTGTCCATTTCATGCCTCTTTTTCGCACTTCTTCTGCAAAGCTTTCCAGTGCTTCATGCATAACATTTCCCATATCCATAGGTTTAAACTCATATTCCACACGCTCGGTAAGCTTCATTCCATACTGAAGGAAATGTGCAAATGCACAGGCTGCAAAACGTTCCAGTCTGGTAGCACTGTAAGGTGAAACCTCTCCGTATAATGCCTTCGCCACACTCTGGCTGATAATGTCCTCCGGTTTTCCGGCAAAAGCCGACTGTACCAGCTTCTGTACTCTGCTTCTATATTCCGGATTCCGCAGATACCAGCTATAAAGCTCTCCAAACATTGCATCCGTCTCATCTGCCTGCTCCAGAATATCCTCATGTTCTTTCTCTGTCTCCTGTACCAGCTTCTCCAGAAACAGATCAATCCCAGCTTCCGGATTTTCCGGATAATAATAATTGTTTATAGAATTTTTATGGGGTCTGACCCCGGCTCCACCCTCAATTTCCAGCTTCGGATACAGATTGCGTATACTCCCGATCAGATATGCCGGACTTATGCCTTCTCCTTTTGCATTGGTATCACTATAGGAGAGGATCAGCTTTTCTCCCGGTTTCGTCATATTCAGATACAGATAAAACCTCTGCATATTCATCAGTTCTTTAGGCCCCGGTGCCAGTTCCACTCCCTGCTCCTGGAAGAAATCCCTGTCAAGCTCTGATAAGATTCCGCCTGTCTGTGTGCTCTTTGGGATATTTCCCTCATTCACGCCAACAAAGAACAACGCCTTAATCTCCTTTAAGCGGGATCGTTCCATATCACCCACCATTACCTGATCTATGCTCGGCGGAATCAGCGCTACTTTTGCCTGAGAAAGTCCCGATTCCAGAAGCTGTCGGAACTCCTGTCTGTTTACCGTTTCTTCGCCAAGAATCTCAACCATCTTATCCAGCAGGTCCATCACAATTCCATAAATCTGGTTATATTCTTTTTCCATTGCTTTATCGCCTGACTCTTTAAACTTTCGCTCCTGTCGTTTCAGTTTCTGCCAAACATTGCTTTTTGGGATAAACTCATAGAGAATCCGGCAGTACTCTTCCACTGTCTTCTTACCGGAACCAAATCCCTGCGCAAGTTCCCTTACTTCTTCCGCAAAGATTTCTCTGATCTCATTCAGTTCCTGTATCTTCTCCGCTTCCATTCCTCTGTATACACGAACCCATTTTTCAGACCATTTCTTATATCCCCGGATTCCCAGCGCCAGCACGTAATTCTCCAGTTTATCAGCCTGTTCCCTGGTAACTTCTGACATCCCGCATCTGAGATAACGGAAAACGCTCTCATAAGGAAAGCCCTGTACCACCATCTCCATGGCAGCACGCAGATACTCCACAAAAGGATTCATCAATACCGAATGCTTCTCGTCAATAAAATATGGAATATCCGCCTCCTCAAATACCTGTGCTGCAAGTCTTGCATATTCTTCCAGATTTCCTGTGATCACTGCAATCTCACCATAGTGGTATCCGCAGGTACGCACAAGTTTTGACATCCTTCTGGCAGCCTCCCGCATTTCTTCCAGGGGGGATGGCGCAGTAAATATTTTTATCTCCTGCTGTTCTTCGGCATACACGCCCTTTCTGTAGCGGAAGATATTTTTCTCCAGAAACTGTAAGGCAGGTGCCTGTGCAAACCGGGACTGTCCGGATGGTTTCAGATACACCGGATCCTCCAGATCTCTGGTCAGCCCTGCAAGTGTCCGTATCATCTGTTTGCTCATAAAGAAAAGCTGATAAGGTTTTCCCGGCGAAAAAGCATCCTCCCGTTCGTCCATAGTCACAGTAACACTTATTCGGTCAGCAATGACCAGAAGTTCCCTGAACACATTTACCTGAATTGGCGTGAATCCGGTAAATCCATCAAAAAGAAATTCCGCTCCCTTAAGTTTTTCGGAAAAAGGAAGCTGTTTAAGCAGGACATCCATCACTTCTTCTCCAGTCATATAATGCCCCTTCAGGAATTCCCTGAATGACTGATAAAGGATTCCCACATCCTTAAGCTTCATTTCAAGTAATGGCTGATCTTTGGCCTTCTCTTTCATTTCTGCCAGATTCTCTTCTCTGATATCATACTGCATAAATTCTGAAACCAGAGACTTCACCTCATCCAGATATCCCGGCTTATTCATCTGACTTCCCAGATAGGCAAGTTCCTTTCTGTGCTGCTGCACCATTTTCTGCAGCACCATGCTTTTTCCCGTATCTTCCAGAACTTTTCTGTTATCTCCGCCGGTTTCTTCAAATACACGGTACGCAAGACGTTCAAAGCTCAGGATGTCAATATTCAGGATTCCTTTTCCCGGATGCATTTCCACCAGCGTCTTCTGTGTCTGCATGGTAAACTGCTCCGGAACAATAATATAGTAATTTCTCTCCGGGTGTTCCATAGACTCCCGGATTACTCTCTCATATGCAAAATAAGACTTTCCGGCACCGGAACTGCCGATAATAAACTGTAATGACATTCTTCTCTCCTTACTGTCGGTTACTCACATTCGTTGTTTCAGTATATCATAATTTAAGCACTTCTGTAATAGAATATACAAAACCATCCAGGAGGCGTGTACCATGAGTGCAAAAACAAAAATCATAGTCCTACATATGAAGGAAGTTATATACACCGGCATTTTCCTTCTTCTTGCTGTCATCCTGGCTATTGTACTTTTTTTCATGTTTGGACCCGGTCAGAAAAAAAGTGCCTCAGCCGATGCCAAAAGCCTGTACAAACCGGGAATTTATACTTCCTCCATCGACCTGAATGAAAACACCTTTGACCTGGAAGTAACCGTTGACTCTGACAGGATAACTTCCATCCGTCTGGTAAATTTAAGCGAAAGCACCGCAGCCATGTTTCCTCTCATGGAACCGGCTCTGGAATCACTGGCCAGCCAGATCTATACCTCCCAGTCACTGGAAAATATCCAATATTCCGAAGATCAGAAGTATACTTCCATGATTCTTTTGAATGCAATTGAAACAGCACTGAAAAAAGCGGAGAACAACTGATCGTTCTCCGCTTCGCCATGCAAAATCACGCGGATAAAATCCTCCACTCCGCTATGCGATTCTAAATATCCATATTTTCAAGCTGCTCCAGCCATACTCCTGCACTTGCATCACTTGGCATTCTCAGATCACCTCTCGGTGAAACCGCAACGCTTCCCACCTTCGGACCATCCGGAAGGCAGGAACGTTTAAACTGCTGTGCAAAAAATCTCCAATAGAAGGTTTTCAGCCATTTGAAGATTGTCTCCTTATCATACATTCCTTCAAAAGTCTCACATGCCAGCCTGTAAATTTTCTCCGGTTCAAATCCTGCACGAAGCATATAGTACAGATAGAAATCGTGAAGTTCATAAGGTCCCACCAGATCTTCTGTCTTCTGTGCGATCTTGCCATCCTTAGGCGGCAGAAGCTCCGGACTTACCGGTGTATCCAGAATATCAAGAAGAACCTCTGTCAGCTTCTCATCTTTGCAGGTATCCGCATAATAACGTACAAGATGACGCACCAGAGTTTTCGGCACTGAAGCATTCACGCCGTACATGGACATATGGTCACCATTGTAGGTTGCCCATCCCAGAGCCAGCTCAGACAGATCTCCTGTTCCCACCAGAATCGAGCCATCCTGATTTGCACTGTCCATCAGGATCTGCGTTCTCTCTCTTGCCTGGCTGTTCTCATAAGTCACATCATGCACAGACGGATCATGAGCAATATCCCGGAAATGTACATTTACTGCTTCTTTGATATTGATCTCACTTAAAGTCGCACCCAGACACTGACTTAATTTGCAGGCATTCTGATAAGTTCTGTCTGTGGTTCCAAAGCATGGCATGGTAATACAGTGGATATCCTTTCTGTCCGCACCGGAAAGGTCAAAGGCTCTTGCAATCACAAGCAGTGCCAGTGTGGAATCCAGACCTCCGGAAAGTCCCACTGTTGCCTTATGGCAATGAATATGATCCATACGTTTCTTAAGTCCCATTGCCTGGATATTCAGAATTTCATCACAGCGCATATCCCTTTCTTCTTTTCGTGAAGGTACAAAAGGATACTGCGAATATTTTCTGGTCAGTTTTGTCTCTTCCACATTCAGATGGAAGCACACTTTAATATGATCACTGTCGTCAGCCGGCTGATAAGTAGTCAGTCTTCTTCTCTCATCGTTCAGCCTCTGCACATCAATCTCACTGTATACAATACCATTGTGGAAACGTTTTCCTTCCGCAAGGATCACTCCATTCTCTGCGATCATATTCTGACCGCCAAAGACCAGATCCTGTGTAGACTCACCTTCTCCTGCATTTGCATATACATATCCGCACACCAGACGTGCAGACTGTCCGGAAACAAGATCTCTGCGGTAGCTGTCCTTTCCGACCATCTCATTGCTGGCTGACAGATTCACGATCAGATTCGCTCCTGCCTGTGCATGGAGAACGCTTGGCGGCAATGTCACCCATAAATCCTCACAGATTTCACATCCAATCACCAATTCTTCCATGTTCTCACAGCAAAATAAAAGATTCATCCCAAAAGGTACATCCTTACCACCAAGACGAATCTTTCTTACTTCCTCTTCTCCCGGAGCAAAATGTCTTGCCTCATAAAATTCTGAATAGTTTGGCAGATAATGTTTTGGCACAACGCCTAATATTTTACCGCCCTGTGCAAATACCGCACAGTTATAAAGCTTATGATTCACTGTTAATGGAAGACCTAAGACGATTACCATATCCTGTCCTTTTGTCTCCTCTAAAATAGCAAAAAGCTGATTCTTTGCCTCATCAAGTAACGTCTTTTGTAAAAAAAGATCATTACAAGTGTACGCAGTAAGAACAAGTTCCGGAAAAACTAAAAGCTTTACGCCATTCTTATCTGCCTTCTTTATTACTTCCATTACCTTTTCTTTATTGTGAATCGGATTGGCAACCTCTACATCAACAGATGCCACACCAACTTTTAAAAAGCCATCTTTCATAAAAACCTCCATAAACATATAATATTATTTCTCCCCGCGGGAGTTTTCTTTGGAAACTTTGTTAGTATACCACGTTGGCGCGGCAAAGTAAAGAAAATGTTGGGTATGTACCTTGTCGGAAATGCGGATTTATGATAAGATAATCGGAAGAATGTTTGTACACGAGGAGGAATTTATGGAAAACGAAGCAGTTTCAAAAAATTTCATTGAACAGGAAATAGACAAAGACCTTGCAGAAGGCGTTTACGATCATGTGTGCACCCGTTTCCCGCCAGAGCCGAACGGGTATCTGCACATCGGACATGCCAAGTCCATTCTTTTGAATTACGGACTGGCAAAAAAATACAATGGAACTTTCCATATGCGTTTTGACGATACCAACCCGACCAAAGAAAAAGTGGAGTTTGTGGATTCTATCAAAGAAGATATCCAGTGGCTGGGGGCTGACTGGGAGGATCATCTTTACTTTGCATCCGATTATTTTGAGCAGATGTACGAATGCGCAGTAAAACTGATCAAAAAAGGAAAGGCATATGTGTGTGACCTGACTCCGGAAGAGATCAGAGAGTACAGAGGGACACTGACAGAGCCTGGAAAGAACAGTCCGTACAGAGAACGCTCCGTTGAGGAAAACCTGGAGTTGTTCGAGGCAATGAAAGACGGAAAATTCAAGGATGGAGAGAAGGTGCTGCGCGCAAAGATTGATATGGCATCT
>ERZ779820.1310-NODE-1310-length-15654-cov-7.325982_pt1 | contig 15654 bp, 13 predicted proteins | sample MGYA00511563_ERZ779820 | MGnify/ENA primary metagenome ERZ779820 (study PRJEB29588, sample SAMEA1964852) | human gut metagenome | biome: human gut; feature: human-associated habitat; material: faeces | place: Denmark | collected 2008/2010 ...
CATATCGGGGATGCCGCCTTCATTGGTGGAAATGACCGGCAGTTTATATTCCATGGCTTCCAAAATGACCAAAGGGAAACATTCATTATAATAATAGGTTGGAAAAACAAAGACATCTGACTGTCTAAAAAAAGCCTCCTTTTCCTCTCCTACTTTTCGACCGACATAAGCAATCCTATCATTCAAATTCCGTTTATCCACTTCTTCTGAAAACTGTACTGCACCCATCTCTGATGTTTCTCCACCAACAAACTGACAAACAAAAGTATATTCTTTCTCTTTTAATATTTTAAGTGCATCAAGTAATACAGTTACGCCCTTACTGATCAATAAATTAGAAAGAAAGAGTAAATGAGGAACTTCGTTATTCCGTCTTGCTTTTAATTCTTCCTTACATGAGTTTGGTATACCATTCGGGCAAATATATATATCTTCCCTTTTTACATACTTGGCTATATCCTTATAAAGATTCTCTGCCAACAGGATTATTTTCAGATTACTGAAAAAACGTTTATAAAGGAAGTTATAAACCCATTTACTCTGATATGCCGAAACTCCTTTATTGTGATAATGAACGATGACCTTGTACCCCATACATTTCAATATCTGCACTACAATAAAATCTTTAAAGAAAGCTTTCCCCCCGGCATTCGGGGTAATATAAACCAATTCGGGATGAATATCTCTTACAACGTGGTAAATATGCTTCAGAAGCAATACATATCTCAACAGTTTTTTGAAACTTGTACGTCCGATATCTGATAAACTGCCGGCTGTCGCTAAATTTATACAATAAGAATCGAAAGAAGAGTCTATCAATTCGCTTTCCTGAATGTATTTTCCCATCATGGCTGCGCCATGTATAGGTGGAGGAAGATGAAGAATAAAAAGGATTTTAGAGGACATTGCTATTTTTCATGGAAAAAACAACCATATTTTTTCCCTGTCTTATATATATATTCATACTGTTTTTGCATTTGTTGAATATCAAATTTTTGACAAGAATATTGATATACACTATCAATCAAAGAAACCCGATCTATTGTTGGAATTACATCTGTAAACAACGTCATATACTCATCAATACAGTTATTTTTCACCTTCAATGGATAATTTTGAGGTAAAGTTTCATTAAGTCCATCTATATCATTTATAATAACAGGCACTTTATTAATGGACGACTCAATAGACAAAGAATTTAATCCTTCGTGCTCACTGGGAATAAATACATAATCAAAAGAAGACAGGTATTGAGCAAGACTAAAAATAGGAGGAGTAATACGAACATTAGATTTATTTCCCAACTCCTGTAATATGATTTCCTCTAGAGGTCCCTTACCTGCTATATGAAAATAAAATACTTTTTCATCTACTCTCTTTATTATATTTATAAGAACTGGTATTCCCTTCTGAGGAACAAATCGACCAGCAAATAAAATATTTATCTTTCCAGAATATATATAAGGATAAATTTGTTGTGATATTGCAGTAAATCCATTATATATTAATTTTAGGTATTAAGGAACAAGTGAACACCATTGCAAATCGTTATAACAAATGGTTATACTTGTTCCATATTTCAAGTTGCTAAGATAGCTAGAAAAACCGAAATAACAACAAATAATACTGAGAGTTTAACTCACTTATTATTCATTATTCTCAAATTGAATATTATTAATAGAAAATTCTGTAAGTATTGTATCTATTTCATTTCTTCGATCGTGTAGTCCTTGAAATTTTCTCATAGAAGGAGAGAATTTTTCCCGTATAAAATTTTTAGCTCTTCTTGAAAGAACTTGTATATATATCCAATAAATGAAAAATCCTGCAAAAGGTAATAATAGTCCAATGTAAAAATGAAAACGTCCTATGTTATCTGTATAATATATTTGAGGGCAAAATAGTTGATTTATACATGGGAATATCCATGCGAAAAATAACGAAAAAACAGATATGAAAACAGCATTTTTTCCTTGCATATAAAAATTTAAAACCATTGGTGATCTTCTCGAAAAGAATAAAAAATAGTTTATTCCTTCTGCAATAACACATATTGTTACAAATAATATCGTTATAATATTCAAAGTACAAAAAGACAAAATATAATCTTCCTTTCCAATTTTTATAAAAACAGACATTATTAGCTCAAACAGACTGTATAATCCAAGAATGATGCAAATACTATCCAAATATTTAGGAGTGTAATTTACATCTATCTCTTTGTTAATATAATCCAAAACCTGATTCGTTTCTGCTTCAAGATTATCAAATTCCTTTTTCAAGTATTTTATTTCTTCTTCATAATTTTTTCCTTGTATAGTTTGAGGAATCATATTTTCAAAGGAGCTTTTATCAGTAGATATAAGTTCCTTTATTCTTCTAAATTCCACATTCATGTAATTTTCTACACGAAAAAAATAGTTGGCTAATGAACGTGCAAAACTCTTTTGACCAGAGAGAGCAATACATCCCAAATTAAATGTCGCTGCAAGTTGTATTACTGCTGAAAATTCACAAAAAGAATGTAACATATCACAAATAAGTTGGCGTAGATGCTTCAAAAAGTTGATTAAACACTGTTTGATACTTACTTACTGCATTCTTATCATTAAAATTACATCTTGCTTTTCTTGTATTTGTATCATATTCAACTCGATACATTCTTCCATCTGCTATGCAAAAATGCACACTGTTTTCTCCAATCTTTACTTCTCCTTTTCTATTTTTTCTCAACTCTATTTTTGAATAATATTGTTTTAGTATATCTCTTAGACAATTACAAGAATTAATTTCATCATAATCTTTTAATACAATACGCATATTTGTCATTTCTTTGCTCAAAAAATTCCGTAACGATTCTATATATGACGGAGAAACTGTAACAACATTTTGATTAGAAAATATATCTTGTGCATACAAACAAATATTTCTTTCTGCGGTTTTGAATATGTTATCAAAAATAACAATAGCATGTTCATTACCACTATTGGATAAAACATTATCAATTTTATTGTTTGCAAAATACTCAACAGCCTCCTTGTAATCAAGAAGATTGTTTAAATTTAATTCTTTCATATCTCCGTTTTTTATAAATAAAAATAGTCCTGCGTAAACGAAAACATAGGATTTTAATATAACATTCTAAATATCAACATGTTACTAGTTTAAAGTGCTTTTTCGTCTGCAAAAATAACAATTTTATATCTATAAAATATAGATTTATAGATGTTTTTTTTAATGTTTAATAGCACAAAATATTGATTGCCTTTGATATAGTCCAAATATAGTATAAAATATCAAAGACTCCTATTTCAAAATTTCATGTGAGGATTATATTCCTTATTGTTTATCGTTTAATTGGTTATAAATGTCTAACAAAATTTTATCGACAATTACTGAATTCATTAACATTGTTTATCCATTTTGTTTCCGCAAATATAAAAATATAAATTTACATATCAATGATTAGTAGTTAATATTACATAAATATAACTTAGATTCAATGGAATTTAATGATAAGTTTATATTTTTGTCCACAAATTGCAAGATGTAAACATAATACTATAATTTATTATAAAAAATGAAAAAACGAATCCTGCTTCTAGTTATTTTTATTGGGTGCTCATTATCCTTAGTTAAAGCACAGACAGAATTACACTCAAATGAACAAAATAGTTCTGCTGATTCTATCCTTATTATTAAACAAGCATTAGCTAATAAATACACAATAAACAGCGAAGGTTATTTTATATTTGGAGATACAATAGAATGCGAATTGAGCAAAGAAATATTATTCAATAATGCAAAACTATGGCTAGGCAATTTTCTTAAAGATTATAATAATGAGGTTAAGTATGAAGATTTTTCAACTGGTACAATTATAGTGAAAACGAAAATTATAGATAATAATATAACTCCATATCTCAAAAGAGAAAGAATTATAGACTTCAATATGACTATACGGGTAAAGGATAAAAAGTTTCTTTATAATATAGAACCATTAAAAGATAAGGTTATTTGGTTTGAAAAAAATATAGGAAGTTCTTCATGGATTCCCTATCATTTATTTAATAATAGTCCGAAAATGATTAAAGGGTACAATTATATACCAAACATTATAGAGCAACATCTATTTGAATACAAACAATCAAATGATATAGAATGCCTGAAAAGAGCCATTGAACAATTCAAGGAGTATGATTTTATATTTTTAACATTTCAAATAATATCTGAAGGGTTCAAATTGAGTATGACAACAGATAATGATTTTTAACGATAATAATAATAAATATAGAATAGTATGAATTAATATTTACATTGCTATTTATACTAATTGTACGAGGAATATTTGGTAATTTATTAGATAATAAATAAGCGATGACGCAAGACGGTCGTGGAGTAGGGCACTGAAATTCCAGTGCCTTTTTTATTTTACCTAAAAACTTCGGGTTATATTCTATATTACTACCATAATTTTTCAGAAAAGGTATTCATTTTTTCTTTTCCCCCTTATTCATTGCTTCCAGAATCTTTATCCATGATTCAGGAACTTCCACATCCATGATGTTCCCATCTCCATCTTTTACGATGTATTTATTCTTCTTTTTCTTTTCGTCCTTTGGCTTTTCTTTCTTATTATCCTGCATATCTGTAATCTCCTATATCTAAGTATTGCAAAAGTAATCTAAATCTGTCAGAATCGCTAAGTTTTCTAGTATTAAATCTAAAGACAAATTCATCTACATAGCGTTGCATATATTTTTTGCTTATATGATAATACGTGGCGTATATCCTCTTGAAAACAGACCAAGCGTTTTCTATCGTATTGGTAGTAATCATCACCGTTTCTTTATTCTCATTGTAATAAGTAATACCATAATACTTGTGCCCGTGGTCTACAGATATCTGGTTGTACATTTCGGATACTTCGCCATAGTCCCATCCATCAGTATATATTGTACTTCCTTCTTCAACATATTTTCTTATAATTGGAAGCAGCTTGGATGGACCTGTTCCGCTTACTACTTTGGCAACCAAATCCCCATTTCTGCCTATTAGTCCAAAAACAGGAACTTTGTCTTTAAAACTTCTCCCCTGGCATCTCTCCACTTTTTTATCCTTATGTCGGTTTGCATTTTTTCCACCTGCAAATGATTCATCAATCTCAACTTCTCCTTCAAGATAGTAGTCGTTTTCTCCTGTCATAGCCTTACGTATCTTATGTAACATACGCCATGCGGTCTTTTGAGAAACATCAATATCTCTAGATACCTGATAGGAAGATATGCCTCTTTTCCCTTGAGCAAATAACCACATAACATAGAACCATTTAGTAAAAGGAATCTTACTGTTTGCAAAACACGTTCCTGTTTTTACCGTGAAATACCTATTTGTATTCTTGCATTTATACTTATGGTTCTTACACTTATAAACCTTGGAGGTGGGATCAAATGGAGAAACAACTTTGTCACCCCATTTCCATTGTTCGTACAGATCATAACAAGCATTTTCATCCTTTACAATCTGTATAAACTCTAGAAAATTCATTGACTTTTTCATACAGCCTCCTTTTCTTTGATTCTTTTGCAATATAACGATAAAAAGTTAAATATGCAAATAAATACAAAGAAAAGATAGACTATAATATTATGTTATATAACTTTATAGATTTAAGTTGACACAAGCAGAAAATATATAATTATAACATTTTGTTATAGCTTATTTATCAAGTGTCCATTTGTTCCTTAATGCCTAATTTTATATTAGAATCAAAACCAAATTCTTTTTGATATGTACAAGTTATCATATTGCTAGTACTTATATTTGCTTTATGCTTTTGCATAAACTTCTCTACAACTCTTCCTATACTCTTCCACTTATTCCAAAGCACCGTATTATGTAAAGTTCTAACAATCTTTATATCTTGCATAATTCTAGGAGCCAATAAACAGGTCCAATAAAGACTCAAATCGGGAATTTCTGTATGTGTATGTATAGCTATGGGACACACTTTTTTTATTAATGCAATGAGTCTTATAGGAAAAAATACTATCCCCATCTTACTATTAGTAAAAGGAGACCGATAATATTTTATACCAGCAGTTTCCAATTCTTTCATATAATCTCTAGAAAAGTTAGAACTTCCTCTTACAACTTCGATCATATGATAATTTATATCACTCTCTTTCGATTTAGCAATATTTATAGCAATTCTTTCCGCTCCCCCTAAGTCAAAATGAGATACAATTTGAACAACATTCATATTATGTGATTTTCTATATTTATATTTCTATTAATGCAAATGCCTTATATGCTTAAGTACGATTTTCAACATTTAATTTTAAAAAGTTATCAATCAATGTTTTATTGATTTTAATCTGTTGTTGAATATGTTTTCTATTTTTAAACAAATAATTTATATACCCCCAACCATACCTTCCTCCTTTCCTTTGAAATATTTGCAAAAGATAAATAAATGCATATTGATGCCATAAAGGTCTATTAAGTCTTTTAAAATATATATTTAATTGAGCCCTAAGAATCAAAGATAAAGATTCTAATTCATAAGAACGAGCCTTATAAGTTAGACTATTTGAGGAATAGGTAAGACAGTACAATCTGTTTGTTATTATTTCATATCTTTTTGCAAGGAAAGATATCTTCATCGAAAAATTAAGGTCATTACCAAAAGGAATTTCATCAAAAAAAATACGATACTTAAACCAAAAATCTGATCTAATCATTTTATTCCATGGAGCCCAATTTTTAAATCGAATATAATCTGCACTTCTAATATTATCAGAATCATATTTTTCATAAATATTTTGCAGATCCTTTTCTCTTGGAGTAGGTAACAAAGTATTTACATCAAGACTATTAGCAAAAAAATAAATTACATCATTATCCGAATTAATATAATTATCTAAAATAGAAAAAGCATTCTTGTTATAAAAATCATCAGCATCTGCAAACAATACCCATTTTCCCCGTATATACTTCAGTCCCTCATTACGAGCATGACCAGCACCACCTCCTTGGGTCAGAATCAATTCCACTTGTGAAAATCCACCCACAACAGCATTCAGTTCTTCCTGATTTTCACTATTATCATCTACCACTATTACCTGAACATCTTTCCGACAAGGAATACTTTTCAGACAACGTTCCAATAAAACAGTGGAATTTTTATGAGGAATAATTATTGAATAATTAATTTCCTCTTTTCGTTCAAAATCTAAATTCATAAGGCACTATTTCCCCATAATTTTTTATCAATAGATTAACAAAGAGAACAACACTATATATTATCACCCCTATACGGTATAGATACAATTGCAATCCAATTCTTTTCATAGACCATATCCGTGCCATATATATGATACCAAACACATTAAATATTTCATAAACACGAGCGAATTCGACGACCAAATTTCCAAACGAATTTAGAATTACAACACCTATTATATAAAGTGTAAGAAAAAGATCTGTTTTTACTGGACACATCTTTATCAAAAAAGCAGCCCATACCGAAACGAATGTTACTTTCAATATGGAATATCCACTATCTTCACCTATCTGAGCATTGCGTATAGCATAATTTATCAATTTCCCCTCCAATCCTGTCTGATCTACAAATCCCATAACATAGTTCACAGCAACATTGAAATAAAAAGCCAAAAACGACATGGCAAGCATAAAAAACAAGAATCTCTTTGAGATATTCCATTTCTTCATATACAATGCAACAAACGGAACGACCAGCAAAGCATACATTACAGAATGGAATAAAATCGCACAAACAACAATGACCAACATACATTTAAAAAAATCCCTTTTTCGCAATTCTTCTATGTTCATAGCAGAAAATGAAACGAGCAATAAAGCAAAGGCAAACGATTGCCTTATAATATTAAAAGAAAACATATATGTCCCCAAAAGATAGAACAACAGTAAAGCAATATTGATATTTGAAGTATATTTCCTGAAAAAACGTCCCATATTAAATGTATAAAACGCAGACATAATACCCCACAACAGCATAGGCGAAGAAGATATATACTGTTTAAAAAGAGCACAAAGTACATTAAAGCCAGGTTCAAAAGGCAAAATCAAATTCCATGTATTAGGATTCAATGTAATTTTACGGAAAGCAGATGAATATGCTATGCAGTCTGTTCCTACATTGTGTGAGCGAAAAAGCCCTATCATTGCAAACAAGATACAAAAAAAATAGAATACGGTCTTATCTCGTGGTGCAATACATGTTATCAACAACAAGAAAACGCCAATAAAAATATAAATTTCCATGCATATTTATTATTTCAATAAGAATCAAAATTCCACACTTCTTCTATTCTTTCTGATATCTTATTTTTTAATTTATTAAAAAGTACGAAATCAATTTTACTACAATGACCGGAAACATCTGATACTCGAACCATTTCACTTAATTGTTCTGAAATTTTTATGGACAGTTATCAGAAAAGCAGGATTCATTATCTTACGAAATGTCTATTCATTTTTGAGACACCGATAAACCTCTGCCAACTGCCGAGATATAGCGGACGTATTCCATTTTGTCTGAGCATACATTTTATTTTCTTCCCCTTTATTTACAGATAATAATTCCTTTGCTTTTTTAATAGCAAGCACAATACTATCAATATCATAAGGATTAAATATTGGATTTCCTGTTTTATTCAATATACTTCCCACATTTCCAACATTCGGTCCAACAACCACACAGCCCGCACCAAATCCCATAGGAAGATTGCCAGAATTAAGAACAGAGAAACGTTGGATAAATACAATATCGCAAGCACAAAAATATGTTTCTGTTTCTGTAGTACTCAAAACACGATTAACAAATTCAACGCCTTCCATCCGATAGCGTATGTAATGCCAAATTCGTGAAAGCATTTCCAATGGTCTTTTGCAAATTAAACGATGACGAAAAAAGCCTGGAACAATAAAGTTTACATTCTGCATATCTTTATGCTTTCTCAACTTCAATATCAGATCTCGTTCCTCGTCCGTCCGAAATTGCCCAAAACACAATATATTTATCCGGTTATCAAGCATTTTTAGTTTTACACAACTTTCATTTCTTCCTTTATCAAATTTATAAATATTGTCATATAAATGGTGAGGAATAATAAAATGTTTGGCTTGCGGATAATCACTTTGCAACAATTTAAAACTATATTCCCCCATGTGTACAAAAGCGTCACAATATTCATAAATAAGTTGATAGAGTGCTACCATATCTTGATTCCTTTTCAGATGCGGCTTAAGATTATGGCAAGTTATAACTATTTTTATACCCAAAGATTTAGCCTTCTGTAGTTGCATCTCCATTTCCTGCAAGTCCTTAGTCCTGATATGTTCCCAATAAAATACGATTTCAGGCCATTGGAAATGAATTATATCATATTCTTCCACATTAGCCCACCATTCCTTAATTGAAGCTGTACAATCTAAATTAAATTCATATAATCCGGCTATCAATGTTTCAACAAATGGATTGGATAATTTAGCATTATCCGATACAAATAAAACTTTCATTTACAAAGAAGTATCTATTACTTAATTATTTGTTCTTTCTGTAGCGAACTAGGAATAGCATCACCAACAAAAAAAGATGACTTAACAGTTCTCCCTTGCCAATTAATGTTAATCCATACATTAGATTTACCACACGCAGGTAAATTGTAAGAAGCCCCTGCGCCTTTAATACCCCTAAAACCGTAGCAATTGATAAATAGATTATGAGAGGGAGGACTCATCGGGCCTTCCGAGAAACCGTGGAAATCAAAATCCACAGGTCTGAAGTAGGGATTGCAATAAGCTACATTATCAAAGACATTCCCATAAGCATTCCCCTCACCACCCATCATATCTGCATAATGGTTATAAAAAACGACATCCTTTACCAAGTTATCGCAAGCATGTTCGTAAAGCTTAATTCCCTGATGCCCATCCGATCCACGTATTATTATCTTTTCGACAGTAATATTACGGCTATCCATAATATACAACGGATTCGTATAATTCTGAATAATAACATTACTGATTGCACCATGCGCCACGCGTTTCATATTTATAGCATTCCAACCGTAATCCATTTCCTGTGCCTGACCAACAGAATAATACAGTGGATAACCATGATGACGGAATAATCCATTCCACTTACTTTCAATTCTAATATCCTGAATGACTATATCTTCCAACATTTCAACCCTAAAAATTTTCGGTGTATATTTCATAGGGCAATCACGCAAAAACGGACGTGTCAGTTTCACTTTATGCTCATCTATAATATGATCAATCTCCACCAGCCATTGATAAGAAGGAGCTTGTTCTTCACCAGCTCTGCATGCCGTCTTCCATTCAGGACGCAGTTCTGTTACGCCTAATATATCTTTAATCAAATTACCATCTTCCGTCGTATTGTACATACCCACCATAATATGGCTACACCCTATCAAGCAATCTGTATTTTCAACAGTCAATATATCATCCCCTATTTTACTTTCTTGTATGATATCCGTACAATACTCCGGAGTTAAAATAGTGCCATCACTGCCAGGATCAGACATTGACAAGCTTTTGGTTACAATATTTTTCTTTTTTAAAAATTGCAATCCCCAAAAAATATTACTAGCCTGAATATTTTCACCAGTAGTAATAAAGAAAGGCGACAACCAAGGATTCTTTTTTCCATATAATGTTGAATTACAATTCACCAATACAGAAACAGGAGTTCCCTGTTCGTCAACTTCTCCTTGAATATGAATATGGGAAGTATTTATGCGAAGAAAATTCCTATTCGCACGATTCCTGTTAAAATAATATCGTCCTTTAGGAAAATACACTATTCCTCCAGTTTTTCCAATAGCATCTATCATTTTTTGAACCTTAGGCAAAGCATCTTCATCAACATCGGGATTTATACCAAAATCCATCACATTATAAAGTCTTAATCTCTCAAAACTCTTTTTCTGTCCTGCATAATTATAATCGATAGCTCCTATTGTATATTCATCACTTCTGATTTTGACACATTGAGGTTTTTCATAATTCTGCAACAATAAGAATTTTTTTATGAATGGAGCACCCAAAGGATTATTTCTCCAATAAAGTCCCATAATAAAAGGAATACTCATCTTCTCTAATAAGAAAAGGTCCAACACGAGAAAGAAAAGGAAAAAACCTGCTGCAAGTTCAGTCAAAGTCAACAAGAAACTTTTACTATTTATATTCGATATTATCCATGTTCCCACTATAGCAGCTCCAAATGAAAGCATAACTGCACCAATATACAGTAACATTCCATTGGTATATATATCAACCCCTATTAATACAAAACCTAATAACGCACAAAGATAGGCTACATAATTAGACAACCGTAGCTTATATTCAATTTTACCTTTTAATAATTTCAGATCTCCCTTAGAAATTTGAACACCTATAACAAAACTTATACTATAAATAATAAATTTCAACAACTCCATATTACTATTTATTTTTCCAAAACGTTTAAAAGAAACTGTTTTGATTTCTTTTTATGTTTCTGTAACAGTGCATTGACGCTGTTCCAATCAATATCAGCGTTAACTTCAAAATTCTCAAGTGGCGTATGTTCATCTATATATCTTTCCTGAAGATTGAATATCTTTAAAAGATTATCAAAACGAGATTTTCCTCTAGATTTATTTCCATAAACATAAAAAGGTTTGTTAAACAAAATACTAAACACACACCCATGAAAAGAATCTGTAAATACAAATTCAGATTCCAACAAGGCTCTCAACCATGTTTCAACAGGAGGCATTACGTATGCGCTTTTGTTGTCCATTCCCTTTGGTGTGATAGTAAATCCCGGCATACATAATACCTTTTCCAATTTCTCAACAAAAGATATTTTTTGCACGCTACTGTCTAAAATGTAAACAAAAATTTTATTATTGTTAACCACTTGACCTACCAGTGATTTATAATCCGTAATATCCAATAACATTGTCGGGTCAAGTGTTTGAATCACATCTACATCCCAATGAAGTTGCTCTCGTATTAACGAAATAGCAGACTCTTCTCTTACGGATATAGCATCAAACCGTTTTATCAATTTACCACAAACCCACTTTTCATAAAAAGAATATTCATTCTTATCTGTACCAAATGAAGCCGAATATGCTATTTTTTTTATTCTGTTGTCTGCAAAACTTAAAAAATATTTTTCTATTCCACCAGTGTATTTAGGCCTCCAAACTTGATCAGAGCCAACAATTATTGTATCATATTTATTTGAAATATCACTAAAGTCCGCTCCAGGTAAAGAATACACCTTTTGAGACAAAGGAATATTCTTTTCTTTAAAAGCATTAACACGTTGGGCCGCCACTAATTCATTATTCCGCAGGATTTTTTCTTCATCAAGTGAATACCATTTTCCTATAAGCATATTCCTAACCAATCTTTTAAGCCAAACAAAATATTTTTTTACCCCATTCAATTGATATGACCAAACTATATTAATAGTTTCTACATCATAACCGTTTTTCTGAAGGAAGCGACTCAATGCATAATTTTGCAATATGCCTCCATAGTTTTTAAACAACCGTAATGTAAGTATTCCAATTTTCATAAGAATCTATCCGTTTAAATATTTTAAGTAACCCAATTTGATACATCGCAAAAAATCCGTCTTTTATCAACATTCAAAAAGGAATATTCCCATCTATATAGACACTTTCTCAAACATCTAATATTATTAAAACTGTGTCCTATTTGCATACTCCTCACAACTCCTCTTTCTTCTCCCCCGCCAAATACTCCCACGAGTTCTCCGTCACCACATTCCACCACTCGCGTTTCACCGCCTCTATCTCCTCGTCCATTCCGCAATCGCCATAATTTTCCACCAAAGAATGCATGATAGTAGCATAAAAATTCAGATTGTCAGTTTACTTTTAAGAGCACTGTAATAGCTACGTTCCGTCATGTGGATAGATTTACAAAATTCTTTTACATTTACGCCACTGGCTTTTCTAAGAACCTTGATGCTCTCGGCCAACTTCTTTGTAGAAAACTCTCTGTCTTTCATTTTTTTCAGTTTAAACATTGTTAATAATACCATCTGTCTCATAATTGTCTGTCCACTGTGGACAGACACGTCTATTTTTTCCTTTGTAACTTCACCGCCATTATTACTAAAACAAGCATACATGGCTATAAAAGCATTGAAACAAAGCGTTTCCATCAGCGAGACGCAGAAAATGATCCACCAGTGGAAAGCGAAAGGAATCACTGATTCCGCCACACTGAAACTGCTGGATCTCTATCTGGGACTGACACCCTACATGACTGCCGAAGGAATATATCCCATGCGCAACCTCTACCAAATCTGCCAGTCCATGAAAACCACGCATACCACCACCTTGCTGGAAAACATCAGGAAGTGCTGCTCATTCGGCCTCATCTGGAACGAAAACCGTACCCACCTGCTGGGATTCTACTCCCCCCTGTGGTGCGACGGACTGAAAAATACCCCCGCGCAAGCAGCCGGTTCTGTTGCCGAACTTACAGTTCCTGTTGCCAGTCCGGCAACTACAGCTGCAAATCAAGCAACTACGAATAATAGTGTATTATATAATATTAATAATATAATTCCTCCGGAGGATTCCCGTAAGGGAGATCCCGCCGGAAACGGAGCGCGGAAAGCGAAGAAAATGGAAGCGGATGCCGGAAAGACTCCTTCGGAAACGCCTGACGGCGAGAAAACTTCTCAGACTTTATCTCCTGCCACCGACTTCTTCCACCGGCTCAACACCACCCCCGAAGACAAGCAACGGGTACTGATACCGCTCATCAACCGCATAGCCACCAGTCACAACTACACCCGCCCAAGGGCATTGCAAACACTGGTAATTCTGGTGAACCAATTTCTCATTCCCCACTTCAATGCCGATCCCCGCTTCTCACGGAACTCGCACGCAGGAAGAATCATCTGGCTGCAAAACCTCATGAAGACGCGCCACGGACAGTCGTTGATGGAACAAGCCGTCGCCCGGCTGAGCAGCGAACTGAGCAAAGACCTGGAGGAGAAACGTAGGAAACTCCGTGAATTCCGCCCCGTCTCACCCTTCGAGTGGAAGGACGCCGGCACGGATATCCGTTATTACGACGACCCCATAGACGGAAAAGTGGAAATACCGGAAAATGCGCCGCCACGACCTGTCGAAACCGCCATCTGGAACGTGCTGTCCAAAGAATGGATAGACACGGGAGATTAGTGGTTAGTGGTTTATGATTAGTGGGCTGCGCATTGGCTGCCCGGCATTTATTTTTTAATTTTTAATTCTCAATTTTTAATTCAAATGAAACCTTATTATTCTCTCTCCGACTTTCCCGACCGTAAGAATGCGGGAAAAAATTTCATTGCCCGGTGTCCCAAATGCGGTACCATGCATCTGTATATCTCAAAAGCCAAAGGGCTGTATCATTGCTTCTACGCCGGATGCGAATTCAATGGCATCCTGACTGATTATTGCAAAGACAAGCGTCCCATGTTCTCTTACCCCAAAGAAAAGTCGTCCGATCGAACCGGAACATACCTACCTCCCGGAACGCGCCACCTCACAGGCAACCTGCCGGAATATCGAAATGCGACAGAAAACAGCGTAAACGAAGTCCCCATGCTGCCGGGCGATTACAAAATCCTATCCCCCGCCGTGTTGCAAAAAATCAAGCCGCTGGACGAATCGCCCGAGTGTACGGATCCTGACCAACTGGCAGCACGCCGTTATCTGGCCGATCAGGGCATCTCTCTCGCCACAGCCATCGCAACGCATATCGGCTGCCTGCGTCATTACTGCATCACCAAGAACAGTGAGGACAAACGCGAACAGGCTTCCTCCGTCTTTCCCTGCATCGCCTACGTGAACTACGTGGACGGACGTCCCGTTAATGCCAAGTACCGCTCATGCAGCCCCTCGCCATCCGCAAAGACCGTTACCGCTGCCAACGCCTCCGCAGTATCCGGAGAGATAGAAATTCCGGACGGAACAACGGAAGAATCTTCCGTAACCTACAGCAAATTCTGGAGTCAGGATTCGCCCACCAAACCATGCGCTCCCTACAACATAGACTGCATCAATCCGCTGTTGGTGGAGGAAGAGACCATTCCCCGACTCATTATCGTAGAAGGCGAAAAAGATGTGTTGGTACTGATGGAAGCAGGATACCGCCACGTCATCAGCGTGCCCTCGGGAGCGGCAAGCGACCTGGCGAAAAGCTTCGAGGCATTCACTTCCTGGCTGGACCAGGTGCAGGACATCGTGATCTGCGGTGACACCGACCTGCCCGGACGCACACTGGTGAAACATCTGTCCGACTACTTCGGAGCACGCTGCCTTTTCACCACCCTGCCCGGAGGATGCAAAGACATAGGCGATGTGATGAATCTTTACGGCACCGAAGTGGTGCAAAGCGTCATAGAAGATGCCTGTGCCTGCCACACCACCGATATCATCACTGTAGAACAACGCAGGGAAGAGGTGATGAACGTGCTGCACGGCAAATACGACCACGGCTACAGCGTGGGCTACGGCCCCTTGACCGACCGCGTTTTCCATCCCACCGACACAGGCGGCC
>ERZ779820.1336-NODE-1336-length-15456-cov-11.726771_pt1 | contig 15456 bp, 13 predicted proteins | sample MGYA00511563_ERZ779820 | MGnify/ENA primary metagenome ERZ779820 (study PRJEB29588, sample SAMEA1964852) | human gut metagenome | biome: human gut; feature: human-associated habitat; material: faeces | place: Denmark | collected 2008/2010 ...
ATTTTTCTTATAAGGAATTCTCATTTTGACTTGTACTATTTATATTCTAACACCACCTCAAAAAATCGGCTCTGCCCAGAGTAACGAATGACATATCTTATATCAGTTTTTTGAATTTACACAAAACTTGAAACGGTCTCGTAACGAATGACATATCTTATATCAGTTTTTTGAATTTACACAAAACTTGAAACGGTCTCTCTTTTAAAAAAGTTTCCCAAATTTCATTTTCAAAATTAGTATTCATTATAAAAATCCTTTAATTTATTTTGTAAAATTTTATTAGCTCGATATAATCTCATTTCAACTGTTTTTTTCTCTATATTGAGGAAATGTGCTATCTCATCGTTATTAAATCCAATAAAATATTTTAGCTCAAGTACCGTTTGGTAGATATCACTTAGTCGGCTAATTTCTTCAATAATAATGCGTTTCGATTCATTTTTGATTACGATATTTAAAAGTCCGTCAGATTTAGAGGTACAGTTTTCATGCTTGTTGATCCACTCTTCCCAAGATTCTTCCTTCACTTTGCTTTGATTTCGTAAATGGTTTTTACAATGATTTCTTGTAATAGTAATAATATAGTTTCTGGCCTTATTAGGAAGATTTAGGTCAATATGCGATAAATTTTCAGCTAGTTTAGTAAAAACATCTTGTGATAAATCTTCTATAATACAAGGATCATTTGTAAATTTTTTAATCGTATAATAAACAGTTTTTAAATAATGGTTGTAGATATATATAAATTTATCAGTATCTTCTGCTGTATCAAAAGTAAAAAGAATAATCATGTTATTACCTTTCCAGATGGATTAGAATTTAATACAATAATAAGTATCAAAGCTGGTATTATACACGATCATACACTTACTTTCGTTTTAAAACAATATTTTTGCTATTAAATACAAAAGTATTTTAAATTGGCAGGAGAGTTTTGTAGAAAAATAAAGAAGGAAGGTGTTAATCCTAAAAAGAACTATTTAATAAATGGAGGGTAAAAAGAACTATGACAACAGCACAGCTGAAAGCTTTATTAAGGAATTTTCGAACTATGCAGGCGCAAATACAATTTCTCGAAATAAAAGGGAAGAATGGCGGAGAAATAAGTGATGAAGCCAAAAAAATGAAAAGAGAACTTGATATTTTACAAGCAGCATTAGAATGTCTGGATGAAAAGGAAAGATTTATAATAGAAAAACATTTAATCGGCCATTATACTTGGCCAGAGATAGTAACTAGAATGATAGTCGTATTTGGAATAGATGGTAGTCGAAGTGAACGCACACTAAAAAGAATACAAAATCAATCTTTAATAAAAATGTTAAGTTTTATAGAAAATTTAAGTCAATATACAGCAGGGGTAAATTAATGTTTGACATAAAATATCAGAGTATTTTTTCGTTAAAGCGCAGCATATAAATTTCAAAAGTTTAGAAGCTCTGATGCAGGGCAGTCACGGAATCCCAGAGCTTTTGTCTCTGGCTGCTGTGGCTGCTCTGCATTTGTGGAAACGGCAGATGCTTCTCTCGATTGCAGGAGGCACAGTTTTCTATATGGCGCTGGTTCAGCGGATATTTTAATGTCTGCCGGACGGCCAGACTGCAATGCAGTTTTACAGGCTCTTGTGGAGCAGCTCCAGCACAACGGATAAATCCTGTACGTCCATTTGGCCTGGAGCGGAAGCCTTTCTGGCAGATCCAAAGGTCATGGCGGATCCGAACACCTCGCCGCAGAGGCGGCTGATCACTCCGGCGCCGGACATGGACATGGTGATAATGGGGCAGTCCAGGAGGGAGGAGGCCGTTTCTGTGGCTTTCAGAAGAACCAGGACGTCTTTCCGGCTCTGAGGCATCACTGCGACTTTCGGCAGGTCTGCGCCGATTTTTCTCATAGTGCAGAGACGATCGATTAAAACCTCCTCGTCAGGCGTTTGATGGAAATCGTGGCTGGAGACGACGACCTTAACACCGCGTTTATGGAGTTCTTCAATAAAAGCTTCCGCTGCGTCTCCGGCAGTGAAAAGTTCTACATCTGTCAGATCTGCCAGTCCCTCTCCAGAAGCGGCCAGATTGAGGGCTTTGTAGCTCTGGAAATCAATGTCTCTTTCGCCGCCTTCTGCGGCGGTGCGGAAGGTGAAAAGCAGAGGCATATTGCCCAGAATGGCCCGCAGCTGTCTTAAAATATCTGTGACAGCAGTCAGGTTTGGCGTTCCGTTTTCATTCAGGATATCGGAACACCAGTCGGCTCTCCACTCTGCTACATGAGCGGGCGTTTCCTTTAAAGCGGCGGCGGCAGCCAGGATTTCGGCTCGATTGACGCCCACAATGGGAACGCAGATTTTAGGGCTTCCTTCCCCAAAAACAACAGGTCTGATTTTCAATGGATTCATATTGGACACCTCGTTTTCAGATTTCTCTTTTTTACTTTTTACTTTTAACTTTTAATGTTTATCTACACTGCCTGTGCGGTCATATCGTCTAACAGCCGCCTGCACAAACCGTCCCAGGAGAGGTTCTGCAGACTGGCATCCAGGTTTTCAGACGGAGATAAAACGTCCTGGGCCGCCTGGGCCACGGCCGCCGCCAGTTCTGCCTCAAAGGCCGGGAGAAAGGCGGCGTCCGGTTCGTCTTCATTTTCCATGACAGGCGGTTTTACGAAGATAATGCTATGATTCGGCACGTTTTCATCCATCCAGGGGCGGATGCCGGGGAGATCGGTGCATATAGGTCTGAGGCCGCAGGCCAGGGCTTCGATAAGAACCAGGGGAAGGCCTTCATAAAAGGAGGGCAGGATAAACAGATCTGACTGGTTCATCTGCCTGGCCAGTTCTGTCTGGGACAGTCTTCCAGGAAAATCTACCGGACAGGGACAGCCACGGCTCTGGTCAGCCAGCTGTCTGATTTCCTGAAATTCCTGCTCATTTCCCCAGCCGCCTGCCAGAGTAAGAGTCAGCCGCTTTGCCAGATCAGGAGGCAGAAGACGGAGAGACCAGAGCAGACTTTTTACGCCCTTTTTTTCGGAAAGTTTTCCGGCAAATATCAGGCGGATGGGGCCTGAATCGGAGGAAAGCACAGGGCTGTTTTTTGGAAACACTTCCTTTTTCGGGGCTTTTTCAGCCGTCTTTTTAAAGATTTGGCTGTTGTAGCCAGTTCCAAGAATTTTAACCTTTTCAGGGCTGCACTGGAACAGACGCAGAATCTCCTGTTTCTGTTCCCGGTGGAGACACCAGATGGTGTCCAGGTTTCGGATCTGCTCTCTGATGTAATCACGTGCCAGGGGATTTTTCTTAAACTGGCGCAGATCGGAGCCGTGGCAGATACCGGCCACTTTGGGGCGGATATCAGAAGATTCACCAGAACCGGAAGCAAGCGTCGTTTCCCTGGTTATGGCAGTCAGCAGGTACAGGTGGTGGCAGAGAATCACATCTGGCTGGAATTCTGCCAGGGCGCGGTTCAGAGAGGCCCTGAAGGCAGTGAAAAACTGCTCTGTCATTTCAGGAGTCAGATCCTGGTACCGCGTGCTTTTGTAGGGCATTTCATCGGACATTCCGCAGATGGGAAAGGGAAGCTGCTCTGACTGGTAATAAACGGGATAAAAAGAAACGCTGTCTGGGAAGCATACAGAATCATCCCGGCAGATGCCGGCCAGAACGGCCTGACGGCAGCCTTTGCGGTGAAAAGCCTGAACCAGCTCGGTCAGATATACGCCGCTGCCGGTGCTGTGGGGCTTCTGGGCGGTTATGCTCAATATTTTTAAAGGGCCTGAAACAGGCGGAAGTTCTTGACTCATAATAATACTCCTGTAAAATGAAAAATAATTCTAAGGCTATCATACAGGAAAAACGAAAGGTCTGCCACAAGAAAAAAATTTTATTGACATTTCTTTAACAGATGTTATACAATAAGAGATGAACAGGAAGAACTTCTGAATACAGAGTTAAAAGGGAGTAGTTATCTTCGTACAGTCAACAATTCCCGGCTGTCCGGCCGGTGGCTGTATGATTTCTGTATACGGCTTTACTTTTTTACAGGAAGACAAGACTTTTAGCATATGAAACATATGCTGAGAGTCTTTTTCTTTTTCAAAGGACGTGCGCGGAATTCTTTAAATTCCTTTTTGGGGGAATACTAGAGAATAACTGTTTCCCGTCCGGCCAAAAGGCTGGGGAGGGCCGGAGTTTTGTATGAGGCGTGTTGTTCCTTGTACACTGACGCTAAACAGAAGTTCAAATACAGAGAGAAAGGATGGAAGGACGTATGAGTGAAAACAGGAAAGAATACCTTCTGAACTATGAAGAGGTGATGAAGGGCCTGGATGTAACAGAAAGCGGACTTACGCGTGAGGAGGCAGACAAGCGGCTTTCGGAGCACGGTCCTAACAAGCTGAAGGAAGGCAAAAAAGAAAGTCTTCTGCACAAGTTTTTGTCAGAGCTGATGGATCCGATGATTCTGGTACTGATAGCTGCGGCTGTTGTGTCTGGAATCACGGCGGTTCACCAGGGAGAGAGCTTTGCAGATACTATTATCATCATGCTGGTAGTTGTGATCAACGCGGTTCTGGGCGTGTACCAGGAATCCAAGGCTGAGGCGGCCATTGAGGCGCTGCAGCAGATAGCGGCGGCTACATCCAAGGTGATCCGGGGCGGTCATCAGATGACAGTAAAATCAGAGGAACTGGTTCCAGGCGATATTGTAATTCTGGAAGCCGGAGATTCTGTTCCGGCAGATGCGAGAATTATTGAATGTGCTTCTATGAAGGTGGAGGAGGCCGCTCTGACTGGAGAGTCTGTGGCAGTGGAGAAGACGGAGTCCCCGGTTTCTGCCGCTGAAAACGGAGACGTGCCGTTAGGCGACCGGAAAAACATGGTGTACATGGGATCCATTGTAGTCTACGGACGAGGCAAGGCAGTTGTCTGCGCTACAGGAATGGATACGGAAATGGGCAAGATTGCCGACGCGATAGCAAACGCCAAGGAGGAGGAGACGCCTCTTCAGATTAAGTTAAACCAGCTTTCCAAGATTCTGACCATCATGGTATTGGGCATCTGTGTTCTGGTATTTGGTGTAAATATTGCCAGAAGCATCATGAGCGGAGCTGGCGCAGACAGCGGCCTGGTGCTCAACACATTTATGATAGCAGTATCCCTGGCTGTAGCGGCAATTCCGGAGGGACTGGCTGCCGTAGTGACGATTCTGTTATCCATCGGCGTTACAAAAATGTCGAAAAATCATGCGATTATCAGAAAACTGACGGCAGTGGAGACGCTGGGCTGTACTCAGATTATCTGTTCTGATAAGACGGGAACGCTTACACAGAATAAGATGACCGTGGTGGAACATTCCTCATCAGATGAAGCTTTCCTGATCAAGGCAATGGCTCTCTGCTGCGACGCGGAGCTGGAAAACGGAGAGGCTGTGGGAGAGCCGACAGAGTGCGCCCTTGTAAACGACGCCTTAAAGGCGGGAATGCCGAAGGATCAGCTCAAGAAAGCGTATGAAAGAACAGGGGAAGCGCCTTTTGACTCCATGAGAAAGATGATGTCCACTATCCACACAAATCCGGACGGCGGTCTGATTCAGTTTACAAAAGGAGCGCCGGACGAGGTATTAAAGCTCTGTACCAGGGCCTATGTGGACGGACGGGAAGTGCCTATGACTGAGGATGTGAAAAAACACATCCTGGAGGAAAATAAGAAGCTGGCAGATCAGGCCCTGCGCGTGCTCTGCGCCGCTTATAAGACTTATGACACCATGCCGGAAGATACGGCTCCGGCGGCGATTGAGAAGAATTTAATCTATCTGGGATTGTCTGGAATGATTGATCCAATCCGCCCGGAGGTAAAGGCTGCTATTGCCGAGTGCCGCAGCGCTGGAATCAGACCGATTATGATTACGGGCGACCACAGAGATACGGCGGTAGCGATTGCGAAGCAGCTGGGAATCCTGGATGAGGGCCAGAAGGCCATTACAGGCGCTGAATTAAACGGAATTTCAGATGAGGAGCTGGCTCAGACCATTCAGAACTATTCTGTTTATGCCAGAGTTCAGCCGGAGCACAAGGTGCGGATTGTAAAGGCCTGGAAGAAGCTGGGCAAGATTACGGCCATGACAGGAGACGGCGTCAACGACGCTCCGTCTATCAAATCTGCAGATATCGGCGTTGGCATGGGAATTACGGGAACTGACGTTACGAAAAATGTGGCCGACATGGTTCTGGCTGACGACAATTTTGCCACAATCGTATCGGCTGTGGCAGAAGGAAGAAGGATTTACGACAATATCCGTAAGGCGATTCAGTTCCTGCTTTCCGCAAACCTGGCGGAGGTAATTTCCGTATTTGCGGCGACGCTGATGGGCTTTACTATTTTAAAACCAGTTCATCTGCTCTGGATCAACCTGATTACAGACTGCTTCCCGGCGATTTCCCTGGGAATGGAGGAAGCGGAGAAGGATACCATGCAGAGACCTCCGAGAGATTCCAGGGATGGTATTTTTGCAAATGGAATGGGATTTGACATTGTATTCCAGGGAGTTGTCATTACGATTCTCACAATGGCAGCTTACTTCTTAGGACATTACATGGAGGCAGGCGTGTGGGAGATTACAGAGTCTCCTGACGGCATGACGATGGCGTTCCTGACGCTTTCTATGGTGGAGATTTTCCACTCCTTCAACATGCGTTCCAGAAGACATTCTATCTTTGCACTTCCAAGGCAGAACAAATATCTGGTATGGTCCTTTATCGCCTCCCTGGTATGCACCACGGTGGTGATTTACGTGCCTGCTCTCAGGGAAGCCTTTGAGTTTGAGCATATTTCTCTGATGGAGTACGGCGCTGCGCTGCTTCTGTCCGTCATGATCATCCCGATTATGGAGATTGAGAAGGCCATCGAGAGGGCGATTGAGAAGAAACACGGCGTTTGCCTGAATTAGTGGAGGGGGAAAATTTTACAGAGTCCTGTGTGGCAGATTCTTAAGAGAATCTGCTGTGCAGGGCTTTTTATGTTTTAACAGAAGGCCAAGAATTTTAACAGATATACTGGTTGCCGTGTGTTTTTAAAAATGATATCATAGATGTCAAAATGCTGCGAAGCACAAGAGAAAGCAGAAAGAAAACGAGGAACATATGCCATGGAAAAGGAGAAGATAGAAAAACAGAGTGCTGAGAGTTCTGCCAGCCTGCACCAGAATCTGGGCCTGCCCACAGCAATTTCCACAGTAGTGGGCTGCGTGATTGGTTCCGGCATCTTTTTTAAGCCTCAGGCGATCTATACGGTGACCGGAGGAGCTCCGGGACTTGGAATGCTGGCCTGGGTGATTACAGGGCTGGTGAGCATAGCGGCGGCTCTTACCTTTGCGGAGATTGCCGTTTTATTTCCGGAGACAGGAGGAATTCCAACTTATCTAAGCCGTGTCTACGGGCCTAAGGCAGGCTTTCTGGCAGGTTGGGTGCAGGTTGTTTTGTTTTATCCGGCCATGGTTTCGGCCCTGGCCGTGGCCTGCGCTCAGCAGGCGGCGCTGTTTATCGGGGAGGGTTTTGTGGTTCCCTGCGCGGTAGGCGTAATTCTTTTGATTGTCTTTTTGAATACGTTAGGATCCAGGGTGGGCGGAGGCGTTCAGGTGGTATTTACTATCTGTAAGATGATTCCTCTGATCCTTCTCATGATATTTGGTTTTCTGTGGGGGAAGGGACATCATCCGGCCTTTTCCCCTTTGCTGGGAGAGGGAGTGAACCCAGTGAGCGCCGTGGGACAGCTGATGGTGGCAGTGCTGTTTGCCTTTGAGGGATGGACCGCTGTGGGAGCTATTTCCGGGGAAATGAAAAATACAAAGAGAGATTTGCCAAGAGCGATTATCGGCGGCGTTTCTATTATCACAGCCGTTTATTTTGTGATGAATCTGGCATATCTGCAGGTGCTTCCGGCGGAGGAGATGGCAAAGCTTCCGGCTCCGGCTTCCGCGGCGGCTGTCGCTCTGTTTGGGGAGGCCGGCGGAAAGCTGGTATCCGCAGGTATCGTGGTATCCGTGTTCGGCGCGTGCAACGGGTTTGTATTTTCCGGTTCCAGGGTGGCCTATTTTATGGCTTCTCAGGGACTGTTTCCAGGCAGCAGGAGTCTTTCAAGGCTCAATAAAAACCGCGTTCCGGGAAACTGCATTCTGCTGATAGGAGCGCTGGGAAGCCTTCTCTCCATGACCGGGCAGTTTAATCTTTTAACGGATCTGGCGGTATTTTCCAGCTGGACCTTCTATACGCTTACCTTCATGGCGGTGATACGCTATCGCAATATGAGGCCGGATGTGAAGAGAAGCTACCGGGTTCCAGGCTATCCGCTGACGCCGGCCATTGCCATTGGAAGCGGCGTATTTGTGATTGTCAATCAGCTGTGCCTGGCTGGGATCCGGGCGTCCCTTATGTCTCTGGGCAGTATCGCCGTCATGGCGGCCGGTTTGGCAGTGTATGAGGGAATGAAAAAGAGGGAAAGAAAAGCTGGAATATAATGCCAGATAGCTCAGTTGGCAGAGCAGGCATGTCAATACAGCACATAAGCATGCGTAAACATAACGCGCAGAAAAAAGCGGGGCTGTGCCGATGGATGCACAGTCCCGCTTTTTTGAGACTTTTTATGCTATTTGACTACTTCTTTGTAGGAGGCGTGCTGTTCCAGAGCTTCCGACATTCTGGCCATCTGGGACAGATCTCCGATGAGAATCACGCCGCATAGACGGTTGTTCAGGAAGTAGAATTTTCTGTACTGCTCCTTGCCCATATCTTTAAATTCTACGGTCTTATAGAGGAGATTCGGATTCTTTCCATTATCTCCGGCAGCGTAGAGGGAGGTGTTCATGCCGTTAAAGGTAAGAGCGGAGGAAACCGGGCGGTATTCCAGCTCATCGCCTGCCGCGTTGGCTCCGGCGACGCGGCCCTGCTCGGAGGCCTCCGGCCAGATGGCGAAGTTAGCCCCCTTGTATTCAGCGCAGTCTCCGCAGGCGTAGACGTGTTTCATTCCCGTCTCCATCCGGCTGTTTACGACTACTGCCTTCTCTGTTTTAAGGCCCATTTCCTGAGCCAGGCCTGTGTTGGCGCGGACACCGGCAGATACGATGACAAGATCGGCCGGGAATGTCTCTCCTGATGAAAGAGAAACGCCGCTTACAGCGCCTGACTCGTCTCCGTCGATAGAAGAGATGGAGGCGCCGGTATGGATGGCAATGCCGTTTTTCCGGCTGATTTCCTCCAGAATCGATCCTGCCGTGGCGTCCAGCTGGCGTCCCATCAGCATGGGGGCAGCTTCCAGAACCGTGACGGAAAGTCCTGCCTTTTTAAGCTCCCAGGCCGCCTCCAGGCCCAGCACGCCGCCGCCGATGACAACGGCATTTTTAGAGCGTTTTAACAGTCCGGATATCTTTTCTACATCGCTGATGCGGCGGACGGCGATGACCTGCTCTCTGCCGCTTCCAGGAATCGGCGGAATGAAGCATTCGCTGCCCAGGGCGTAAATCAGGCGGGTGAAGTGGATCTGGCTTCCGTCGTCCAGGATCACCTCAGATTTTTCTGTATCGACAGAGACCACGGTTCTGCCAAGTATCTGGCAGATATCGTTTTCCTCATACCAGCTCTCAGGCTCCACGGCAATCTGCTCCGCAGTCAGGGAAGCCAGCATGGTTTTCGTCAGCATAGGACGATTGTAGGAGGAGCAGGACTCGTTGGAGATCATGACAACGGTTCCCGTCTTATCCCGTTCCCGGATGGCCTTGGCCGCGTTCAGGCCGGCGATACCGTTTCCAAGGATAACGTAGTATTCCTTCGTGTTGTTGGAGAAGGAATTTTCCTCTATGTCAGCCGGAACGAAGTTCTCTCTGCCGACGCCGCATACAGGGCAGATCTCCAGGGAAGAATCAAAGATCTCGCCGCAGACGAGACATTTCACCAGAGTTCTGGCGCCTGTTTTTTTCGGCTTGCAGGCTTCGCTATTCAGTACGCGGCAGCCAAACTGGTAGCCATACTCGTAGGCACCCACCAGATCGGAACGGCTTGGTTTAAAGCGTACCCGGAATCCCTCGTCCACCTTCATGCGGAGCTGTTTTAAGCGCTCTAAAATGTGGGGAACTCCCTCGCCGCTCCAGCCGTAGCTTCCGAAGGCTCCGGCAAATTTGCCGCCGTGGGTTCCTGCAAACATAGAGAGAGTCAGCTCCCAGATAGGAGCCAGAGCCTCGCCGAGAATGGTAGGCGTACCGAACAGGATACCGTCGGCAAAGAGAAGCTCCTGTTCCACAGCGGCCTTGTCCGCCTCCACCATATCGTAGGAGCGCACGTCAATATCGCCGCTGTCCTTCACTCCCTCTGCAATTTTCTCCGCCAGCTCTTTCGTATAGCCGTAGGCGCTTACATAGGGGATGATAACCGTTTTTTTAGTATTGGGATTGATCACAGTGGACCATTCCTCGTATTTCTGCATGATCGTTTTAATGGAGTCTGTCGTGTCGAGAACCGGGCCATGTCCGGTGCAGATCATGGAAATATCCATGGTTTTTACCCGGTTTAAGGCCTTCAGCATAAAGGGCTTAAACGGTCCGATAATGCAGTCGTAATAATATTTGGCAGCCTTCAGGTAGTCCGCCTGGCTGGGAACCGTGCTGGCCAGCACGCCGGCATGGGCGTAGTGGGATCCGAAGGAATCACAGGTTACTAAGATCTGCTCCTCCTCAATAAAGGTATACATGGTATCCGGCCAGTGGAGATTCGGAACGATCAAAAACTGCAGAGTTTTATTTCCAATCTCCATTCGCTGGTGATCCTTGACAGGAATGCTGACAAAATCGCGGTTTACAATTTCCTTTAAAAAGCCGATGGCGCAGCCGGTAGCCAGAATTTTCATCTGCGGGCTTAAATCCAACAGCTTTTCAACGCTTCCCGCATGATCCGGCTCCGTATGGCTGACTACCAGATAGTCGATGCTGTGAACGTCCACGATTTCCTTCAGCTTTTCAACGTAGTCCTCAAAAAACTTCGCCTTGGCAGTCTCGAACAGGATCGTCTTGTCGCCGGCTTTCAGAACGTAGGAGTTGTAGGTGGTTCCAAACTCTGTGTACATGATGATGTCAAAGACGCGGAGATTCTCGTCTGTGACGCCGGTCCAGTAGAAATCGTCTCTCAGTTTTACCATATGCATAAGTGATTCTCCTTTTCTCGCAGTCAAGAACCGCGTAGAGCGTTCTTGAACCATATAGTTAAAAAAATATCAATCTATAATAAAAATAATTACTGATATTATTATACTCTAAAATCATCGAATGGTAAAGAACTTTTTTATATTGTGGTAAGAAAACACGCAAATATGCAAAAAGTTCTTTAGAAGAGGGAAGATTCCTGTTTTCTGCATTCGGACAGATCATGTATAATGGACTTATATAGGCCTGGTCTGCTGTGGCCATGGCTTGAAGAAAAGGAGGATACGGAGATGAGAAGAGACAAAATAACGGCGGCAGCTTTTGCAGCAGCGGCGGTTCTGATGTTCAGCGGCTGCGCGGGCAGGCAGGAAGAGACAGCGGCGGAAACAGCGGCAGAAACAGAGGCAGAAACAGAGGCCGTGGAGAGTTCAGGGGAGGCGGAGGCTGAGAGCGCCAAGGAGAGCGGGTCTGAGGAACTTGTTATTTATGACGATACGGAGCAGGCGGATGACGATCTGACCTTTGACGATCTGAAAAATATTCAGTTTGTATTTTCCAGCGGAGCCGGGGGATGGTCTACGCTTTTAGATATCCGGCCGGACGGAAGCTTTGAGGGAGAATACTTTGACTCTGATATGGGCAGCACAGGAGAGGGATATCCCAACGGAACGGTTTATCTCTGCGATTTTAAGGGGCAGTTTACTGAGCCTGAAAAGATAGACGAACATACCTATGCCGTAAAAATTGCTTCTATGGAATATAAGCAGGAGGCGGGGACCAGGGAAATAAAAGACAGTATTTTATACGAGTATACGGACGTTTACGGCCTGGACGGGGCGGACAGGATTCTCATTCATCTGCCGGGAACGCCTCTGGAATCTCTGTCAGAGGAGCTCAGAAGCTGGATTGGATACTACGACTTGTCGGCGGCGGAGGAAACAGAATTATCCTTCTATGTGCTGGACAATGAAACGGAGCAGTTAGGATTCAGAGGCTGGGACAGCTTTCAGGGCGTCAGAGATTTGATTGAAAATACGGAAAAGTGGACGTCAAAGCTGGAGGAGGAGCTGGAGACAGACGGTTCCCTGACGCAGGCAGATCTAAACAGCAAGAGCCAGGAGATCTATGAATTGTGGGATTCTGCCCTGAATCAGCTGTGGGATGTTTTGGAGAAGTCGAAAACCAGCCAGGAAATGGAGAAGCTGCTCAGAGATCAGAGACAGTGGATTAAGCAGAAGGAAGCGGCGGCGGAAGACGCCGGAGCGGCCTATGAGGGAGGAACCCTGCAGTCTATGGCAGTCAGCCAGAAGGCGGCAGAGCTTACGAAGGAACGGGTATATGAGCTTTTGGAATATCTGGAGTAGCTGACAGCAGGAAACAGAAAGAGGCAGAGGAGAGGGACAAAAGAAAAAGTGAAGGGAGAAGGACGGGATGGAAGCGAGAAAGCTGATAGAAATTCTGAAAACGGCAGAGAGGCTGAAGGATACTGCGCGCCACTGCTATACGTCTAAGGGGCGCCGGGAGAGCGTGGCGGAGCACAGCTGGATGATGACTCTGATGGCCTTTTTTATGCGGGATGAATTTCCTGACGCAGATATGGACAAGGTGGCGGCCATGTGCGTGATTCATGATCTGGGGGAAGCCTTTACCGGAGATATACCGGCCTTCGAAAAGACGGAGGCAGACGAGGAGAGGGAGGAGAGACTTCTCAGAGAATGGGTTTCTTCCCTGCCCGATCCATACGCAGAAAAAATGAAGTCTCTTTATGAGGAGATGGCGGATCGCAGCACGCTGGAAGCTAAAATTTATAAGGCCATTGACAGTCTGGAGGCTGTGCTGCAGCACAATCTGTCCGATTTAAGTACCTGGCTTCCCATGGAATATGAGCTGAATCAGACCTATGGGGAGGACAAGACAGCTTTTTCCGAATATATGCGGGAACTCCGCAGGGAGGCCAGAGAGGATACGGTGAGGAAAATACGGGAGGGAAAATAGATGGATACCTTAAAGCAGGACGAGCTGTTCTTTTTTGAGCAGCACAGAGAGGCATACCCCTTGTATGAAGCGCTTGAAGAGGAGCTGATTCGGCGTTTTCCAGAGACGAGGATACGGGTACAGAAGACTCAGATTACGTTTTCCAACCGCCATGTCTATGCCTGCGTCTCATTTATGCGGGTAAAAAAGAAGGCGGAGCTGCCGGAGCCGTATTTGGTGCTGACTCTGGGACTTTCCTATCCTCTGGAATCCGACCGCGCCGCAGTGCGGGCAGAGCCGTATCCCGGCCGCTGGACGACGCATTTTGTTCTGAGCAGCCAGTCAGAGCTTGACGAGGAGCTGTTTGGCTGGGTGCGAGAGGCGTGGGACTTTGCGGCGGAAAAATGAGAAGAACAGACGAAAACACTGGGAGAAAGCGCATGAAAATAGAACATATCGCCATGTATGTCAATGATTTAGAGCAGGCGAGACAATTTTTTGAGAAATATTTCGGAGGACGTTCCAATGATCTGTACTGCAGCAAAAAGACGGATTTCCGTTCTTATTTTATCAGCTTCGAGGACGGAGCCAGACTGGAGATCATGACGAAGCCGGGACTTGAGGACGAAGAAAAAAAGCTGGACAGAACCGGGTATATCCACCTGGCGTTCAGCGTGGGAAGCAGAGAGGCAGTGGATCGGCTGACAGAGAGGCTGAGAGGAGACGGTTACCAGGTTCTAAGCGGCCCCAGAACCACAGGAGACGGATATTATGAAAGCTGCGTTGTGGGGATTGAGGGCTGCCAGATCGAGATTACGGTGTAAAAAAATTTAAAAAAATTAGCACTCACCTCTTGATAATGGAAGTCGATTTTTGTCCTGTCTTGTGTATCCCGGAAGTGCCTGTTTTACAGGTTTTCCAGGGCATCGGTCATTTTGTCTGGTATTGTAAAGCAGTGTCAGATTTGTCGTAAATGTCGTAAATTTGTGGTCAAAAAATGATAAGAAATGGAGAGTGCTAATAAAATGAAATTAACGTACACGAATGTAAATGGATACCTGATTCCGAATCTCACCTATAAATCCAGTGAGCAGATGGAGCAACTTGGCAAGTATGGTTTTCTTCGCAGAGATTATCTGAAAAAACATCGAAATTCAACCTATCAGGTGATGCTTTTACAGGATACAATTGGAGAACACCTTCTGGAAGTAGATAAGGCAGCCAGAGAACGGGAAGAAGTGATCCTGAAACAGTTGGAAGAAAAAGAACCATTACCGGATAAAAAAGCAGATTAAATGGCATGGGTAAGAGCTGCTAATCAGCACAGAGCAATTGCGGAAGAGATTATTCTCAAGGAATTGATTTATGTTTAAATGGAGGTGATGAGGTCGTGGATTGCGACCTAATCATTGGGTTTAAACATTAAAAATTAAGATTACAGTGGGCAGAATGTATAAAATAGGGTAAAATAAAGCCATAAAATCCAAGTAACTAGAAGAGCTGATTATAGAAGAAACTTGAAATGTCAGATTGGCATTTCGAGTTGTAAAAGTTGTGATATTGTTGCAAAAATTATTAAAAGGAGGTCGTTCTGATGGATAGAGCGTTTTATAGTGAAATTAAGAAAATACTCACAAATGCGAGAAACAAAGTTTATCAGACTGCCAATTTTGCTATGGTGGAAGCTTACTGGCAAATTGGAAAGTCTATTGTGGAAGAACAAAATGGAGAAGAACGTGCCGAATACGGGACAGGTTTACTCAAAGAATTATCGAAGCAGATGACACAGGATTTTGGAAGAGGTTTTACGGTCGCAAATTTAAAAAATATGAGATAGTTTTATCTGATTTTTCCAAATGGCTACGCACTGCGTAGCGAATTGAGTTGGACACATTATCGACTTTTAATGCGAGTGGAAAATGACAATGCAAGACAATTTTATATGGATGAAGCAGTAAAATCTCAATGGAGTACTTGTCAGTTAGAAAGACAGATTAATACATTTTTCTATGAGAGATTGTTATCAAGTAAGAATAAAGAAAATGTTGCACAGGAGATTCAAAATCCTTGAGAATAGGGTGTCAACTTTTATGATACAACACCAGATACCATTTCAAGCATTATACGTTTACTTGTCAGAATATTATTCTGGAAAACGAGTTTCTCATAAACGAGTTTTGGAACTTTCCTATGAGGACGTGAAATCTGCAAAAAATGGATTGATTGTCATCACTCCGGATTTTGATAATTTTACTGCAAAGCTTATTGCAGCAGATGAATATTCAAAATATATGACAGAAACGCCAATCTT
>ERZ779820.1341-NODE-1341-length-15409-cov-3.870653_pt1 | contig 15409 bp, 12 predicted proteins | sample MGYA00511563_ERZ779820 | MGnify/ENA primary metagenome ERZ779820 (study PRJEB29588, sample SAMEA1964852) | human gut metagenome | biome: human gut; feature: human-associated habitat; material: faeces | place: Denmark | collected 2008/2010 ...
GGGCTCTCGTCACAACCTGCAAGAAGTCCACCAAGCATTACAACATTCGCTCCGGCTGCGATAGCCTTTGTAACATCACCAGAGAACTTAATTCCACCGTCTGCGATGATTGGAATGTTATACTTATCTGCCATCTCGTAACAATCCATAACAGCGGTAATCTGTGGAACACCGATACCTGCAACTACACGAGTCGTACAGATAGAACCAGGTCCGATTCCAACCTTAACAGCATCAACACCACATTCGATCATGGCCTTTGTTCCTTCTGCTGTTGCGATGTTACCCGCGATAACCTGTAAGTCAGGATACTTCTCTTTAACTAAAGCAAATGTCTTCAATACGTTAGCGGAATGTCCGTGAGCGGTATCAATAACGATAACGTCTACATGGGACTTAACAAGCTCGTCTACACGGTTTAAGATGTCTGGAGTACATCCTACTGCTGCACCACAGAGAAGACGGCCATTGCTGTCCTTAGCGGAATATGGATAACGAATCTGCTTCTCGATATCCTTAATTGTAATTAAACCTTTTAAGTTATAATCATCATCTACGATAGGTAATTTTTCTTTTCTTGCTTTGCCAAGAATCTGTTTTGCTTCTTCTAAAGTAATTCCCTCTTTTGCAGTAACTAAACCTTCGGAAGTCATAGACTCTTTAATCTTCTTATTAAAGTTTGTCTCAAACTTTAAGTCACGGTTTGTAATAATTCCGACTAACTTACCGTTCTCTGTGATTGGTACACCAGAGATACGGAACTTCGCCATCAGGTCTTCTGCCTGCTGTAAGGTATGTTCTGGGGAAAGATAGAAAGGATCTGTAATAACACCGTTCTCTGAACGTTTTACCTTGTCTACTTCTTCTGCCTGGGCCTCAATGGACATATTCTTATGAATGATACCAATTCCTCCCTGACGTGCCATGGCAATTGCCATCTGATGCTCTGTAACTGTATCCATGCTGGCACTCATAAATGGAATGTTTAACTTAATCTTGTTTGTAAGCTTTGTCTCCAGATTAACTTCATTCGGAATAACTTCTGAATATGCTGGAACTAATAACACATCATCAAATGTAATTGCTTCTTTAATGATTTTTCCCATTGTTTTCTTCCTTTCTATCCTTGAATAATGATTAAAAATATAACTAATATTAGTAAATTATGTTAGCAAAGAAACGCACTTTTGTCAACGTGGCAAATAAAACAGAATTTCTCAGAAAATCGCGCTTAATGTTATACAATTTCACGTATTACAAAAAATAGACGAAAAATCTGACTTTTTGGTTTGAGAAAAATAGACGAACCACCAAATCCTGTAATATATAAAAATGCTTCGTCGATGTTCGTGATTTTCAGTGCTACATGACGTGCGCCACTGACATCGTTGGCAGCGAAGAAGATAGGTTCTTTTCGTCCTTCCGGTGAATGGTACTGCATGAGTTCCAGTGTCAGTTTTGTGCCCGGTACATTTACAAAAGCGATAGAGACATCGCCGTCGGCAGCTTCTTTGACAAATCCGCCGGCTTTAAAGAAACCTTCGTTTCTCCAGTGGGACAGATAATGATCCGGTACAACGCCCAACAGTTTCTGGTAATAGTCAACCGCCTCCATCATATCATCCACGAAAATACATACATGGGATAATCCGGCGAATTTTGGCATAGCAGCCTGTACATTTGAGTTCATCATTTAAATCAGATCCTTTCTTCATAAATTTGGGTCACAATGAGTAACGATCCAAAGAATGTTTTATTATGTGTAAGTATAAAAGAAAAATGCAGAAAAAATGTGTTCCTTTCGTGAAACCATGTTTTTTCTGCGTGAAATAGTGATCTGATTTTCTGCAAAGATCAGCAGTTAAGGATGACGCATGCTGTCAGAATACCGTCTTCCATCTGATAACGGATATTTCCATCGTATTTATCAATAGCCATCAGGATGCTTTCTATCCCGGTTCCTTTTGACTTGATGATATCATTTTCGCTCACAAGGTCCGTTTTACAAGGGTTACTGCACACGATCACAAGTTTCTCCTTTTTCATACGGAGATTTACTGTGATCTCATCCCGGGAACCGCATTCGATACATCCGTTTACTGCATTTTCCAGAAGATTTGAAAGGATCGCAACAAAATCCATATCTGCAATTGTTATATGCTCCGGTGTGTCGGCAGTTATAGAGATCGTAATTCCTTCTTTCTGTGCTTGATTATAAAAGTTGTTTAAAATGGCGTTGGCTGTAATATGTGGGCAAAAATCAATCTGACTTGCCGCATCCAGGCTTTGGATAAATTCTTCTATATAATGTATCGCTTCTTGTGGCTTCTGTTGTTTCAGAAGCAGGTCAATATTTTGCATGTGATGTCGAAAATCATGACGCATGGCTTTGGCGGTTGATGCATGTTCTTTGGCCATGGCAAGCTGTCCTTGCAGGTATTGTACATTTTGAGTGATCAGTTCCATCTTCACTTCGGCATTCATGTGTTGGATCGTGCCAAATACAATCCACAGTACTGCACAATAAATCATCATGGTTGTGATAAACAGGATCATCTGTTCGACGGTATGACCATCACGCATGAGGAAGTTGATAAGCGTTGCAAACACGGTTAAAAACAGAAAGGACACGAGGGAAATAGAGTACCAGGTTCGTTTTCTGTCTCCGGGCACTGTACGCATATAAGGACGCGCAAACCACAGATACAGCAGGACTGCAGGAACATTCAACAGTATTCGTACCAAGCTTCGTATATACATCTGTTTTACAATGGATAAATCCGGAAATAATCCATCACAGATTAAAATAGAAAGGCAAATGATGATGCAGAACAAATTTGCATAAGTAACGATCAAAAATATTTTTTTGCTGAAACTATCAGATGAAGTATATAGGAAAAGTAGAATTGCTGGCAGGATGGTTCCGACAAATGAAAATGGAATCACATACGGAGAGTCTTTGCCAAGCAGGGAATATGCAAGTATGGCCCATACAGTGAAGAATATAGCGTAAAGTCCATAGAGCAGAACCGTTTTTTTGATCGGATATTTTCGTTCTGTCATAGAAGCAAACCAGATGATATGTGCTACAACAGTGAGTATTGAGGTAACAGCCAGATGATTCATTGTATCATTACATCTCCTTCAGAGTGATCGAACTGCTGCTGAGTTCGGAATTGATAATTTGAGTATACCGTATCGTCAAAGGGATGTCCACTTTATTATTTTTCTAAAAATGATTGGAAGAGTCAGATTTATAGTGTATGATAAGAATGCAGGGTTAAGCTGTCAGAATTTACAACAGGAGGTTTACATCATGGAAAAAGCAAGGGTGTATTATACTGATTTCCGGGCGAAGCTTGGCGAAGGTCTTCCAACGAAGCTGAAACGTCTGATGAAGAAAGCAGGAATCAGTGAGATTGACATGGAGAATAAATTTGTGGCGATTAAGATGCATTTTGGAGAGATGGGGAATATCAGTTATCTTCGTCCGAATTATGCCAAGGCGGTTGTTGATGTCGTGAAGGAGCTTGGGGGAAAGCCATTTCTTACAGATTGTAATACACTATATCCGGGCAGTAGAAAGAACGCACTGGAGCATCTTTACTGTGCATGGGAGAATGGATTTACACCGTTGAGTGTCGGATGTCCGGTGATTATCGGAGATGGCCTGAAGGGAACGGATGATATTGAAGTTCCGGTACAGGGAGGAGAGTACATAGAGAAAGCGAAGATCGGACGTGCCGTGATGGATGCGGATGTATTTATTAGTCTGACGCATTTTAAAGGGCATGAGACGACAGGTTTCGGTGGTACGATCAAGAATATCGGAATGGGATGTGGTTCCAGAGCCGGTAAGAAGGATCAGCATTCTGTTGGTAAGCCGACGATCGATCAGGAAGCCTGCAGAGGATGTAAGAGCTGTCTGAGAGAGTGTGCGAATGACGGCCTGATTTATGATGCTGATGCAAGAAAGATGTCTATTGATCTTGAACATTGTGTTGGTTGTGGAAGATGTATTGGGGCATGTAACTTTGATGCCATTTCATTTATGGACAGTGCGGCGACAAAGGTATTGAACTGCAAGATGGCAGAGTATACAAAGGCGGTTGTGGATGGAAGACCGAACTTTCATATTTCACTGATCGTTGACGTATCACCGAACTGTGACTGTCATCCGGAGAATGATGCACCGATCCTTCCGAATATCGGTATGTTTGCCTCTTTTGATCCGCTGGCACTGGATCAGGCGTGTGCAGATGTCTGTCTTAGCGCAACACCGTTGCCGCACAGCCAGCTTGCAGATCGTATGGAAGAAGAGAATTTCTGCGATCATCATGATCATTTTGAGAATACAACACCGAATTCAGAGTACAAGACTTGTCTGGCACATGCAGAGAAGATCGGTCTTGGGACAAGAGAGTATGAATTGATCTATATGAAATAAATGTCAGATAAAAGAAGTATTGTAGTGAACAGTAAATACGCTTTATAATAGAAATGTTTTAGGAGGTTTTAAAATGAGAGAATTAAGAGTTGAGAGAAAAGAAAACATGGCTGGTGGAAAGGGACACGTTATCATCAAGCACATTCTGGAAGAGAAAGAATTAAACGGAAAGTGCAAGATGTATGCAGAAGTTACACTGGAGCCGGGATGTTCTCTTGGATATCATGAGCATCACAACGAGAGTGAGACATATTATATCCTTCGCGGGGAAGGAAATTATGATGACAATGGACGTATCCGCCCGGTGAAAGCAGGGGATGTGACATTTACACCGGATGGAATGGGACACGGACTGACGAATACAGGGGATACAGATCTTGTATTTATGGCGCTGATCATTTTGGATTAATGCATGGCATTTTTTGAGACTGACCTGTAAATTTTAAAAGTGCACCCGGCAATGATTTCGTAATTGATTTCATTGCCGGGTGCACTTTTTGTAAAGGGAATATTGTATTCTAATTGGAACTTTTGTATTTTCTGATCAGGCAGGAGATGACTCCGGCTGCACACAGTCCAAACAATACATTGTGGAGGGAACCGTATACATCAAGAGCTCCTTTCACTCCGTAGATCACTTCCGGTGAATCAGGGAGCAACGGACTGAAGAGGAACGCAGCATAGGAAACCGCGAATACAAGGATAAAAGACCACAGGCCTCTTCCGGTATCTTCTCTCCAGCTGGAGACTCCGTCACGTACGCGGACGCGTGTCATTGACCAGAGAAGGGAGATGAATTCGAAGAACAGGAAGAGGGCAGCTACACATAAGTAAGCGGCCAGAGTCTGGGAAATCTTCTGCGTCTGGATTGCCTCCTGGATATCTCCGTACGGTGTGCTTGCACGGTAGAAGTTGTAGAGTACAAATGCTGTTGTGGCCAGGATTAACACAATAGAAAGCTGCTGAAGCAATGTGCTTGTGAGCCTTGATAATGCCTTTCCGCCTTTTTTGATCGGTGCGGCAAGTTTTACTCCGCCACCGGAACGTTTCCTGCCGGAGGAGCGTCTGTCGTAGTCGCGATCATTATATGGATTATTATATGAATCATTATAAGGATTGTTGCGATTTGATCTTCTGTTGTAAGTGTTATAATCATCCTCATAATCTGCATCATCATCTTCATAATCATCGTCATATTCAGGAAGTACTTCTTCGAACTGGCTGTCATCGGAATCGTTAAAGTTATCGCGGTAATCGTCTGCGTTCATAACGATCGTCTCCGTGTTAGAATTAGGTCTGTTTATTTGTTTTGTATCTTCAGAAGTATGAAAATTGATTTCCGGATCTTCTTCATATGTAACTTCAAAATCATCATCGAAAATGTCTGAGAAATCATTCTTCGGGCTCATATCATTTACCTCACTTTCCATTTGAAACCATGTCATTGCATGTATCTCACTATGTTATACCGTTTTCCGTGTTTTCTCAACCCTTTCAAATATGAATTTAAAAATTTTTAAGATTTTCAGTGTCTGAAATATCTGTTATACTGGAAGGGCGATGTGATTGATAAAAATGCAGAAAAACAGAAAGCAGGGAAAAGAATGAACTTAATTAATATAGAACATATTTCTAAAATATATGGGGAGAAAGTGATTTTTGATGATGCATCGTTTGGTGTTCAGCAGGGGGATAAGATCGGGATCGTTGGAATTAACGGAACCGGAAAGTCAACTCTTTTGAAGGTGGTTGCGGGAGAGGAAGTGCCGGATGAGGGGCAGGTTGTTCGTCAGAATGGTCTGAAGATTGCTTTTGTTCCGCAGAATCCGACATTTCCGGAGGGGATGGATATCCGTTCCTACGCACTTCAGGATGCAGATGCGGAGAGCTGGCAGGTGGAAAGTAATCTGACGGAACTTGGGATCACGCAGTGGGATCAGAAGATTGACACTTTATCCGGGGGACAGAAGAGACGTGTGGTTCTTGCGAAGATACTTGCAGGAGACTTTGACGTACTTCTTCTGGACGAGCCGACGAATCATCTGGATCAGGAGATGATTTCCTGGCTGGAAGATTATCTGAGATCTTACCGTGGAACTGTTCTTATGGTAACACATGACCGCTATTTCCTTGATCGTGTGACGAACCGTATCCTGGAGCTGAGCCATGGAAAGATGTATGGATATGATGCGGATTATTCCGGATTCCTTGAATTGAAGGCGCAGAGGGAAGAGATGGAGCTTGCAAGTCAGAGAAAGCGTCAGAGTATCCTTCGGATGGAACTGGAATGGGCGAAGCGTGGATGCCGTGCGAGAACGACAAAGCAGAAGGCAAGACTGGAACGTCTGGAAGCGTTGAAAGCAGGAAAAGCACCTGTGACGGATCAGACGGTGGAGCTTGATTCTGTAGAGACAAGAATGGGCAAGAAGACGATCGAACTTCATCATGTCAGCAAGCGTTTTGGGGAGAAGAAGATTCTGGATGATTTCAGTTATATTGTGCTTCGCAATCAGCGGCTTGGAATTATCGGACCGAACGGCTGTGGAAAATCTACGATTCTTAAGATGATCGCAGGTGTACTCAAGCCGGATGCAGGAGAGATTGAGATCGGTGAGACGATCAAGATCGGATATTTCGCACAGGAAGAACAGCATATGGATGATTCCCAGCGTGTGATCGATTATGTGAAGGATATTGCGGAGTATGTGACGACAAAGGACGGACAGATCAGTGCAAGCCAGCTTCTGGAGCGGTTCTTATTTACACCGGATATGCAGTATGCACCGATTGGTAAGCTTTCCGGAGGGGAGAAGAGAAGGCTTTATCTTCTTGGTGTTCTTGCGGAGAATGCGAATGTTCTGTTGTTTGACGAGGCCGGAAATAATCTGGATATCCCGACACTTACGATCCTTGAGGACTATCTGAATTCATTTACAGGAATCGTGATCACCGTATCACATGACAGATATTTTCTGGACAATGTAGTTGACCGTATCTTTGAACTGGACGGAAACGGCGGGATCCGACAGTTTGAGGGAGGATACACGGATTATGTAGAGGCGAAGAAACGCAGATTCGGAGAGGAAAGCAAAGTTATCACAGGAAAGTCTGAAATGAAACCGGCAGAGAAGTCCACAGAAGAGGAGACGCAGGAGAAGAAGACGGGAAAGAACTGGAAGGATGGACAGCGTCAGAAGGTGAAGTTTTCGTTCAAGGAGCAGCGAGAGTATGAGACGATCGATGAGGAGATCGCAAAGCTGGAAGAAAAGATAGCCTCTCTCGACCGTCAGATTGCCGCAAATGCAACGAATTCAGTGAAACTGCGTGAGCTGATGGAAGAGCAGGAGAAGGTAAGAGAGCAGCTCGAAGAGAAGGAAGAGCGCTGGATGTATTTGAATGAACTGGCAGAGGAATTTGGTCTGTGATGAAAAATCTCAAAAAAGAGGGTTGACAAAGCCGGTTCTAGTTGTTAATATTAAGTAAGTAAAAAACAGAACGCACTCTGTTTTATACAAATCATGGAAGGAGCGAGCCAGTCATCTTAGTCAGTCATAATATTTTCGCTTCCTGAAGTGAGAAAGAGAGGATACATATGAGAAGTCAGGTATTTTCACTGCTCGTAGATAACAATTCAGGTGTTTTGAGCAGAATTTCAGGACTCTTCAGCCGTCGTGGATACAGCATTGACAGTATTACGGCAGGTATGACAGCAGATCCTAGATTTACAAGGATTACAATTGTTTCATCCGGTGATGAGCAGATCCTATCACAGATTGAGAAACAGCTCCGTAAGCTGGAGGATGTTGTGGATATCAAGGCTTTGAAAGCGGAAGAGTCAGTCTGCAGAGAGCTGATCATGGTGAAGCTTCGTGCGAATGCCGCACAGCGTGGTGAGATTATCTCGGTTGCGGATATTTTCAGAGCAAAGATCGTAGATGTGGAAGAAGATTGTCTGATCATTGAATTGACAGGTACACAGAATAAGCTAGAAGCTTTCTTGAATCTTCTGAAGGATTACGAGATACTTGAACTTGCAAGAACCGGAATTACAGGACTTGCAAGAGGCAGCAAGGATGTTGCATTTTTCTGATCCGGTCAGGATCGGAGAACCGCAGGGAGAACTTGTAGAACAGATAAAGCTAGTAAAGGACAAGACCTTTCACTATATAGGATACCCCCGAAGAGATCGGGAGCATTCTACTCTATATTTTAAATTCATTTAGGAGGAATGCAAAATGGCAGCAAAAATTTATTATCAGGAAGATTGTAACCTTTCTCTTCTCGAAGGACAGAAGATCGCTATCATTGGATACGGAAGCCAGGGACATGCACATGCGCTGAACTTAAAAGAGTCAGGATGTGATGTTATCATCGGTCTGTACGAGGGAAGCCGTTCCTGGAAGAAAGCAGAAGAGCAGGGATTCAAAGTATATACAGCAGCTGAAGCTGCAAAGCAGGCTGACATCATCATGATTCTGATCAACGATGAGAAACAGGCTAAACTTTACAAAGAAGACATCGAGCCAAACCTTGAAGAAGGTAACATGCTTATGTTCGCTCATGGATTCAACATTCACTTCGGAACAATCGTACCACCAAAGAATGTTGATGTTACAATGATCGCACCTAAGGCACCGGGACATACAGTAAGAAGCGAGTATCAGGCTGGAAAAGGAACACCTTGTCTGGTAGCTGTAGAGCAGGATTACACAGGAAAAGCTCTTGACAGAGCACTTGCTTATGGTCTTGGAATCGGTGGAGCAAGAGCCGGAGTTCTTGAGACAACATTCAGAACAGAGACAGAGACAGACCTCTTCGGAGAGCAGGCTGTACTTTGTGGTGGTGTATGTGCACTTATGCAGGCTGGATTCGAGACTCTTGTTGAGGCTGGATATGATCCGAGAAATGCATACTTTGAGTGTATCCATGAGATGAAGCTGATCGTTGACCTGATTTACCAGTCAGGATTCGAAGGAATGAGATACTCTATCTCTAACACAGCAGAGTATGGTGATTACATCACAGGACCTAAGATCGTTACAGAAGATACAAAGAAAGCTATGAAGAAAGTTCTTTCTGATATCCAGGATGGAACATTTGCAAAAGACTTCCTGCTTGATATGTCTGAAGCAGGTGGACAGGTTCACTTCAAGGCTATGAGAAAACTTGCTGCTGAGCACCAGTCAGAGAAGGTTGGAGCTGAGATCAGAAAGCTTTACAGCTGGAGTGATGAGGACAAACTGATCAACAACTAATCAGTTGTCTGAGATTATAGAATAAGATAATAGAAGACCGGTACTTTCAGGTTAAGACTTGGAAGTGCCGGTCTTTTTGACTGAGGTGTCGTGCAGCAGCCAGGCATCTTTAAAATGCTACGCATTTTATCGATGTGGCGTATCCGCCACATCGTTCTAAGAATACAGAATCTCGCTCATGCGAGCATGGCTCGAATCTGTATCCTTAGAACTGCCTGGCTCTGAACGTATTATAAAGAATGTGCCTTGGCACATTCTTGCGCCTGCGGCGGTCGCTTGCGACATCTACATTGTACGCCGCAGTGCGCATCCTGAGCGGAGCGTTTGTTATATATTAGGAAAGTACTTTCCTAATATATAACAAAAGGCGCATCTGCCATGACGGTAGCAGATGCGCCTGAAAATTCTATTCTCTATTTATAATTAAGCGATAGAGTCAACAGCTTTGGAAAGACGAGCGATCTTTCTGGAAACTGTTTTCTTGTGATAAACACCCTTGCTTCCAGCTTTGGAAATCTCAACGATTGCTGTGTGAAGAGCAGCCTTAGCAGCCTCTACATTCTTCTCAGCTACAGCTGTCTCTACTTTCTTTACAGCTGTTTTAACCTTAGATTTGATTGCTTTGTTTCTAGCAGCTTTTGTCTCTGTTACTAAAATTCTTTTCTTTGCAGATTTAATATTAGCCAATGTGTGCACCTCCAAAATATTCTATCATATGATTTTCAAATGTGATTCATGTGTTCAATAGACTCGGACACGGACGTTCTATCGAAACATACTCATTTATTCTAGTCCAACAAACGTGTTCTGTCAATACATATTTTACAAAAAAATGCTAAAAATAGGCTGTAATAAGACAAATTATGGTTACTGTTCACTCCCGTGTCAATCACTCCGCTGATTGACACGGAGAAAAGGGAGGCTATGATGAAAAATTACAGTGTGCGTACGGATCTTGCACTTGAGGAGAAGGAACGTTTTGCATCTGACAATGTAGAAGTGCAGGGAGTTGTTCTGGAGGAAGAGTATGACGAGGAGAATGAGATCCGGCTGACCCGTGTGGTGATCGAGACGGAGAATGGAGCCAAGATCATGGGAAAACCGACAGGTATTTATCTGACACTGGAATCTCCGGATCTGGCATTGGAGGTGGAAGAAAATAGCAGGGTATTGCAGGAACGGATCTGTGATTGCATCCGGGAATTGATTTTTCATAAAATTTCCTGTGAAGATGGAAAAGAATTAAAGATTCTTTTTGTCGGGCTCGGTAACAGAGCGGTGACACCGGATGCGCTTGGCCCTTATGTTGCAGATCATCTGGAGGTAAACCGGCATATAGTAAAAGAATACGGAAAATATGCGATGCGTACGGAGCAATTGATTGTTCTTAGTGCAATTGTTCCCGGCGTGATGGGACAGACGGGGATGGAAACGGCGGAGATTGTTCGTGGAATTGTCCATGAGACGAAGCCGGATCTGATCCTTGCAGTGGATGCACTTGCTGCGCGAAACAGCAGACGATTGAACCGGACGATTCAGATTGCCGATACAGGAATTCATCCGGGTTCCGGTGTTGGAAATTACAGGAATGCAATGACGGAAGAATCTCTGGGGGTTCCTGTGATTGGAATCGGAGTGCCTACGGTTGTTGATGCGGCAACGATCGTCAATGATACGATGGAAAATTTCATCACTGCACTGGAGCAGTCGCAGGCATTAAGGAGTACAGGAGAGATTTTGCGCTCTTATAGTGCGGCGGAAAAATATGAGTTTGTAAAAGAATTGATCTCCCCACATTTAAATGGAATGTTTGTGACACCAAAAGATGTGGATGAAATGGTTCATCAGATCAGTCATACGATAGCAGCGTCCTTGAATCTTCTTTTTTCTGATATAAATGCAGGAGAAAGTGAATAGAATGATAGAAATGAGCGGAAGGACTCTGCAATGCGTGTGTATAAGAAAAAAACAATCCGACGTATGAAATGGTATGGGGTGATTCTGGTTCTGTCAGGTATTCCGTTAGGAATTGGGATGGGCCGGTCATTGGAAGAGGGGAGAACATTTTTATTAGAAGAAAGTCAGATTTATGCGCAGAAATTGTACCTTCCGCTTTTTTCTTATCAGAAAGAACAGGAATCAGAAAGGGAAGAGATCTTCAGGCTTCCACTTCATGTGTGGATGCCGTTGGCAGGATATCTGGAAGATCAGACAGAAAAAAGGGGAAAGGAAGAACCGGAGGAAGTATTGGAAGATGAGGAGACGATTGCATGGATTCTTCAGTGTCAGGCAAATGATGAACATGCGGTAGATGAAGAGGGAAAACTGGTCGGAGCAGAGCCGGAAACACAGGAAAGTGCTGTAGAACAGCCGGTTCCGGGAATGGATCTTTCTATTGAGCGGCTGCGTGATTTTGAATATCTGACAAGCAATCTTTATACAATAGACAGTTCTACAATGATCGGACCGGAGCAGCTTAATGTGGATGATCTTTTAAACCGGAGTATGAAGATAGATCAAAGTACAGGAGGTCCGAAAATTTTGATCTTTCATACGCATTCACAGGAAGAATTTGCCGACTCCATACCGGGTGATCCATCTACAAGCATCGTTGGGATTGGGGAATATCTGACGCAGTTATTAAATGCGGATGGGATTGAGACGCTTCATGACAGCGGAGTGTATGATATTATTAATGGGAAACTTGACCGCAGCAGGGCATATGAGAATGCAGAAAGTGCAGTACGGCCGGTTCTGGAAGCGAATCCGACGATTGAAGTTGCAATCGATCTTCACAGAGACGGTGTAAATGCGGACACACATCTGGTAACGGAAGTGAATGGAAAACCGACTGCGAAGATCATGTATTTTAATGGATTGAGCAGGACACGGACAAATGGCGATATTGCCTATCTGTATAATCCATATATCCAGGATAATCTGGCGTTCTCCTTACAGATGCAGATTGCATCGGAACAGTATTACCCAGGATTTGCAAGGCATATTTATCTGAAAGCTTATCGTTATAATCTTCATCTGCTGCCAAAGTCTCTGTTGATCGAAGCAGGGGCGCAGACAAATACGGTGGAAGAGATGAAGAATGCAATGGAGGTACTGGAACGGACATTAAAGCGGGTAGTTACAGAATAAACGGTTGTCGGACAGTTACAGTCCTCTCCTGTCAGAATAAGGTTGACAGAACATATGAGCGAAAAAGAAGTTGAAAATCAGATAGTTAAATGATATCATACTTGTTGATTGACTGTATAGAACAGTTTGAGTTCGAGAAAGAAGGAGAAAGAGTAATGGCGGGAAATAATACATACGATGCAGGGAGTATCGCGGTATTGGAAGGTCTTGAGGCAGTACGGAAACGCCCGGGAATGTACATAGGAAGTGTTTCTACAAAAGGACTGAATCATCTGATCTATGAGATCGTGGATAATGCAGTAGATGAGCACCTGGCAGGATTCTGCAGTGAGATCCAGGTGACATTGGAAAAAGACGGATCTGCAACCGTTTCAGATAACGGTCGTGGAGTTCCGGTTGATATGCATCAGAAGGGTGTATCTGCGGCTCGTCTGGTTTATACGACACTCCATGCAGGTGGTAAGTTTGATGATTCTGCATATAAGACAAGTGGTGGACTTCACGGAGTAGGTTCCTCTGTTGTAAATGCTCTTTCTACTTATATGGATGTGAAGATCAGCAGGGATGGATTTGTTCATCATGACCGGTACGAGAGAGGAATCCCGGTGATCGAACTGGAAGATGGACTTCTTCCTAAGATCGGAAAGACGAGAAAGACGGGAACAACGGTAAATTTTCTGCCGGATGATACGATCTTTGAGAAGACGAAGTTCAAAGCGGAAGAGGTTAAGAGCCGTCTGCATGAGACTGCGTATCTGAATCCGAATCTGACGATCGTGTTTGATGATAAGAGAGATGGAAGTGTTGAGCACATCGTTTATCACGAACCGGAAGGAATCATTGGATTTATCCAGGATCTGAACCGTAAGAAAGAAGTACTTCATGACCCGGTTTATTTTAAAGGGGAAGCAGACGGGATTGAAGTAGAGGTAACACTGCAGTATGTGAATGAGTTTCATGAGAATGTACTTGGATTTTGTAATAATATTTATAATGCAGAGGGCGGAACACATCTGACAGGATTTAAGACAACTTTTACAACTGTCATGAACCAGTATGCGAGAGAGATAGGAATCCTGAAAGAAAAGGATGCGAATTTTACCGGTGCGGATATCCGTAACGGAATGACTGCAATTGTATCCATTAAGCACCCGGATCCGAGATTTGAGGGGCAGACGAAGACAAAGTTGGATAACCCGGATGCGACGAAAGCAGTCAGCAAGGTAACAGGAGAAGAGATTGTTCGTTTCTTTGATCGAAATCTGGATACACTTAAGACAGTTCTTTCCAGTGCGGAGAAAGCTGCGAAGATCCGCAAGACAGAAGAGAAGGCAAAGACCAATCTCCTGACAAAGCAGAAGTATTCTTTTGACAGTAACGGAAAGCTGGCAAACTGTGAGAGCAGAGATCCGAAGAAGTGCGAGATCTTTATCGTCGAGGGAGATTCCGCCGGCGGTTCTGCGAAGACAGCGAGAAACAGAAATTATCAGGCAATTCTTCCGATTCGTGGTAAGATCTTAAATGTTGAGAAAGCAAGTATTGATAAGGTGCTTGCCAATGCAGAGATCAAGACGATGATCAATGCATTTGGCTGTGGATTTTCTGAAGGATACGGAAATGACTTTGATATTACAAAGTTGAGATATGATAAGATCATCATCATGGCCGATGCCGATGTCGATGGTGCACATATTTCTACCTTATTGCTCACCTTGTTCTATCGTTTTATGCCGGAGCTTATTTTTGAAGGACATGTGTATATTGCGATGCCGCCACTTTATAAGGCAATGCCAAAGAGTGGAGAAGAAGAGTATCTGTATGATGATAAGGCACTGGAACGTTATAGAAAGACACATACAGGTTCGTTCACACTTCAGCGTTACAAAGGTCTTGGAGAGATGGATGCGGAGCAGCTCTGGGAGACAACACTGGATCCGGAGAGACGTATGTTGAAACGAGTAGAGATTGAGGATGCCCGAATGGCTTCGAGTGTAACGGAGATGCTGATGGGAACTGAAGTACCGCCGCGTCGTAATTTTATCTATGAAAATGCGACAGAGGCAGAACTGGATATCTAAGGAGAAGAAGAATGAGTAATGAATCACAGATCATAAGGACAGAATATTCTGATCTTATGAAGAAATCTTATATTGATTATGCGATGAGTGTTATTATCGCCAGAGCACTTCCGGATGTCCGTGATGGTCTCAAGCCGGTTCAGCGTCGTACACTTTATGATATGTACGAGCTTGGTATCCGTTATGATAAGCCTTATCGTAAGAGCGCACGTATCGTCGGAGATACGATGGGTAAATATCATCCGCATGGAGACAGTTCCATCTACGATTCTCTTGTAGTAATGGCGCAGGACTTCAAGAAGGGACAGGTTCTTGTTGACGGGCACGGTAACTTTGGATCCATTGAGGGAGACGGAGCTGCTGCGATGCGTTATACAGAGGCGCGCCTTACGAAGTTCACGCAGGAAGTATGTCTGGCCGATCTGGATAAGAATGTTATTGATTTTGGTCCGAACTTTGATGAGACGGAGAAGGAACCG
>ERZ779820.1349-NODE-1349-length-15387-cov-2.792069_pt1 | contig 15387 bp, 10 predicted proteins | sample MGYA00511563_ERZ779820 | MGnify/ENA primary metagenome ERZ779820 (study PRJEB29588, sample SAMEA1964852) | human gut metagenome | biome: human gut; feature: human-associated habitat; material: faeces | place: Denmark | collected 2008/2010 ...
TTCCAGAAACCGTTACTGGGGAACTCCGCTTCCCGTATGGCAGTGTGAGTGCGGCCATATGCACTGCATCGGCAGCCGGGAAGAGCTTAAGAAAATGAGCCCCAACTATATGGATGTGGTAAAGAAATACAGTAAGGAAATGAACGGCGACCAGGGAGAGGTGGAGCTCCACCGTCCATTTATCGACGACGTGGTCATCACCTGCCCCGAGTGCGGAAAAGAGATGCACCGGGTGCCGGAGGTCATCGACTGCTGGTTCGACTCCGGAGCCATGCCCTTTGCCCAGCACCACTATCCCTTTGAGAATCAGGAGCTGTTCCATGAGCAGTTCCCGGCCCAGTTCATCTCTGAGGCCGTGGACCAGACCAGAGGATGGTTCTATTCCTTACTTGCAGAGTCCACACTGTTATTTAACAAAGCTCCTTATAAGAACGTAATCGTTCTTGGCCACGTACAGGACGAAAACGGGCAGAAAATGAGTAAGAGTAAGGGAAATGCTGTAGATCCGTTTGATGCATTAGAGCAGCATGGAGCAGATGCTATCCGCTGGTATTTCTATTCTAACAGTGCACCTTGGCTGCCAAACCGTTTCCACGCAGATGCAGTAACAGAGGGACAGCGTAAATTCATGGGTACATTATGGAATACTTATGCATTCTATGTACTTTACGCAAATATCGATGAATTTGACCCAACGAAGTACAGCTTAGAGTACGACAAGTTATCTGTTATGGATAAATGGTTATTATCAAGACTGAACTCCTGCGTAAAAACAGTAGATGACTGTCTTGCCAACTATAAGATTCCTGAAACAACAAAGGCATTACAGGCATTTGTAGATGATATGAGTAACTGGTATGTACGTCGTTCCCGTCAGCGTTTCTGGGCTAAAGGAATGGAGCAGGATAAGATTAATGCATACATGACTCTTTATACTGCACTCGTTACATTCATCAAAGCTTCTGCACCAATGATTCCATTTATGACAGAAGACATTTACCAGAACCTTGTAAAGAGTGTTAATCCAGATGCACCAGAAAGTATCCATTTATGTGATTTCCCAGCAGTGGATGAGGCAATGATTGATGAGAAACTTGAGCAGGATATGGGTGAAGTACTTGACATCGTTGTACTTGGACGTGCTGCACGTAACGCATCCGGAATCAAGAACCGTCAGCCAATCGGCCAGATGTTTGTAAATGGAGAGGCTGCTTTAACAGATTACTACAAACAGATCATCGAAGGTGAGCTTAACGTAAAAGACGTTATTTTTAAGGATGATGTATCTGACCTCACAGATTACACATTTAAACCTCAGATGCGTATTCTTGGACCAAAATACGGTAAAGACTTAGGAAAGATCCGTAATATTTTAGCAAACCTTAACGGAAGTGCGGCTAAGAAAGAATTAGACGCAAATGGCTTTTTGACAATAGAGTTAAATGATGGTAAAATCAATTTATTGCCGGAAGAGTTATTAATTGATATGTCACAGAAAGAGGGATACGTTTCTCAGGCAGATCATGGAGTTACCGTAGTACTTGACACTAATCTGACACCGGCACTTTTGGAAGAGGGATTCGTAAGAGAAATCATCAGTAAGGTACAGACAATGAGAAAAGAAGCCGGCTTTGAAGTGACAGACCACATTACTGTATACGAAGAGGGTAATGACAAGATTAAAGAAGTCATGACCAAATACACTGATGAAATCAAGAATGATGTATTGGCAGACGATATGTGCTTAGACGCAGAAGGCGGATATTCCAAGGAATGGGATATTAATGGAGAAAAAGTAAGATTAGGTGTTGAGAAAAAAATGTAATCTTAAAACCTTTTAAACACTTGTTTTTAGCGAATGGTTTTTGATCAGAGGCACTCAGATTTTGCGGCGAATGTACTACGTACGTCTCAAAATCTGAGGCTGGCTGATAGAAATCTTCTCACGAAAGCAGGCACGAAAAAGATTCCAGGATTACACGAGATAATTTAGGAGGATCAGTTCATTGATTAAAAAGGATACTTTCGACAAAGAAAAATTCAAAAAAGAGTTAGAGTCCAATGTCCGTATGCTGTTTCGTCGTAAACTCGAAGAAGCAACACCACAGCAGATTTATCAGGCTGTTGCATACTCCGTAAAAGACGATATTATTGACAACTGGATCGAGACACACAAAGCATACGAAAAACAGGACAAGAAGATGGTTTACTACATGTCCATGGAGTTCCTTATGGGTAGAGCTCTTGGAAACAACATGATTAACCTTCTTTGCTATGATGATGTAAGAGAAACATTAGAGGAGTTAGGACTTGACCTTAACCTCATCGAAGACCAGGAGCCAGATGCAGCACTTGGTAACGGTGGTCTTGGCCGTCTTGCAGCTTGTTTCCTTGATTCTCTTGCAACACTTGGATATCCAGCTTACGGTTGCGGAATCCGTTACCGTTATGGTATGTTCAAACAGAAAATTGAGAACGGTTATCAGGTAGAAGTCCCAGATAACTGGTTAAAATACGGAAATCCTTTTGAAATCAAGAGAGATGAGTATGCCGTAGAAGTTAAGTTTGGCGGTTATGTAGATGTTGAGATGCATAACGGAAGACAGAAGTTCGTTCAGAAGGGATACCAGAGTGTACGTGCCGTACCATACGATATGCCAATCGTAGGTTATGGCAACCATATCGTAAACACACTTCGTATTTGGGATGCAGAAGCAATCAACAACTTCAACTTAGATTCCTTCGACAAAGGTGAGTACCAGAAAGCTGTAGAGCAGGAAAATCTTGCAAGAACAATCTGTGAAGTATTATATCCAAACGACAACCATATGGCAGGTAAGGAACTTCGTTTAAAACAGCAGTATTTCTTCATTTCTGCATCTGTTCAGAGAGCAATTGCAAAATACAAAGAAACACATGACGACATTCGTAAGTTCCACGAGAAAGTAACATTCCAGTTAAATGATACACATCCTACAGTAGCTGTAGCTGAGTTAATGAGAATCCTCGTTGACGAAGAAGGTTTAGAGTGGGATGAAGCATGGGAAATCACAAGAAAGACCTGTGCTTACACAAACCATACTATTATGGCAGAAGCTCTTGAGAAGTGGCCTATCGAGCTTTTCTCCAGATTACTTCCTAGAGTTTACCAGATTGTAGAAGAAATCAACCGTCGTTTCGTTATCGAGATCCAGAACAAATACCCTGGAGATCAGGAAAAAATCCGCAAGATGGCGATCCTCTATGATGGACAGGTAAGAATGGCTCACCTTGCAATCGCAGGAAGCTACTCTGTTAACGGTGTTGCCCGCCTTCACACAGACATCCTTAAGAAACGTGAGTTAAAAGATTTCTATGAGATGATGCCAGAGAAGTTCAACAACAAGACAAATGGTATTACACAGAGAAGATTCCTTCTTCATGGTAACCCATTACTGGCAAGCTGGGTAACAGACAAGATTGGTGATGACTGGATCACTAACTTAGATCATCTTAAACATTTAAAAGTATATGTAGATGATGAAAAGTGCCAGCAGGAATTCATGAACATCAAATACCAGAACAAGGTACGTCTTGCAAAATACATCAAAGAGCATAATGGAATTGATGTAGACCCACGTTCCATCTTTGACTGCCAGGTTAAGAGATTACATGAGTACAAACGTCAGTTAATGAACATTCTTCATGTAATGTATCTTTACAATGAAATCAAAGCACATCCAGACATGGATATCGTTCCAAGAACATTTATCTTCGGAGCAAAAGCAGCCGCTGGTTATTACACAGCGAAGCTTACGATCAAGTTAATCAATGCAGTAGCAGATAAGATTAACAACGACCCATCCATCAATGGAAAGATCAAAGTTGTATTCATCGAAGATTACCGCGTATCTAACGCAGAGCTTATCTTTGCAGCAGCCGATGTCAGCGAGCAGATTTCCACTGCCAGCAAAGAGGCATCCGGTACCGGCAACATGAAGCTGATGTTAAACGGCGCTCTGACATTAGGAACCATGGACGGCGCCAACGTTGAGATCGTAGAAGAAGTAGGCGAAGAAAATGCCTTTATTTTTGGTATGTCTTCTGACGAAGTCATCAACTATGAGAACAACGGCGGCTACAATCCAATGGATATTTTCAACAATGACCAGGAGATCCGCCGCGTGCTGATGCAGTTGATCAACGGTTATTATTCTCCTCAGGATCCGGAGCTGTTCCGCCCAATCTACAACTCTCTGCTTAACACCCAGAGCAGCGATAAGGCAGACCGCTACTTTATCTTAAAGGACTTCCGTTCTTACGCAGAAGCCCACGAAAAGATTGACAAAGCGTACCGCGATGAAAAGTGGTGGGCAAAGGCAGCGATTTTAAACGTAGCCTGCGCCGGCAAGTTTACTTCCGACCGGACCATTGAAGAATACGTTCATGACATCTGGAAATTAGAAAAGGTAAAAGTTGAACTGTAAGTAAAAAAATTTCCCCTTAAGAGGCTGAGGCAGCTGCCAATGCCCTTAAGGGGATTTTTTGTGTCAAGATTTAGCAGATAGCTGTGATTTATTTGGAAAATCGAGGCGGAGGGCGGTATAGGAGCGTGGCAGACAGGAGAAGAAAGTGATTCAGTAAATCTTGTAAAAGTAAGAGATTCCATTTATACTGGAAGAAACAGTAAGCGAAAAGAGAGGAATTACCATTGAAAGAACTGCAAAAAAGTAGAAAACAGAATAGAGTGGAGAAAAAAAAGCCTGTTGCTCCTAAGAAGTCTGGCGCTTCTTCGAAGTCTCTTTGTCCGGTGGAAAAGCGCTGCGGAAGCTGCCAGTACCTTCATCTGACGTATCCGCAGCAGCTGAAGGTAAAGGAAGAAAAGCTAAAGGAGCTTTTAAAAGGAATCTGTCCGGTAAAAGGGATGCTGGGAATGGAACATCCCTACCATTACCGGAATAAGGTGCATTCCATCTTTGGCTGCGACCGGAAAGGCCATCCGGTTTCCGGCATTTACGAAGAGGGAACCCATAACATTGTGCCGGTAAAAACCTGTCTGATTGAAGATCAGAAGGCAGATGAAATCTTAGAAACCATCCGTCAGCTTCTCCCCAGCTTTAAAATCCGTCATTACGATGAAGATACCGGATTCGGCCTTTTGCGCCATGTGCTGATTAAGAGAGGATTTGCGACGAACCAGATTATGGTGGTGCTAGTTACAGCTTCTCCAGTATTCCCGTCTAAAAACAATTTTGTAAAGGCTCTTTTAAGCCGCCACCCAGAGATTACCACAGTCATCCAGAACATCAACGGAAGGGGAACCAGTATGGTTCTGGGAGAAAAAGAACACGTTCTTTACGGTCCAGGCTATATTGAAGATGAATTATGCGGCTGTACCTTCCGGATTTCTTCGAAATCTTTTTATCAGGTAAATCCGGTTCAGACAGAGGTGCTTTACCGTAAGGCCATAGAGCTGGCAGGACTAACAGGAAGGGAAACCGTAATCGACGCATATTGCGGCATTGGAACCATTGGAATCATTGCCAGCAGACAGGCCAAAAAGGTGATTGGCGTAGAGCTAAATCCGGATGCAGTCCGCGACGCTGTAAAAAATGCGAAACGGAACAATGTGAATAATATTTCATTTTACTGCAATGACGCCGGAAAGTTTATGGTAAAAATGGCGGCAGAAAAGCAGAAAGCCGATGTTGTCATCATGGATCCTCCAAGAAGCGGAAGCACCAGGGAGTTTATGAATTCTATAGCAGTTTTGAACCCAAGCCGGATTGTCTATGTGTCCTGCGGCCCAGATACGCTGGCAAGAGATTTACGCTATTTCAAGACACTTGGTTACGAAGCAAAAGAAGCTTGGGGAGTTGATTTGTTTCCGTGGACGAGGCACACAGAATGTATTGTGAAACTGTCGTATTGCGGAGAGAGACGAAAATTCTGATAAAACACAATAGATTATGAGACAGGAAGCAGAAGATGCAGACGGGTAAGGTATTCGGTGAAAGCTGAGAAAGAAAAAGGGGAAAGACTAAAATGATCATACAAACAGGAATGCGGACAGATATTCCGGCATTTTATTCCAAATGGCTGATAAATAGAATAAGGCAGGGATTTGTGCTTGTACGCAATCCGTATAACCCAATGCAGGTAACCAGATACCGTCTTTCGCCGGATGTAGTGGATCTGATCGTGTTTTGTACAAAAAATCCGGAGCCTATGCTGACGTATATGGAGATTTTGAAGCCATATGGACAGTATTGGTTTGTAACCATTACGCCCTACGGAAGAGACATAGAACCAAATGTACCGGAAAAAGAAAAGGTCATGGATGATTTCAAACGATTGTCAAACCTTGTGGGAGTGGACAGCGTGGCGTGGAGATATGATCCGATTTTTGTGGATAGCGTTTATTCCATAGAGAGCCATTTGGAAGTATTTGAAAAAATGGCCGCAACGCTTTCTGGTTACACAAAAACCTGTATTATCAGCTTTATTGATATTTATAAGAAGGTAGAGCGGAACTTTCCGAAGGCAAGAGAAGTATCTCCAAAAGACAGAATCCTTCTTGGAAAAGAGATGATACGGATTGCGAAGCAGTATGGAATGGTGTTGAAGACCTGTGCAGAAGGAGACGAACTGGCGCCTTATGGAGCAGACTGTACAGGCTGTATGACGGTAAGCACGTTTGAAACGGCGCTTCATGCAAATCTGGATGTGCCCAAGAAAAAGAATAACCAGCGAAATGGGCAGTGCGCCTGCCTGTTGGGGGTGGATATAGGAGCGTATGATACCTGTGGACATTTGTGTAAATATTGTTATGCAAATACAGATGCGGTGCTTGTGAAAGAAAATATGAGAGCGCATGATCCGGCGTCTCCATTTTTGCTGGGCAGTTCTATGCCGGAAGATGTTATACATGAGGCACAGCAGAAAAGCTGGATAGATGGTCAGATGAGGCTGGATATATGCAGAGAAAGTTTTGTTTCTTATTGAACTGCAGGGGACTTTTTCGTATAATATTTAGTAACTGGCAGAGTTTTCTAAGAAGAAATGAGGTGCTTTGTGTCTCTGATTGAAATTTCTATTAAAAATTATAAATCTGTAGGCAGCTGCGTATTCCGGATCAATGGCGTTACTGCCCTTTTAGGAGAAAATGGAACGGGGAAAAGCAACATTCTTTCTGCTATCAGATATTTTTATAATCATTTAATTTATCGGTCAGAGTCAGACGATATTTTTGATCATAATAACCGGCTGAATAATCGGGTAGAAATAGCGCTGACTTATGATTTAGGACGTCTGAAACGATATGCCCGCGCAAATCTTAAGGATGAAGATACCAGGTATTCCAGCTATTATGAAAAGATTATCGGAATATCTTCAGAAGATATTGTGACTGTGCGGATGGTTAAGATTCGCGATATGCCAATCCGTTGGAGTCATAATGCGGAGATAAGAAAGCTAATAGCCGGTCTTTTTCCCATCTATTTTGTAGATGCAAGGCAGATAGATTTAGTAAATTGGGACATACTTTGGAAGCATATCGGCGATTTAATGAAACTGGAAAATACTGTGGGCAAAGAACTCAGGGAGAAACTGAAGGCCTCTATCGAAGATTCAAGCAGTCAATTAAAGGCTCGCATGGGACGGTTAGAAGACGGGTTTGAAAAACAGAATGTGAAGATTGCCCAGTATTCCAAGAATGAATTTGCGGCAATCTTATCAAAAGTTTATTTTTCAGGGGAACAATATCAGTTTGATGAAAATTATTTATCCGAGTTTTCCAATGGAACAAATGCGTTCAATTTTACGCGGCTATTTATTTATATTTTAAAGCTGATTGCAGAGACAAAGATGAAAGAACCTGTAATCATACTGGATGAGCCGGAAATTTCTTTACATAACAATATGATAGATAATTTGACGGAGATATTTTATCAATGCAGGTATTATGTAGGATTTTTAATTGCAACTCATTCAGCAAGACTGGTTCGGAATATTTTGACTCAGGATAATGGAGACAACCAGTTATATCAGGTTTACCGTAAGGGAGAGGAAACTTTGCTTTCCTGTTTCCAGATGTTTCGTCAGAATGCAGAACAGCGGGAGCGATATTTTATTACGGATCAACACGTCAGTACGTATTTTGCAAAGGCTCTTTTTCTGGTGGAAGGAGAGACGGAATTAGAAGTGTTTCAAAGCCGTTTCCTAAGAGCAATTTTTCCACGAATGAAACAGGTGGAGATAATCAAAGGAATGAGTGATGACGTGGTATATCGTATTGTTTCTCCGAAAGACAGAGGGTGTCATATCCCCACAATGATTCTTTTAGATATGGATAAGATTTATACTTATCCAGAAAAGCTAAAGACAAAGTATTTTGATATGTGCAGTACGGGAGAAAATTATTACTTTTTTAAAAAGAAGGACAACTCTTTTTCGTCCAGAGCTTGTTTGGCGGCCAGAAGACACCGTATTTATCAGATGGCTGAAAAATGTAAATTTCACTATGTAAAGCCTTTTTATTTGGCGGCAGATGAAAACTATAGGGAATTTATTAGGCTGATTCAAGATTATTTTAAGCAATATGGGATATTTACAGCTGCTACAACCATTGAAGGAATGCTGGTAACAGAGGAAAATTTATTCATGTTTTTGTCCTTTTTAAAAGAATATTTTCCCAAGCAGTATAAAAATATTTATCCGTTTGACAGAACTCTTGTCAAGAAAGAGGAAGAACTCACATTTATTCGTCTGCTTCTGGGAGGAGAATGCGACTATGGAATGCGATATAAATGGATTAAAAATAATACACAGTCCATGAATGCAGGGATTCAAAAACTGCTGGAGGAAAATAAGATTTCTAAAACTTCATGGGCGGCTGACTGGCTGCGGTTTTATTTCTGTTGTAAGACGGGATTAAAAGGAAGGCCAGAAGAGCTGGAACGCTTTTTAAGGGAAATTGAGAAGACGGACAGGAAGGAATGCATAAAGAATAGTTTTGAACGGGATTTTCCAGAACTGGGAGAATTGATGAATATGATTTGCCGGATGGTTGCAGGATAGAAAAACTGATAGGCAGCACACAAGAAAATAAAGGCGGGCAGCAATTTGTTCTCGATACTAGCGTAGAGGCAAACCCTGAGGGAGCGACAGTTCCATAAACCAGGGTGAAAATGTTACTTTTTGACTGTGGAACGAACAGACAGATACAGAGTCTGCTCAATTATTAAACACCATACGAATTTTTAAGACAGTGCCCGCCAGATGTGATGGAAAAATGAAAAAAATATACGGATGGAATTATTATTGTGAAAAGATTCTAAGGAAAAATGAAAGCTATATAGAGAATAGTCTGGAAATAAAAGAAAAAAGTTATGTTTCTTTTGAGATGAGAGATAGAGGAAAGGTAAGAGAGATTCATCAGGTGGATCGGGAAAGTGGATTGTATCAGCTTCAGAACAATCTGAATAAAAATCTGCTGTCCAGAATTCCGCTATCTAAAGCAGCGGTAGGTTTTGTAAAAGGAAAAAGCTACCAGGAATATTTGCGGCCTCATTGCGGAAAACGTTTTCATATGCGACTGGATATTCGCCATTTTTTTGATAATGTGACGGAAGAGCAGGTAGTAAAAAGTCTGGAAGAATTTGTTCAGGATGAAGAAATTCGTATAAATATCGGTCAGATTACGACACTGAACGGTTGTCTTCCCCAGGGGGCAGTCACTTCTCCAGCTATGTCCAATATTGTTTTCCGGCAGATTGACCAACGAATTTTAAAATATTGTCAGGCGATCCGAACGGTAAAAAAGGAAAGAAATATCGAATATGATGATATTATTTATACACGATATGCAGATGATATGATGTTTTCAAGTGACTATCTGGATTTTCGGAAAAAATTGTCCTTTTATAAAATGATCAAATACATTTTATTGGAAAATGGTTTTCACCTGAATTACGATAAAACCTATATGACGGAAGGGGAAATTTCGTTATCTGGTTTTGTAGTGGGAGGAGAGGAGTACAAAGGTGTGGTACGGCCTTCCAGAACACGTATGAAAGAGATTAACCGGATGCTGAATTACTTTGATGAAAGAGAAAACATAGATGGCTCTTCTTATCAGGTAAATGTGGAAAAGGTAAAGGATCCTCAGGTAGTAGATAAAATAAACGCGCTATTTCCTATGGGGCAATTTGTACGGTTTCATAATAAAAAGTCAGTAATTAACTATCTTTGCGGTTATCGGGCGTTTTTGATCACTTTTTTAAAAGGGGAAAGTGATGAAACATCTCAACTAAGGGCGTTAAAACGGAAGATAGGAAATTTGGAAAAGTTAATTGACCAGTGCCAGAGATGGTGGTTTGGATTTGAATAAAAATCCATAAAACTTGAAACGCGTTTCTTTTACGGAGGATAATGGAGATGGACGGAGCAAGAGTCAGACAGTTTATGGAAAATGAAGTAGAAGCAATGCTAAAGACGTATGAACAATTTCAGATTTTGATACCGGCAGAAGGAAAAAACGGAGCAGCTCATCCAGGCGAGGATGGGATATATGTGGAAGCGCTGCTGAAAGGTTATATTGAAAAATTTCTTCCAAAAGGATTGGAAGTGCTAACTGGCTTTATTCTTCGTCCTGCGGTAAAGACCGGAAAAGGGAAAAGCGAGAGGAGGAAGGATGCGGATACGCACTCTTCCCAGCTGGATTTGATCATCTATGATTCCGCTTCTTATCCAGTATTTCTTAGAATGGAGAATCATGTGATTGTTCCTCCAGAGGGAGTAATCGGCGTGATATCGGTAAAAAAGAATCTCTATTTCTCTCAAGTAGATGAGGAAATAAAAGCGTTGGAACAAGTAGGACAATTATGTACAGGAAAGAATGCCATGGGACAGGAGGTCAAGGGACCATTTTTAGCATTAGTGGCGATGGACACAGCAGAAAGCGGAAAGCTGGAAACACAGGGAAAAAAGATGTTTGAGCGCTTGGAAAAGATTTTTGCCCAAACGGGTACGAACCGATATGATTGGTTTCCTGGATATATAGGAGTTTTAAATCAGTGGTCTGTTTATAAAGCAGCGCCTAAGAAAGCAGATAAAGAAATCGAAAAGAAGGCTAAGTACTGTTTTTATAAGCATAAGAAAAGTGAAAAATATCTGGGATTTTCTCTGATCATCAATGGAATTTTGAATGTTTACTATGATAAAACAAGAGGAAATGAAAGGCGGCTTGGATTTGCACTTTTGAGTTCCGGAAGAGGCTATGACGAAAAATTAGGAGAAATACCTTACCAAAAAGAACATGGAGATCGAAAGTTAAAAAATATGGGTAACATCAACCGAAGATAAATACTAATAAATCTTCTTTCCGTTTTTAGACGTATATTGTCGGGAAATGTCGATACTAAAATAAGAATAGTTGAGATATTTTTTCGTTATACTTATTTAAACGGACAGAATAAGGCTAATCTGTCTGGTGTATTTAGTCCGACTAAGATACCAGTTAAAACCAGAGAGGCTTTGTTTTGGCCGGAAGTGTCTGAAAACGAAAAGGAGACGTTGGTATGGACGAAGATTTTATCCGGAAACGCATTACAGAGCTGCGCACAGCCCGAAATATTTCAGAATATAAAATAAGTACAGACTTAGGATTCAGCAAAGGATACATTCAAAGCATTACATCAGGCCGTTCCCTCCCTTCCCTGCCAGCTCTGCTGGATATTTGTGATTATTTCGATATTACGCTGAAAGACTTTTTTGACGAAGGAGTCGAGCCGGAATCGCCGTTGATTCTGAAAATTCTGAAAAATTTAAAGGGGCTTCCGGAAGAAGATATGGCTGCGTTGGTAAATCTGACAGATAAGTACCAATTTTGTCGAATTCAGAAAGAACGGATGCTGTCCAGGAGAAGATGACGAATAGACATTGCTGGAGGAGAAAATGGATAAGGCAATCTTATATATTCATGGAAAAGGCGGCAGCCCGAAAGAAGCATCGTATTATAAACCGTTATTTAGAGAGTATGATGTAATTGGTTTTGATTATAAGTCACAGTCGCCTCAGGAAGCAGAAAAAGAATTTCCAGAATTACTGGATGGGTTTTGTCAAACCTACAAATCTGTGACAATCATTGCAAACAGCATAGGAGCATTCTTTGCAATGAATACTTTGGCAGATAAAAAAATAGAAAAAGCATACTTTATTTCTCCGGTTGTAGATATGGAAAATCTGATTGGAAATATGATGCTATGGGCCAATGTAACAGAAGATAAGTTGCGGGAACAGAAAGAAATCCAGACGTCTTTTGGAGAAACTCTTTCCTGGGACTATCTTTGTTATGTAAGAGAACATCCCATAATATGGAACATTCCAACTCATATTCTATATGGAGAAAAGGATAATCTGACATCGTATGAAACAATTTCCAGATTCGCAGATAAAATCGGAGCAACTCTTACGGTTATGAAAAATGGAGAGCATTGGTTTCATACGAAAGAACAGATGGATTTTCTCTCGGACTGGATTACGGCGAGTTTTTTGCAAAATGGGAAGATATGAAAATGTGAGATCCTTTAAATAGGTTTTCTTTCAAATAAATACGATTTTGGATAAGGAAGGGTAAGAAGTCTGGAATTCAGACGGCTTATCCTTTTCTTTGTACGTTATATTGATTTCCGTTTTAAAACGATTATTGTCGAATGATGTCGATATTAAAATAAGAATGTTTAGGATTTTTCTTCGGTATACTTATTTAAATGGACAGAATACCATTAGTTCGTCTGTTGTATTTAGTTTTCAGATGTCTGAAAATGAAAAGGAGAAATTGGTATGAATGAAGATTTTATCCGGAAGCGTATTACAACGCTGCGCGTAGCCCGAAATGTTTCGGAATATAAGATAAGTGCAGATTTGGGATTCAGTAAAGGATATGTACAGAGTATTACATCAGGCCGTTCCTTGCCTTCCTTACCAGCATTGCTGGATATTTGCGATTATTTTGACATTACGCCGAAAGACTTTTTTGATGAGGAAATTGAGCCGGAATCGCCGATGGTTCTGAAGATTTTAAAAAATTTGAAGGATCTTCCAGAAGAAGAGCTGTCTGAAATTTTGAATATAACAGAGAAATATCAGTTTCATAAACTTCTGAAAGAACGTATGGCGGCGAGACGAAAATAGTATTGCTGCAATATTGTCAGCAAGGAGATTTAAATTTTAAGAAAGTCTGCGACAAAGGCTGGAAAACAGTAGATGGTGCGAATGGGCAGTGAACAGGGAATTCCTGGGAGATTCGCACCAAGAAAATGGAGACAAACAGTAGAACAGGGAATTTCCTGTTGGATTAAAAAAGAAAAACTTGCTGGAATTTGGCAAAACTTGACAAAAATGTCGTTATATAGGAAAATATGATTGTGAAAGTTTGCCGTCTAGCTCCGTAAGGAGCTAGTGAATTGAAACACAGTCCGCTCGTAGATCCTCCAAACGACGAATGAGTCTAGCTCCGTAAGGAGCTAGTGAATGGAACCTCATTCCGGCCACTCCTCTTCTGGAACCTTTGGGTCAGGTTTCGCAACATCAGGTAAACTGAAATCGGCTGTAAGTTGTATAGTAAGCGGAGAAATAATCAATAATACGAGAATGACAAGCTGCTTAGTTCTTGAAAGTTAACTAAATAATAAGCATATCTATGTTGTTATTAGTATGGAGAATAAGCCGGAGGTATGAATGGTAAAATTTTACAGTTACTTGGATATACCAAGTAAAATGAAAGATGCTGTTTTAGAACAGCTGCTTTAAATTGTTTTTTCGCCTGTTTAGCATCCGTATACAGGGGTAACACGCCTCAAAGAGGGATAATTTCCCCATTTTCTGTGTCATCCTCAATCAGCGTACATCCAGTACGCTTCATTCGTCTGCCTTAAAAATGGGGAAATTCTCTCCACTTGAGGTCGGAAGAGTCAGAAACAAACAGGTCAGATGACGCGTCTGACTGTATTGCCCCCTGTACCCTGATGCTATCATAACCTTAGAACGGTTACTAATTTTTCCGAATGGCTATGCATTTTTATGCGCCATATGTCCGTTTGACTTTTTAAAATTTCAAAGCAGTACAGGCCTTAATCTGGAACGCAAGGGTGTGTTTCTATCGTGATTGAACGGCTTGGATGATGACCAAACAAAAATATGCAAATATTCCCACAACTGGCACTCCTTTCGGAGTGCCAGTTGTTTTATAATAAAGGTAAGAAGAGACAACAGTATCTGTATACAATGGGCAATGCAGAACAGGCCCAGTAACAATAAGCGCAGCAACAGAAAAAGGTGAGGATAATGGGAGCAAATTTATACAAAAATAAAAAGCCGCTGATCCTGTTCCTCGTCCCTGCATTCTTGTTTATGGCAGTATTTCTTTATTATCCATTTGTCAAAAACATCATCAACAGCTTCCAGGAGATTCGCAGCCTGGGAGCTGTCAGCAAGGGCTGGAATGACCCGTGGTATGGCAACTACGTAAAAATGATAGAAGACCCCAATCTGAGAACTGCATTAATGAATACGCTGATTATGATGGCAGTGACGATTGTAGGGCAGGTAGGAATTGCAGTCCTGCTGGCAATCCTGGTTGACAACGTAACCCATGGAGCAAAATTTTTCAGAACCGTTTATTTTTTCCCCATTGTAATCTCTGCAACCGCATTAGGACTGATGTTTAACCTGATTTTTTTGTATGACAAAGGAATGGTAAACCAGCTTCTGGAATTGTTGGGAAAACAAAGTCTGACAGACTGGAAGGACAGCAGTCATGCCCTGTTTACCATGATGCTTCCGGTTATGTGGCAGTATGTGGGATTCTATTTTGTCATCCTGGTAACCGGACTGAACAACATTCCCCAGGATTTGTATGAGGTAGCGTCCATTGACGGAGCAACCAGATTTCAGAGAGTATTTTATATTACCCTGCCGCTTCTGCGAAATGTGATTTGTATCTGCGTGGTACTGGCAGTTACCGGCGCTTTGAAAGTCTTCGACCTTCCGTGGGTAATGTTTCCAAAAGGAATGCCGCTTGGAAAAACCTGGCTGACTGGTACGTATATGTACTATCAGGCTTTTAACACTAGAAACGTGGACTATAGTTGTGCGATTGCTGTTTTAATCGTAGTGCTTGGCATTGTGACATCCAAGATAGTGAATGCAGTATTTAAGGAAGCAGATTATTAGGAGGCGCAGTATGAAAAAACGGAAAAAATTTTCCATTTCCCAGACCGTAATTTATCTGGTACTGAGCCTCTGGGCTCTTACCACAATTTATCCCATTTTCTGGATTATCCAGAATTCTTTTAAGGCAAAGGATAAAATCCTGGAAAACTCCTTCTCTCTTCAGATAGGAGAGAT
>ERZ779820.1353-NODE-1353-length-15365-cov-4.555911_pt1 | contig 15365 bp, 12 predicted proteins | sample MGYA00511563_ERZ779820 | MGnify/ENA primary metagenome ERZ779820 (study PRJEB29588, sample SAMEA1964852) | human gut metagenome | biome: human gut; feature: human-associated habitat; material: faeces | place: Denmark | collected 2008/2010 ...
ATTCTACTGCAAACCTTGCTCCACGCGAAAAACGATCTGGTTTAAAAACAGCAACGATTTTTTTACCGGGATATCTAACTCTAGTAGCTTCAATAACATATTTAATTGCAGTTGGATGATGAGCATAATCATCAATAATAGTAACTCCGTGCATCACACCCTTTTTCTCAAATCTCCGCTCTGTTCCCGTAAAATTTCGAAGTCCCTGTGCTATTCCGTGGACAGAAATCCCAAGAGCTCTGGCCGCAGCAATCGCCCCCAGAGCATTGTATACATTATGCTCTCCAGGAACACTTAACTCAATTCGATCTCCCGGCTGTCCATTCTCCACCAATGTAAAGGAAGGTCTTCCAAAGCTGTCATAAGAAAGATCTGCTGCGCAAAAATCACTGTCCGCTCCATGTCCAAAGGTCACTGTCCGACAGGGAAGTTCTCCACAGATCTCCTGGTAATTTTCAATATCACTGTTTATAATCAAAAGACCTTCTGCCGGAAGATTCTCAGCAAACAGCCGGAAGGAATGGCGAATATCTGCAAGATCCTTGAAAAAATCCAGGTGATCTGCCTCAATATTCAGAATCACTTCTATAGTAGGATAAAATGACAGAAAACTATTCGTATACTCACAGGCCTCTGTCACAAACAGCTCTGAGCCCCCCACCCGGATATTTCCTCCGATAGAATGAAGAATTCCGCCTACGGAAATCGTTGGATCTGTCTCTGCTGCCAGAAGAATCTCTGTCAGCATCGAGGTAGTTGTTGTCTTTCCATGAGTTCCTGCCACAGCCACAGCCTGTCTGTAATTTTTCATCATCTGGCCCAGAAGCTCTGCGCGGCTCAGCATGGGAAGTCCTCTCTGCACAGCTGCCGCATACTCCGGATTATCCGAATGAACTGCTGCCGTATAAACCACCAGCCTTACACTGTCTGAAATATTTTCCGCTCTCTGTCCGTAGAAAATCTGCGCTCCTGCAGCTTCCAGATGATTCGTCAGTTCTGTTTCATGGGCATCTGATCCAGTAACCGTAAAGCCCTCCCGCAGAAGAATCTCCGCCAGACCGCTCATGCTGATTCCTCCGATTCCAATAAAATGAACCGCCAGTGGCTGATTAAAATCTATCTGATACATATAAATTCCTTCCTTTATCGATTTTATAATAGCTCTTTCTTTTCTTATGTTTTCTCTACCTTTTTACTTCTTTTTAACGGGAAAGTCAATGTTTTCCGCTTATTTTTGTTGTTTTCCGCCGGATTTGTATTATAATCAATGGTAACCCAATACAACCAGACAACGAGGTGCAACATGAAACGAAATCAACTGCTCCGTTCCCTGCCAAGAGGATTGGCAGGCTTTTTTATCAGCCTGTTCGGAATCATCGGCTGGCTGCTTCAGAGCTTTCTCCATCTTCTGACCGGCTGCCTGATTCTCGGCGCGCTGATTGCTCTGTTAATCTATGCAAAGGTAAAGCCGGATCTGGATTACTGCCGGGAGGTCGCCTACGACAAGCTGGCTCAAATGCAAAGGCAGGACTTTCAGCTGCTTTCCGACACAGAGGTCTATGACAAAAACAATCAGCTCATTGGCCTGATCAATGCCGGTCACTATGAATATGTCCCCATTAAGGATATCAGCATGAACCTGCAGAACGCCTACATTGCCCAGGAGGATCGGCGTTTTAAAAGCCACACAGGAGTAGACTGGATCGCTACCTTCCGTGCGGGACTGGCTCTGGTAAAAAACCGTGGGGAGATCACCCAGGGCGGCTCCACCATTACCCAGCAGGTCATTAAAAATACATACCTGACTCAGGAACGGAGCTTTACCAGAAAAATCGTAGAAATTCTTCTTGCCCCGGAGGTAGAAAAAAAATATTCCAAGGCAGACATTATGGAATTCTACTGCAACACCAACTTTTACGGCAACCACTGCTATGGAGTCCAGGCTGCCAGCCGCTACTATTTTGGAAAGGACGCTGCGGATCTGGAAACCTGGGAAGCCGCTGTGCTGGTTGGTCTGAGCAACAGCCCTTCTGCCTATGATCCCATCCGCAATCCCGATGATTCTCTGGAAAAACGAAACGACGTACTCCAGAGTATGCATGAAATCCAGTACCTGACGGATGAAGAATACCAGAACGCCATTTCCCAGCCTCTGAGTATTGTTCAGGAGGAAGCTGAGGGCACAGATGAGAACTACCAGAGCAGCTACGCCATCCACTGTGCCGCTCTGGCTCTTATGAAAATGGAAGACTTCCCCTTCCAGTACACCTTCCAGGACAAAGAGGATTATGACTCTTATATGGAAAATTACCAGACCGTCTACAAGGCAAAAAATGAGGAAATCCGCGCAGGCGGCTATCGTATTTATACGTCTCTGGACAGTCAGCTTCAGGAAGTTCTCCAGACTCAGGTAGATACTGTTCTCGAATCCTATACAGAACTTCAGGAAAATGGAAAATATGCCCTTCAGGGCGCTGCAGTCATTGTAGACAACAAGACCAATTATGTCGCTGCCATTGTGGGCGGAAGGGGAACTGACGATCCCTTTAACCGGGCCTATTTAAGCGCCAGACAGCCCGGAAGCACCATTAAGCCCCTCATTGACTACGGACCCGCCTTTGACACCGGGGAATACTATCCCACGCGCATGGTCAATGACCACAAATGGGAGAAGGGTCCTTCCAACAGCGGCAGGCGCTACTTTGGCAATGTTACCGTAAGAGAAGCCTTAAACCGCAGCTTAAACACTGTGGCCTGGCAGATCTTAGAGGATATCGGCATTGATTTCGGTCTGAGCTATCTGGGAGAAATGGAATTTCAGAAGCTGAGCTATGTGGACAATCAGGTGCCCTCCTTAAGCATCGGAGGCTTTACCAACGGCGTCCGGGTAGTTGATATGGCAAAGGGCTACAGCACACTGGCAAACGGCGGAGTATACAATGACCGCACCTGCATCGTGAAAATCCTTCATGAAAAAGAGAGCGAGCTCACAAAGGATATGACGCCTTTTGCAAAGCAGGTTTACCGCAGCGATTCTGCCTTTATGCTCACAGACGTCTTAAAAGGCACATTTACCTCCCCCTACGGCACCGGACGGGGACTTGGCCTGGAAAATGATATGCCCGCTGCCGGAAAAACGGGAACCACAAACAGCAGCAAGGATACCTGGTTCTGCGGCTACACCCCTTACTACACAGCCGCCGTCTGGGTGGGTTACGATATCCCCCGTAATATGCCGGGAATCTACGGAGCCACCTACGCAGGAAAAATCTGGAAAAATGTAATGGACGAAATCCACCAGGGGCTCCCCCCTCTTGACTGGGAACAGCCCGATACCGTAGAGCGGCGTGCAGATGAAACCAATGGGATCGAAGATTATTTCAGCACCACGGCTCAGTTCCGGGCTCAGCAAAGCCTTCATGAAAAGGAACAGGCTGCGCTTTTAGAAGAGCTGACCCAGGAAGCAGAGGCGTTCTGTGCCAGAGAAATCCGTTCTGTGGAAGATACCTATACGGTAAAGGATGAATATGCTTCTATCACTTCCCGTCTCCCCCTGTTGGACGACGGAGAGCAGCGGGCACTGCTCTTAGAGCAGACGGAACAGCGGTATGATTACTTTGTCTCCATCATCAGCCAGATGGGTGATGAAATCCGGCGCTATGAAGAGCAGAAAGCGGCCGAAGAGAAAAAAGCCAGAGAAGAAGCTGCCAAAGAGGCAGAGAAGCAGCGTCTGGAAGAAGACAAGGCCACCAAAAAGAACAGCTTCCTTCTGGCCCTTGAAACGGTAGAGGAGCTGGAATACCAGAGAGAGGACACGGAACGCCTGGTAAACGATGCCATTGACAAGCTTTCCCTCATTGCAGGAGATCCGGAAGCAGATGCTCTCTCCGACCGGCTTCAGACAGCCATCAGCCGCATTTCCACGCTTCCCACCGCAGAAGAATGGGAAAAGCTTCAGGCACAGGAAGCCGAACAGGAGGCGAAAAAGGAACAGGAGGCCCAGCTGGAAATCCAGTCCAGCCAGGCCCGTCTCCGTTCCTCCTTAAGCCGGGAACGCTTTAAGTGGAACAATATGGAATACTATGGACCAGGAGGACGGGGCGATGAATAAACATAACACAGCTTCCATGCAAAACGGCAAAAAAAGGCCCTCATTTTCCATTTTACCGGAAAAACCGGACGGGGCTGAGGACTGGTTCTATACCTTTATGTGCATGAACATCCCCTTCTACGGATGGCGGTACCTAAAGCAGCTTGTTTATCAGGAGCCCAATGACAGCCCCAAAAGCCAGTTTGCCAGAGCGTATCTGTACTATAAACGGGTATTTCTCAGGATTTCTCTGGCAATCGCAGCCCTGCTTGCTGTAATAGGCTTTGCCGGGCTGCATCTGCTGATCCGATATATGGAAATGCTGTAGCACAAAAAGAGGCGGCAGACTGCCGGAGCCCTCTTCTAAAAGGCCCGGCGTCTGCCGCCTGTATGTATGTACTATAAAATCATTTCTCCAAAGCAGCCTGCAGCTTATCCTGATCCATCATTCCCTCAATGACCCGGCGAAGTTCATCCACTGTATCTCCCGGCGTCTTTCCCGCCTCGTCGATAACAATATCCGCATATTTTTCATACAAAGGAACCCGCTCATTATAGAGATCTCTGAGCGTAAATCCCGGCTTTAAGGCAACACCCCGGTCCACTACATTTCCGATGCGCCGTTCCATTTCCTCATAGCTCATCTTTAAGTAGACCACCTCGCTGATCTCCTTCAAATGCTTCATGGCTTCTTCCCCGTAGATCACGCTGCCTCCAGGAGCGATCACGGAAAGCCGTACATCCAGCCCCGCATTGATCCGGTTTTCCACCTCTAAAAAGCCATCCATTCCTTCATCTGCGATGATTTCCTTTAAAAGGCGTCCTTCCTTTTCCTGGATCACGATATCTACATCCACAAAGGAAAAGCCCAGACGTTTGGCAAGCAGTACGCCTATGGTACTTTTACCCGAAGACGGCATACCGATCATAGTAATATTGGGTTTCATCCTGCACATCCTCCTGTTCTTCAGCGTTTCTTCTTTTTCACCGGTTTCTTTACAGAATATCCGAAGCTTCCCAGCTTCTTTCCCAGTTCAAAATATTCACCGTGGGAATAGGATACCAGACCGGAGGAATTTAAGTTAAATTTCCCCTTTGCATCCATGTACTGATTGTCAATGGTTACTCCCACTACCTGAGCCAGAAACAGGTCATGGCTTCCCAGTTCCTTTACCTCAGTTACCTTACACTCAATATTTACCGGACTTTCTGCGATCCCCGGAACCTTGATATATCGGGAGGGCTGAGGCGTCAGACGCATTTCCTTAAACTTATCCACATCCCGGCCGGACTTTACGCCGCAGTAATCCGTCGCCCGCACCAGAGGGCGGTTTACCAGGTTGATCACAAACTCCCCTGTATCCTTAATGATCCTATGAGAAAAACGTTCCTTGCGCACAGAAATCGATACCATGGCAGGATCAGAACAGACCGTGCCTGCCCAGGCTACGGTGATAATATTGGGAGTTTCTCCCTCCCTGGCGCAGCTCACCATCACTGCGGGCACCGGATAAAGCATATTGCCCGGCTTCCAGTATTCTTTGCTCATAAAAATACCGTCCTTTCCTTTACTCCTGCTCTGCCAGCATCAGCGCCGGGATCAGCTGCTTCTTTCTGGATACCACTCCCGGCAGACGTACCAGAGGCTCTGTCTGTTCTCCGGACTCATCCGGCTCTGTATGAAAGGCCTTTTCCGCCAGCTGCAGCGCTCCGTTTCCTTCGCAGATCAGGTCTGTCGATTCGGTTAAAATATTTGTCAGCATGAAAAATACAAGATCCAGGCTGTTTTCCTGTCTGGCATTTTCCATATAATGGATAACCCTTGGGCGGATGCTTTCCAGTTCATCTCCATTTAAAGAGGTGATCTGTCCAACGCCGATAGCAATCTTTCCTGAAGTAAAGCGCTTAAAGTCCTGATAAAAGATCTCCTCGTCGCTCGTTCCCTTCAGATTGCTTCCCGCACCAAACATTTCCATGGCGTATTTTTCTATCTCAATTCCCGCAATCTCTGCCAGCAATCTGGCAGCCATCTCATCCATAGGCGTACAGGTAGGAGAACGGAACAGCAGGGTATCGGACACAATGGCGCTGCAGAGAAGTCCTGCGATCTTTGGCTCCACCTTTACACCGGCTTCCTGATACATCTGGTAAATAATGGTAGCCGTACAGCCTAACGGCTGATTGCGGAAAAATACAGGAGACATGGTCTGAATGGTTCCCAGCCTGTGGTGGTCAATGATCTCCATAATCTCTGCATTTTCGATTCCGGCCACTGCCTGGTTCTTTTCATTGTGATCCACTAGCACAACCCGCTTCCCCTTGGCTCCCAGCAGGTTTCTTCGGGAAATCATACCCAGATAACGGCCATCCTTATCCAGAATCGGGAAATCCCGGTGGCGCTTATTCGCCATGACGTCACGGATCTCATCAATATAATCATCACTCTCAAAGGTAATCAGGTGCTCTCTCGTCATAAAGTAGCTGATGGGCATGCTCTGGTTAATGAGACGGGCTGCCGTATAGGTGTCATAGGTCGTGGCAATAATCGTACAGCCCCGCTCCTGGGCAATCTTTTTGATCGTCATAGACACTCCCGCGCCTTCGCAGACAATAATGCAGTCCGCACCCATTTCAATGGCGCAAAGCTGGGATTCATACCGGTTTCCCAGAATCACCAGATCATGGGGTTCGATGTAAAACTCCATCAGATCGGGATTGGCCGCCGCGATCAGCACCTTTCCCTGGCTGAAATAGGCATCGGCCGTACCGATCACCAGATCTGCCTCCAGTGTCTCAATAATATTGGAATACTGGGTATTGGCCTTGGACAGAATGCTGCTGTCATAAATATTCATGTAGGTCTTTGTAATATCGCCTACCGTAATCAGTCCCTCCAGAGTGCCGTCCTCCCGCACCGCCGGAATGGTAACTACATTATTTTCCTGCATGATATTCCAGGCCCGCTTTAAGGAAATGTTGTCCGCAACGCCCTTTGTCTTTCGTATTTCAATGTCTCTTACCTGCGTCCGCACATCCTCCACCAGAGCAGGCTCCTCCATGCCGAAATAATCCAGCACGAACCTTGTTTCCCCATTCACATGGCCCGCCCTGGCAGGAATGTACTCCTCTCCTGTTACTGCCCGTTTCAGATTGGCATAGCATACAGCCGAGCAGATTGAATCCGTATCCGGATTTCTGTGGCCGATCACCAGCGTTTTTCTCTTTAATTCCTGATCCATCTTCTCTCCCTCTTTACCCCGGGGATTCCCTTTAAAAAATCCCCTTTGATTCATAATCTATTTACATTTAGTTCACAATCCGTTCATATCTTTTTCTTATACTTTTTATATAAACAAATCATGTTTTTCGCATTGCTTACTGGTATATTTGCACATAGATTTTTCATAATTGCCCCGGCTTAAAACAGCCGGGGTCTCCTCATTTTTAGAGCAATTTAAATCCGGAAAGAGCCGCCGCAGCGGGCGGCTCCTGCCGGATTTATTTATATTTTTTGTGTATCAAGTATAGCAGATGAGGATATGTTTGGCAACCTCTTTATCTCACATACGATATCTCCCAGCCTGCTGCCGGAATCGGTGCTGTCTCTGCCTTTCTCATCTTATCCTCTGTCTGGATCCGCCCCTTTTCATCCGCCGTCCAGATTCTGTCTCCGATCTTAAAGGACGCATAGCCGGTTCCTTCAGGGGCAGTCGCCAGAAGACCGTTATAATAAAGGAAACCGTCCTTTTCTCCATTTACCCCTGTTCCCTTTAAGGAACCTGAGGTTTCTGCACAAAAGGCAAATGTTTTGCCGTTTTTATCCTTTACGGCTTCTGCTTTTCCTGTCAAAAGGACGCCGTCCTTATCCGGATCAAACCAGGCCGTCTCGGTTTTCCCTCCTGAGGTCATGCGGATCAGCCCGCTCTGCTGTACCCCGTAGGAATCAAAGAAATAATAGGCTCCATCCAGCTTTGTCACTGCATCCCAGATCTGCACGGCATCTGCTGATAAAAAAGCAGGAGTACCGTCATGCTGCAGATAGAAACGGCGTGTCATATCTTCCTTTGTCTGTGCCGTCTCGGAAGCATTTTTAGTACGGCGGGCTTCTTTTGATAAGGCCTGCTCCCATTCCGGGCTGTCCCAGGGCCGTTCCTCTGTTTCAAGCCACTGGCTCTTAAGCATCCCTTCGTCTTTTCCGCCCAGATACACAAAACGGCTGATCCCTGTGCCGTCTCCAGGCTTTGCCTGTTCCCTTACGCAGCGCCATCCGGTCGCCATCACGCCGTTGGCATCAAAATAGTAACGATGTCCGTCAATCTCGCTTTCCTTATAGGAGCCCACCTCTGCCCGTCTGGCCTTTCCCGAAGAGTTAAAATAATACCACTGTCCTCCGGGTTCTCCGGGAACCAGCGCTTTGGAAACAGAGCCTTCTGCCGGCCGCTTCCTCCCGTCGCTTTCCAGATAACGCCAGCCGATCTGGATATATCCCTGGTTTTCATCTCCCAGATAATAGATATCCCCATTTTCATAATGCCAGCCTGTGCGCATCCGTCCCTGGCTGTCAAATCTGTACCGGACATCTCCCAGCTTTTTCCAGTCATTCTTTTCCGCCTTGCCGCTGGGTCCCAGATAGTACCAGCCTTTCGCCATCTGAGAGGAACCATCCTCGTAGATCCATGTTTCCTTTTCCATGGCTCCTGTTTCATCTACGTGCCAGGTTCCCTGGATCCAGGCGTCTGCTGCGATCTCACCGTTTTCATCCAGGTAATAAGAGTTTCCGTTCCGGTGTTTCCACTGCTCCGTAACGATGCTGCCGGTCTCATCCACATAGCGCTCTGCTCCGTCCACCATCTGCCAGCCCTTTTCTGCTCCCAACGCTCCAAAGGGAAGGGCAGCTGCCAGAAGAAGGCCCGCTGCTGCTCCTAAAATAAAGCGATTCCGTCTGATATAGCATCCTGTTCTTTTTACATTCGTTTCCTTCTTCATAGCCGCCACCTCCTGATTGTTCTTATCTTTATTTTATCAGAAAATGACACAAAATCCATAAATTTTTACCGACTATAATCAGAAGATTTTATTAACTTAACTGTTTTTTGCCAGTCTGCCGTAAATCTTTGCTAGCCTGCGGCATTTTTCAATCAAAGCCTGATCTACTTCTCCCGGAAGCAGCCTCCATTTCCAGTTTTTCCCTAATGTGGAAGGTTCATTGATCCGGGCTTCTGTGCCAAGGCCCAGATAATCCTGAATGGGGATCACAGCCAGTCTGGCCGGACTTTCCAGTGCCAGACGGATAAACTGCCAGTGAAGCTCCTTCTTTGGAACCCGGCGGCTTCCCGTATACTCTCTGGCAAAGCTGCGGTTCTTTTTGCTCATGGAATCAAACCAGCCTGTGAGCGTATCATTGTCATGGGTTCCCGTATAAACCACACAATTTTCCGTATAATTATGAGGAAGATAGCCGCTTTCCTCTGAATCGTCAAAGGCAAACTCCAAAACCTTCATCCCCGGAAATCCTGTTTTCTCCAAAAGCTCATAGACCTCAGGGGTAAGAAAGCCCAGATCCTCTGCGATCACCGGAAGCTCATCCCCAAAGTGCGCCTCCAGCGCCTGAAACAGCGCCATTCCCGGCCCCTTTTCCCAGTGTCCGAACTCTGCTGTCGCATCGCCGTAGGGAATGGAATAATAGGCTTCAAAGCCTCTGAAATGGTCGACCCGCACTACGTCATACATCCGAAGGCTGTATTCCATCCGCCGGATCCACCATTCATAGCCGGTTTTCTCATGATATCCCCAATCATAAAGAGGATTTCCCCAAAGCTGCCCCGTCTCTGCAAAGGCATCCGGCGGACAGCCCGCTACTGCCTTTGGCAGATTTTCCTCATCAAACTGAAACAGCTCCGGATGGCACCAGCTGTCCGCGCCGTCAAAAGCTACATAAATGGGAATATCTCCGATGATCCGGATTCCCTGTTTATTGGCATAATTTTTTAACGCTGTCCACTGCTCTTCAAATTTCATCTGCTGAAACTCATAAAACCCGATCTCATCGGTAAGAAGGCTGCCGTAGGCTTTCAGCGCCTCCGGCTCCCTAAGACGGATCCCGCGCTCCCAGAGATTCCAGCTTTTTGACTGGAAATGATCCTTCAAAGCCATATAAAAGCAGTATTCCCTTGTTTCCGGCCCAAGAGTTTCAAGGGCCAGACCGTGAACCTGCTCCAGAACGCCGCACGTATTCTCTGCAGATTCTTTCCCCGCAGTCCCCTTCCGGGCCAGCCCATCCTTCCACCGATCATAGGCCTTTCTAAGCAGCGGAAACCGCTCCCTGTAGATCCGGTCATAGGAAATATACCGCCTGGAATCCCCAAAATCAGCCTTATCGCATTCTTCCTTTGTCAAAAGGCCCTCCCGGATCAGCTGCTCCAGGTCGATAAAATACGGATTTCCCGCAAAAGCGGAAAAGGACTGGTAGGGCGAATCCCCATAGCCCGTAGGGCCAAAGGGAAGCACCTGCCAAAAGCCCTGTCCCGCCTGCTTTAAACGGTCGATCCATTCATAGGCTTCCTTTGAAAAGGCTCCGATGCCATACCGTGAGGGCAGGCTTGCCACAGGAAGCAAAATTCCACATTCGCGCATAAAATAACCCCCTTTTTGCAATCCACATCATTATACGGAAAAACGGAGACAAAATCAATCGCTTTGGACTGCCGGCCTTAAGACTCCCGATACTCCTTCGGAGTCATACCGTACTTTCTGCGGAACAGACGGTTAAAATAGGACAGATTATCAAAACCGCACCGGACTGCAATCTCCGTCACCGTGTCTCCCGTGGTTCTTAAAAATCCGCCTGCACGGGAAAGACGGTAATCGTTCAGATAGCTCACAAATGGCTGTCCGGTATACTGCTTAAAATATTTCATAAAATGAGACTGGCTGTAAAAGCACATCCCGGCGGCCTGGCTGATATCAAACTCCTCTCCGTAATGCTCCTCAATGTATCCCAGCACCTGCTTAATCCGCTCCCTGGCCCGTCCGGGCCGTTTTTCCCACAGCGTCAGGCCGGACTGAAAGGCCAGATAAAGAAAGGTATAAAGCTGCCCCTTCACTGCCAGCTGATATCCGGTTCCTCTCTCCTCCGATACACAGTCCAGCGCCTGAATGCATCCTGCAAACGCCTCATATCCCTCCATTCCTCTCCGTTTAAAAAGCGGCTCCCTCACCTGCTCTCTGGCAAGAGGCAAAAGGAACCGTTCCGTACAGAGGTCCCCCTCTGCCCCCATGAGAAGTGACAGGCTGAAAATGATATTTTCGTAATCCATTCTCTGATCCTCAAATCCGTAAATTGCATGAAGCTGGCCGGGAAAAACAGCCATCACATCCCCTTCCTCCACCTCATAAACCACCCGGTCTACAACCACGTTGCCCTGGCCCTTTTTTATGGAAATGATCTCCATTTCCTCATGCCAGTGGAGAGCCACATTCTGAAAATCCCCCGGAATGGAACAGGGATAGATATTAAAAGGGAATTCGCGCAGTCCGTGCTTCTTGGTTTCATGGTACTTTTCCTGCCTTATCATATCGCCTTTTTCCATGCTGCCTTCCATCTCCTTTTGATCGTATTGTACTATATTCTCCCATCATTCTGCAAGATTTTTTCCAAGCCACCTGATAGAATAACTGTAATATAAATAACTCCTGCACCGAGCAGAAAGGATGGATCTGATATGACAAAAAAAGAACTTGAAACAGCACTGTGCATCGCCTGTCCCAAGGCGATCGCCGACTGTACGGATAAAGAACTCTACACAGCCCTTCTTGCCATTTCCCAGCAGGCCGCTGCAAAAAAGGAAGAAAACGCCGGAAAGAAAAAGCTGTACTATATCTCTGCTGAATTTCTCATCGGAAAGCTTCTTTCCAACAACCTGATCAATCTGGGCCTTTATGATGACGTAAAGGCGATTCTGGAAGAAAATGGCAAATCTCTGGCAGCAGTCGAGGAAGCAGAGCCAGAGCCATCCTTAGGAAACGGCGGCCTGGGACGTCTGGCAGCCTGCTTTCTGGACTCCATTGCCACTCTTGGCTTAAACGGCGACGGCATTGGACTGAACTATCACTTCGGCCTTTTTAAGCAGCTCTTTAAAGATAATAAACAGGAGGAGGCTCCCAATCCCTGGATTGAAAACGCCTCCTGGCTTACAAAAACCGATGTGACCTATCAGGTTCCCTATAAAAACTTCACCCTTACCTCCCGCATGTACGATATCGCGATAACAGGCTATCACGGCCGTACCAATCATCTCCATTTATTTGATGTGGAATCCGTGGACGAATCCATTGTAGAGGACGGTATTTCCTTTGACAAAACGGATGTAACCAAAAACCTGACTCTGTTCCTCTACCCCGATGACAGCGACAGGGAGGGACGGATCCTGCGCATCTACCAGCAGTATTTCATGGTAAGCAACGCCGCAAGGCTGATCCTGGAAGAGGCCGCTGCAAAAGGCTCTGATTTCTATGACCTGCCCGACTATGCTGTCATCCAGATCAATGACACCCATCCTACTATGGTAATCCCGGAGCTGATCCGCCTGCTGACCACAGAGCACGGCATGGAAATGGACGACGCCATTGAAGTTGTCAGCCATACCTGCGCCTACACCAACCACACTATCCTTGCTGAGGCCCTGGAAACCTGGCCCATGGAATTTTTCAAGGAGGCGGTGCCCCAGCTGATCCCCATTATGGAGGTGCTGGATGACAAGGTACGCCGTAAATTTGACGATCCTTCCGTCTATATCATTGATAAGGACGACCGGGTTCACATGGCCCACATTGATATCCACTACGGCTTCAGCGTAAACGGAGTTGCCGCTCTGCACACCGATATTTTAAAGGAAACGGAGCTGAACCATTTTTACAAAATCTATCCTGAAAAATTTAATAACAAAACCAATGGGATCACCTTCCGCCGCTGGCTCCTCCACTGCAATCCACAGCTCTCTGATTTTATCACCAGATTTATCGGGGAAGGCTATAAAAGGGATGCAGATGAACTGAAAAAACTGGATCAGCCTGCCATTTCCTGCAATTTAAAGCACCTGTACCGCCTGCTTTCCATTAAGGATCAGAAAAAAGCAGAGCTGGCACAGTATTTAAAGGAAACACAGGGACTGGAAATCAATCCCAATTCCATCTTTGACATCCAGATCAAGCGCCTTCACGAGTACAAGCGCCAGCAGTTAAACGCCCTGTACCTGATCCACAAATATCTGGAGATCAAAAAAGGCCATAAGCCCACTACTCCCATCACGGCCATCTTCGGTGCAAAGGCTGCGCCTGCCTATGTGATCGCCAAAGACATTATCCATCTGATCCTCTGCCTGCAGCAGATCATAAAGGAGGATCCTGAGGTAAGCCCCTGCTTAAATGTAGTGATGGTAAATAATTACAACGTGACTCTGGCAGAAAAGCTGATCCCGGCCTGCGATATCTCCGAACAGATCTCCCTGGCCTCCAAGGAAGCCAGCGGCACGGGAAATATGAAATTCATGCTGAACGGAGCCGTGACCCTGGGAACGGACGACGGAGCCAATGTGGAAATTCATGAGCTGGTAGGCGACTCCAACATCTATATCTTCGGCGACTCCAGCGATACGGTCATCTGCCGCTATAAGAGAGGGGACTACCATTCCAGATTCTACTACGAAAACTCCCCTGCCTTAAAGGAGGCCGTAGACTTTATCATCAGTAAGAAAATGCTTGCTGTGGGCGATAAGGAAAATCTGGAACGCCTTTACAATGAGCTTTTAAATAAGGACTGGTTCATGACCTTCCCTGATTTTGCCGCCTACTGCCGTACCAAGGAAAAGGCCTTCTCGGACTATGAGGACCGGGCCTCCTGGGCGAAGAAAATGCTGGTAAATATCAGCCGGGCAGGATACTTCTCCTCAGACCGGACCATTGAGGAGTATAACAGGGATATCTGGAAGCTGTAAATAAAAACGCCCCCTCACAGCCGGGGTTCCGATTCGTTCGGAGTCGGTTGGGAGGGGGCAATCTGTTTTTCCGGGGGTTCCATGAAAAAAATGCAACCGAGGCTTGCCAGCAAATTGCAAATTTTCTGTCTAATACCTTGATATTGCATTGTATATAGCATATAACATAGGTCAACAGCAATGAAAGGAGTTGACAATATATGGCTACCACTACTAATTTCAGCGTCCGCATGGACAGCGATATTAAAAAGCAGTGCGAAACTTTGTATGGTGAATTAGGCATCAATCTGACTACTGCTATCAATGTGTTTCTCCGTCAGTCGCTCCGGGGCGGCGGTTTTCCTTTTGATATTCGCATAGAACAGCCGAACAAGGAAACGATTGCGGCAATGCTGGAAGCAGAGCGCATTGCTCGTGATTCATCGGTAAAACGCTATTCTAATGTTGAAGACGCGTTAAGGGCGTTAAAAGAATGAACAACACACACTACAACATCATCTGGACAAATCCGTTCAAGAAAGACTACAAGCTGACAATAAAACTGCCAATTATTGAATTTTACTCCACAAGAGCTGTGTACTTTCTATTATATCCTCATAGCTGATATCAACTGCATACGGATATTTCTTCTGATAAGATTTCCAAAGTGTATGTAACTGCACGTCATCACTGACGGCAGCCATAATTTTTGGTGCTTCCTCTTTCAGATTTTCGGTGCTTCTTTTCTTACAGGTTGCCTCAAATGCCTTTTTCAGTACATCAGCATCGATGTCCTGCTCGTAAATAGAAAGCAAGGTCTTGATATCGTAGAAATCTCTCATTCTGGTATTCAAAAGACCTCTTGCTAGAACCGTCTGAAGTTTTTCTGCCAGAATTGTTTCCAAATTATACGACCAGAGGCTGATGGAACGGTCATCCAAGAGTAATTTATATTTGTACTCGATTGCCCTTGGTGTAATAACATCTCCTGTAGAAATATCAATCTTCATAGGTGTCACGAGTTTTCCCATCACGGCATTCATGATAAACCGAATACCCGGATATTCCATTTCATCCATGATGTTGGAAACTTCCTTGACTTCAAAGGTCACCCCATCCCCCAGATTGATGTCTTTGATATCATCCACAATCCGTTTGGCATCTTCCGCCGACAGATTCTGGTTTGTAAGCGCAAAATAATTCGACGGATTGTGTTGCCCTAAAAATTATTCCATAATAATCATTAGAGAATGCAAGCATTTCACTTCATCTTCTCTTGCTAGAAATGATAGATGCGAGCATTT
>ERZ779820.1373-NODE-1373-length-15198-cov-25.614938_pt1 | contig 15198 bp, 10 predicted proteins | sample MGYA00511563_ERZ779820 | MGnify/ENA primary metagenome ERZ779820 (study PRJEB29588, sample SAMEA1964852) | human gut metagenome | biome: human gut; feature: human-associated habitat; material: faeces | place: Denmark | collected 2008/2010 ...
AACTATTCATATGTATCTGACCGTGAGGTCGGGAACAAGCCCGTTGGGTGATGTTCCCGGCGGGCTTTCACAGATAAGAAAGCGAGGTTAGAGACAATGGGTTTATTTACGGACGGATTTAAGCTCTTGAAAAAGGCAAGTGAGCCTTTGTATAAGACACCGAAATCCATTCAGGAAACCATAGAGATTATGGCGGTGGCTGAAAACGGTATTTTTGAAGTAAGCAGGAATAAGTATTCCAAGTGTTACCGCTTTCAGGACATCAATTACACAACGGCAACGGAGGATGAGCAGATCGGCATTTTTGAAAGATACTGCAAATTCTTAAATTCGCTGGACTGTAATTATAAGATTACGATTAACAATAAGAACAAAAATATGGAGGATCTCCGTGATAAGGTTCTTATTACAGAAAAAAACGATGGCTTCAATAATTACCGAAGAATTTACAATGACATTATTGAGGAGAAGATTATTGAGGGCAGACAGGGGATTGAACAGGAAAGATACCTGACGATCACGATTGAGAGAAAGAACTTTGAGGAGGCAAAGGCACAGTTTGCCACACTTGAGGCAACAATACACAAGGCTTTCATTGAACTGGGGGCGGAGATTGTGCCGCTTAACGGCAATGAAAGGCTGAAAGTGCTCTATGACTATTACCATCTTGGCGATGAGGGCAGTTTTGATTTTGATATCAAAAAGGCAAAGAAGGTCGGAGCAGATTTTAAGAATGATTTATGTAATGGTATGGTGAAATATTTCCCAGACCATTTTGAGGACGAGAGTAAATACTGCAAGGCACTTTTCATTAAGAAGTATCCCAGCAGTTTATCTGACAGATTTATCAATGAGATTACTTCCCTTCCTGTCCACTCCATTACCAGTATTGATGTAGTGCCTGTGCCAAAGGATTTGACCACAAAGGTGCTTCAGAAGAAATATCTTGGTATTGAGTCGGATATTATCAAGCAGCAGAGAGTCCGTAATAAGAACAATGACTTCTCCACAGAAATCTCTTATGCAAAGAGAACGGAGAAAAAAGAGATTGAGGCAATTATGGATGATGTCCGTGAGAATGACCAGTGTCTTTTCTTTGTAGGAGTTACCATTATCCTTATGGCAGAAAGTAAGAAGGAGCTTGAGAGTGTCTGCGAAACAGTAGAAACAATCGGAAAGCGTAACAGTTGTACGATTGATACACACTACTTAAAGCAGAGGGAAGCACTCAACACGGCACTTCCGATTGGTGTAAGACAGGTGGAAACAATGCGTACCCTTCTTACCCAGTCGCTTGCGGTGCTTATGCCGTTTAATGTGCAGGAACTGAATGACAGCACAGGTAATTATTACGGTATCAACCAGATCAGTAAGAATGTAAATATCGGTAACAGAAAGAAGCTCATCAACGGAAATGGCTTTGTATTCGGAGTGCCGGGTTCCGGCAAATCATTCTTCTGTAAGATGGAAATGGGCAGCGTATTCTTGTCGGGAGATGATGAGATTATCGTCATTGATCCGATGAACGAATATTTTGATATTGCACAGACTTATGGTGGAACCGTGGTAAATATGTCCACATACACGGACAATTATGTAAATCCGCTTGAGATGGATGTGTGGAGTCTTGATCCGAATGATTCAAAGGGAATGATAAGGGAAAAAGGGGAATTTATGCTTGGTCTTTGTGAGCAGTGTATCGGGGACAGCTTAAATTCCAGACAGAAATCAATCATTGACCGCTGCGTGAGAAAGATGTATATCGACATTGCAAGGGGCAGGGAAAAGTATATTCCGGTAATGAGTGACTTCTACGATATCCTTATGGAACAGCCGGAGGACGAAGCAAAGGATATCGCATTGTCTTTGGAACTTTTTGTAAATGGTTCCCTTAATATCTTTAACCACCAGACAAATGTTGATGTAGATAACCGATTCACGGTATATGGTATCAGGGACTTAGGCACGGAGCTTAGTCCTATCACAATGCTTGTTATGATGGAGTCTATTCAAAACAGAATTGTAGAAAACGGGCAGAAGGGCAAGGCAACCTGGCTCTATATTGATGAGTTCCATGTCCTGCTTAATTCGGAGTATTCTGCAAAATATTTACAGCAGCTCTGGAAGAAGGTGAGGAAACAAGGTGGACTGTGCACGGGTATCACCCAGAACGTCGTGGACCTTTTACAGAACTACACCGCCACTACAATGCTTGCAAACTCTGAGTTTGTTGCACTCTTAAAGCAGGCGAATACAGACAGTTCCAAGATGGCAGAGGTTATCGGTGTATCAGAGGCACAGCTTCGTTTCGTAACCAATACTGCATCGGGAATGGGACTTATCAAGTGTGGTTCCGTGGTAATTCCGTTTGATAACCAGATCAGCAAGGACACTGACCTTTACAGACTGTATAACACCAATATCCACGAAAAGATTGCGGAGCAGAAGAAAAGGGAGGCAAAATTTGCTGATTAGAATTGCAATGTATCAGCCATTTGGACTAAGTTCCGGATGGCTACTTTTTTACCTTTTTTAAGGATACAGAAAGAAGGTGGGAACATTGAAGATAAAAAAAGTGGATGACAAGCCTATGGTCATTCACACTAAGAAAAAAGCTAAGATTCATATGCATGAACCGAAGAAGGCTAAAATTAAGGGCAGTAACATTTACACCGTACAGCGTGGTCCGAAAATTGCCAGTGCAAAGATAAATGATACAGGTAAAAAGAAGTCTTATCGTAAGAGTACCATTCATCAGGCAGAGAAGAAAGAAAAGGAACTTTCAAAATTTAAGAGAAATATACGGGAGTACAATACTTCTATCAAGACGAAGAATACCAATCTTCATATAGCAGGAAGAACGGGAGCATTTGCGGCTGGAGCAGTTACAGAGCAGGTGGAAGGCGGGCAGGAAGTGTCACAGGCAGCTTATCTTGCATATGAAGCAAGCCGTCCGGTTACGGGAACTGCTTCAAGGGGAGCGTCACTTTTCAGAAAAAAAGCGGCAGCCGAAGCAAAGAGGCGTATCAAGAAGGTAGAAACAGGAAAGAAGCTGGCAAAAAAGATGGGAAAGAAAGCTGCCAGTGATACGGCAAAAAAGATTGCCGGTGACACGACAAAGACAGCAGCGAAAGAAACTGCCAAGAACACTGCAAAAGAAACTGCCAAAACTACGGCAAAAGCGGCAACCACAGCGGCAGGTACAGCGGTTGCACCGGGAGCAGGTACAGCAGTCGGCATGGCGGCAGGCTATGCCACGGGGGTATCTATTGAGGCGAAGGATGTGAAAGCAGCGAACCGTAGCAGAAAGATTAAATTTTTTCTGGATAAGATGAAAGAACAGGAAAATCAGTCGGACAGTGTTGTAAAACTGGTAAAAGATCTGATTGTTAAAAAGGCAGTTCTCTGGATAAAGGCGGCAGCTCCGATTATCGGACTTGTACTTTTACTGTTGGTTCTTTTAGTGGTAATCGTTGCAGTTCCGGTTATTGCTGTGATAGCGATTCTTTATAATTCACCATTTGCCTTATTTTTACCGCCGCTGGAGTCAGGAGATACAGTGCAGACAGTTACAAGTGCTTATGTGTCTGAATTTAACCGTGATGTGAATACCAAAGTGAATGAACATACCGGATATGACTTTGGCGAACTGGTGTATGTAGATTATGAGGGAATGGATGAAAATCCAAGTAACTACTACGACATTATGGCGGTCTACATGGTCAAGTATGGTGTAGGCGATACTGCAACAATTATGAATGATATATCAAAGGGGTGGTTGCAGACAGTAGTAAATGATATGTGTTCTTATACTACAAGTAGTGGAACAAAAGATGTGGAGGAAACAGACGCAGATGGCAATGTAACAACTGTTACGAAGTCGGTATTGTATGTAAATGTTACGCTCAAATCATACAGAGATATGATTTCCGTTTATGGATTTGATTCTGATCAGGTAGAAATGCTTGAGCAGATCATGAGTCCTGAGTTTATGGGACAGCTTGGATATGCTGGAAGTGGAAGCGGTGGAGACGGTGGAAGCCCCGGAGTAAGTTCCATGACAGAGGATGAAATAAATGCAATCCTCAGTGGTATTACAGATAGCAGGCAGAAAGCAGTCTGCTCTTATGCCCTTCACAGAGTGGGTTATCCTTACAGTCAGGAACTAAGAGATAGTGGCAATTATTATGATTGCAGTTCACTTGCGTATTATTCATGGAAGGATGCAGGTGTGAATATCAGTTATGGAGGAGCAACTACAGCAGCGGCAGAAGCACAGGGACTTGATGAAGCAGGAAAGACCGTATCTTATGATGAAATGCAGCCTGGTGATCTTATCTTTTACAGTTTCACAAACAACGGAAGATATAAGAATATCAGCCATGTGGCAGTATATGTCGGCAATGGCAAGGTGGTAGAAGCCCTGAATGAAAGAGTTGGCGTAGTTTACCGTGATGTGGCAAGTGTCGGAAAGATTGTAGTAATTGGCAGACCATAGAAAATTGGCAGAGAGGGCGAAAGTCCTCTCTGGGACAGGAGGTAAGAATGGATTTAAAGGATATGATTCTTGTAATGGAGAATTATAAGGGAACAGAAAGAAATATGCTTATGACTTTGGAAGATTATAAGAAGTTCGTTGCCATTGATGATATGTCAGAGCTTGCAGATCAGATGCTGCTTCTTGGAAGAACGCTTGCGGAAGGTTTTACAGAGTATTACAGGGCAGCAAATGTTACAGTTTTTGCAAAATTCTGTAGAGATGATGTGGAACTGGGACGCTTTTTGCAAGGATATTATAATGATTCAAAGAAATTTTACTTTGATAAGGCAACAAGTTCCCCAGAGTGTATTACAAAGATGGATGAGATTGGAATGACGGATAGAGGCTGGATAGATGACTTTATCCTGCATTATGAAAAATGCGACAGGACATTTGAAAGAGGGCAGACATTTCATAATTTTAATGACCACGATTATATGGTACTTGAAGCATTATCTCCACGCAATCTTGTGGTAATGGATATGAAAAGCGGCTCTCTCACGATTGCTCTCGGAGCAACAGAGTATAAGCGATATCCGAAAGACGAGGAGCCAACAAAGGATAACACAACGATTGGGGTATCGTGGGAGCACGGGATTTATCTTGGGTCCACACTTTCGCAGACCAACTTTAAGGCATATAAAAGAGAATACGGGACACCTGAAAAGATAAAAGATGTTTATGATTACAGGGCGAAACTCAAGCAGAAGTTTTATTTTTATCAGGATTTGTCAAAGGATGATGATATTCCAAAAAATATGCAGAATGATTTCCTGCACCAGATGTATAAGGAATTTGGAACGATAGAGGAGGAATATTTTTATGACAGGCTTGAAGATGGAAAGTATGATGAAGGTTTTAAGGAAAGACAGGTAAAAGAAAAAAAGAGCCGATGAGGAAAAATGGAATTGGAGGCTGATATCGAATGGAAAAAGAATTTGATATTGAGATAAAAGAAGTTCTCTCAAGGGTAGAGACAGTAAAGGCAGAGTCACTTGACGATGCCATAAACAAGGCAATGGATATGTATTATTCAGAACAGATAGTCCTTGATGCGGAGGATATGAAGGGAGTTGATTTTTCGCCATACAGCGAAGAACAGCTCCCTTCTTCATTAAAGGAAAATGGAGGAAAGACACGATGAAAAATGAGCAGACAGCAGTTATTAAGGATATGGAATTTTTATTAAACGAACTTCATAAGGAATGGGAAAGACCGGGAGAGGTAAAATCGTCTGTCAGTATTCCATATGAGAAAGTTGAGGAAATCAGCAGAAAGCTGAATGTGATTGTCTATGAGACACAGCAGTCGGCTGACAGCGACGGACTTGCCTTTAAGCAGAGCATAGCCAAGTCAAAGCAGTGTTATGTGCTTCTCAGGATTATGCGAAAGATTGTAAAAGGAAAGGGCAAATGTGATAGACAGGTGGTTGATGCAGAATTTGTGATTGAGCTTGACGGGGAGGAGTCAAAGCTCTTTAAGGAAATGTTTGCAGAATTACTGAAGTAAAAGGAGGGTGACACATGAGTGTTGATATGAAGGTCAAAGCGATATATGATTCAGAAATCAGCAACATCACCCGTTCTGAAAAGAACTGGAAAGATGTATTAAAGGTTGCAGGTCAGTTATATCGCTATGAATTTGATAATATCGTTATGGTAACAGCTCAGAGATCACCGGAGAAAAGTACCCTTATGGCAGATTATGACACTTGGAAGAAAGTGGGAAGATATGTAAAGCGTGGAGCAAAGGGCTGTGCTATCTTCCCCTCAAGGGCACTTAATCCCCGTATGAGATATATTTTCGATATCAGTGATACAGGCGGAAAGAATGTGAAGCTGACATGGGATCTGGAGGGGGAAAACCTGAAAAGTTATGCAGACTTTCTGGTATCGGAAGGACAGATGGAGCGGTATAAAAGCGATGACAGGGAATCACTAAAAAATACGCTAAAACAGTTTACAGGAACAAATGTTTGGGATATAATAAAAGAGGAGTTCGGAGATAGAATGTCCGAACTTATGCAGCTATCAGGTAGTGTGATAAAGGAATTCAACGAAAAACGCAAGGGCTTACAGCAGGATAGCGATATGGAGCAGTTAGTATATTCCAGTGTTATGTATGCTGTAGGGACGAGATGTGGATTTGACTTATCTGTGCAAGAACAGGATTTCAGTCAGATTGTAAACATCAAAGATGAGGAGATAGTTTACCGTCTTGGTTCCCTTGTATGCGATGTCTCCTGTAGTGTTCTTAGAGAATTTAGTAGGAATTTACAAACGATTGAGAGCGAAAGGAGAATATCATATGTTAGAAGCAATGACTTACAAGGAAGTGGACGGACTGCTGTATCCGGAGCTGACAATGCCGGACGAGACAGAGGATTTAACGAAGCTGGGCAGATACGGGAGAATGGCAATGAAGTATCTTCTGGAGAACGAACCGGCAAGGTACAAGACACTGATGAGATTCGGGAAGATGTACGAGAAGATGTCGGCAGTAGAGGAGGAAGCAAACCAGCTTTACGACCAGTTGGAGGAACAGTATCTAATGAAGCACAAGCCACAGAATCCATCATCGACAATGGAGATGTGGAAGATAAGAGAGCAGGCGAAGATGCAGGCAGAGGAAGTAGTGCTCCACCAGATCGTGATGAAGTTTCATTAGAAATACAGGAAGAATTAAATAGAGAGCTTGATGAGATTAACTCATTGGGTGTCAGTAAGGAAGCCGAATATACACAGGCTTCCTTTTTTTTCGACCAAAACGGGCAGGCTAGTTTTGGTGTGAAGCAGTCAGAGAAAACCAGACACAATGAATTTATGCGTCAGTATGAGGAGGACAGAAAGACTGCCCTTGCAGGAAAATATAACTATCTCAATCCGAAAAAGGCAGAAAGTGTACCAAGTGAGTATGTAAAACAAATACTTATGAGAGGGACTGGCTTTGTCGGTGGAAAAGGCAGAGTGTGTGAAATTTACCGCACAGAGATAGATGCTGGAACCAGAGCAAAGCGTATCAAGGCAGAATATGGTCAGGGTGGTGCAAGCTGGCCGCTTGACGGTCTGGGCTTGCACGGGTATGACACATTTCACGGTTCGGGACTTCGTATCCAATGGAAAGATCAAGATGGAGAAGTAGAAGGATATGTTTCGTGGAAGAATGTCGAAAAGGAAATCGGTGTACTTATCCTTACCGGAGAATACCAGTCGGAGACACCTCGTATTGATGAGCTTGCAATGGACGGACTTCGTGAAGATGATGAAGTCATTGACGCAGAGTACCGTGAAGTTGATACGCAGGAGGAAAAATCAGAAATTGATGATTATGCTATTCCTGATGAGCCTGACAGTTATGCTGTAAACAGAAAGGCGGCTGAGTTACGGTATATCAAGCCGATTGATTATGCTGACCGTGTAGCTGCAATGGATGAAGATTTAAGAGATGCCATTGAGATACTTGTGTCAGAATGTAGCTGTTACACACCATTCCGTGCTTTCCTTATGGATGTGGTGCAATCGGATTTTGCATTTATGCCGAATAAGCTGGAACTGATCTGTGAGATAGCGATGGGAAATGTTCAGGGTGAGAGAAAGGCATATTGCAATAATCAGTATGGACTCACAGAATACACTTTAAGCAGTGCAGATGTGAAAGTAAGCTACAAAAACAGAAATGGAGAGAGGGCAGGGGATACCGTATCGTGGCGTGAGGTATATGAAATCTTATCCTATATGGTAAAACAGCCATTTTACTGTGGAGAGGACCAGAAGGCAATCTATCAGACCATAAAAAATAAGATTGACAGGGAAAAGATGAATCCTGTTTACCGCAAGTTCTTTGATATTGAGGACAGTGTGAGAGAAAGCCGTCTTAAAACCAGAGAACGGGCGATTGCATATGGCTTGAATACCAAGATTGACACGGATGGTCGTATAATTTCTGATGAGGATAAGAATGTATCGGCAGATATTTCGCAGAATGATACCGAACCACAGGAGGCTGCCCCTGAAACACCTGCACAGGAAGTATTACCGCCAGCGGAAGGTCTGCGTGGAAAAGAAAAAACACAAGACCAGACAAAACTCAATTTCCATTATAACCTGTGGGAAACAGAAAAGGGCGGTGTAAAGACCAGATACCAGTGGAACATTGATGCAATCTGTACACTAAAGCAGATTGAAGCAGAAAACAGACTTGCAACACAGGAGGAGCAGACGGTTTTATCAAAGTTTGTCGGCTGGGGCGGGTTGTCACAGGCATTTGATGAGAATAATGCAGGGTGGACCAGAGAATATGCAGAACTGAAAGAACTTCTTTCCGATGAGGAATACAGTGCCGCAAGAGCAACCGTAAATAATGCCTTTTATACTTCACCTGAGATTGCAATGTGTATTAACTCAGCACTTGTGCAGTTTGGCTTTAAAGGCGGCAATGTCTTGGAGCCTTCTATGGGTATCGGCAATTTCTTCGGAAGTATGCCAGCACCAATGCAGCAAAGTAAGCTGTATGGAGTGGAGCTGGACAGCATATCAGGAAGGATTGCAAAACAGCTTTACCAGAATGCCAATATCAGTATTACGGGATTTGAAAACACCACATATCCGGATAACTTTTTTGATGTTGTTATGGGAAATGTGCCATTTGGAGATTATAAGATATTCGATCCAAAGTACAACAAGTATAACTTCCGTATTCACGATTATTTTCTGGCAAAAGCACTCGATCAGGCAAGACCGGGCGGCATGGTTGCAGTGATTACCACAAAGGGAACACTGGATAAGAGCAATCCGACTATACGAAAGTATCTGGCTGAGAGGGCAGAACTTGTGGGAGCAATCCGACTTCCGAATACTGCATTTAAGGATAATGCAGGAACTGAGGTGACTGCGGACATTCTTTTTTTACAGAAAAGAGAGCGAAAAATTGATATAGAGCCTGACTGGGTACATCTTGGTGTCACAGGTGATGGCATAGCAGTCAATTCCTATTTTGCAGAGCACCCGGAGATGATGCTTGGTACAATGCAGTATGACACAAGGATGTTCGGACAGGACAGCAGATATACCGTCTGTGTGAATAATGATGAGAACTTCAATCTGTATGAAGCACTCAATAAGGCAATCTGTAACATCAGAGCACAGATGACAGATTTTGAGAGACTGGCAGATAATGAGGAACAGACAGAGGAAGTCATTCCCGCTGATCCGGATGTCAGAAATTATACTTACACATTCTTTGAAGGAAAACTTTATTACAGGGAAAATTCAGAGATGGTAAGGCAGAAAGTATCACCGACAGCAGAGGAGCGTATCAAGAGCCTTGATGAAATCAGACAGATAACAAGAGAGCTGATTGATATCCAGATGGAGGGCTGTAGTGATGAGGAGCTTGCAGACAAACAGCAGCTTTTGAATGTAAAATATGATAAATTCGTTGGAAAGTATGGAGCAATCACTTCCAAAGCAAACCGTACAGCGTTCAGGGATGACAGCGATTATCCGCTTCTTTGCAGTCTTGAAGAAGTAAATGAGGACGGGGAGGTGAAGAAGGCTGATATGTTTTATAAGCAGACGATTAAGGCAAAGTCCGTGGTGGACAGGGTAGAAACTGCGGTAGAGGCTCTTAATGTATCGGTCAATGAGTTTGGATATGTAAATATCCCTTATATGCTCTCCATTTATGAAGCAGACAGGGATACTCTCATAAAGGAACTTGATGGAATTATATTTCTTAATCCTGACCGTTACAATGAAAATAACCCGGACGCAGGCTGGGAGACAGCAGACGAATATCTGTCGGGAAATGTAAGGGATAAGCTGCGTGTTGCAAAGGCAATGGCGGCGGATACCGATAATCCGCAGGCAGAAAGATTTGCCGCCAATGCCGCAGCCCTAGAGGAAGTTCAGCCGGAATGGATTGAAGCCTCGGATATTGATGTAAAGATTGGTACAACTTGGATTGAGCCGCTTGATTATGAGCAGTTTATCTATGAGCTGCTTAATACACCAAAGAGGGCAAGGGCAATCAGAACAGAGTATTATAATTCCGGTATTCAGGTACACTTGAATAAAATGAGTATGGAATGGTTCATTGAAAATAAAAGTATGGATAAACATTCCGTGGCTGCAACGAAAACTTATGGTACAAGCAGAATGGACGCTTATTCTATTTTTGAGGATACCCTGAACTTAAAAACAGTCACTGTCAGGGACAGGATTGATGACGGTGATGGCAAGTACCATTATGAAGTCAATAAGAATGAGACAATGCTTGCAAGGGAAAAGCAGAATATGATCAAGGAGAAGTTCAAGGAATGGCTGTTTGCAGAACCGGAACGCCGACAGAAGTATGTGGAATATTATAATGAAACCTTCAATAATATCCGCCTGCGTGAGTATGACGGAAGCCATTTGCAATTTCCAGGAATGAACCCTGAGATTGAATTAAAACCGCACCAGAAAAATGCGGTGGCACGAATCCTTATGGGAGGAAATACCCTGCTTGCCCACTGCGTCGGAGCCGGAAAGTCGTTTGAAATGATGGCTGCGTGTATGGAACAGAAAAGACTCGGACTTTCCAATAAGACAATTATGGTAGTGCCAAAGCCGCTTATCGGGCAGACGGCAAGTGAATTTTTAAGGCTTTACCCGTCAGCAAACATCTTGGTTGCAACGGAGCGTGATTTTGAAAAGAGCCGAAGAAAGCAGTTTGTGTCAAGGATTGCGACAGGCGATTATGACTGCATCATTATGTCGCACTCGCAATTTGAAAAAATTCCAATTTCGGCAGAGAGAAAGGAGCGAATGCTTAATGAACAGATAAATGAGATCACCTATGCGATTGATGATATGAAGGAGCGGAACGGGGAACGCTGGACCGTAAAGCAGATGGAAAGCCAGAAGAAAAAGCTGGAGGAACAGCTTAAATCCCTGACCGATGAGAGCAGGAAAGATGACCTCATTACCTTTGAGGAGCTGGGTGTTGACTCTATTATGGTAGACGAAGCACACAATTTTAAGAACCTCGCCACATTTTCAAAGATGAATAATGTGTCGGGAATCAGCAGTAGTGGGGCTAAAAAGTCAACGGATATGCAGCTTAAATGCCAGTATTTATCAGAGATAAATGATGGCAGGGGAATTGTATTTGCAACAGGTACACCGATAAGCAACACAATGTGTGAGATGTATGTTATGCAGCTTTATTTGCAGAAATCGGCACTTGAGGAGATGGGAATTCATCATTTCGACTCGTGGGCGGCTAACTTTGGAGAAGTAACAACGGCACTGGAGCTTACGGTTGAGGGCAGTGGTTTCCGTTTCAAGAGCAGGTTCAATAAGTTTACCAATCTGCCGGAGCTTATGAACATCTTCCGTGAGGTTGCCGATGTGCAGACAGCGGATATGCTTGACCTTGATGTGCCAGCTCTGCGTGGCGGCAAGCCTATCATCGTGGAGTCGGAGCCGGACTGGTATGTGAAGCAGGTAATGGAAGAATTTGTTGTAAGGGCAGAAAGGATAAGGGGCGGGGGTGTTGATCCAAGTGTTGACAACTTCTTAAAGATTACGCACGAAGCAAGACTTCTTGGAACAGACGCAAGACTGATTGATAAGGACGCACCGAACAACCCGGACGGAAAGCTCAATAAGGTAGCGGAAAATGTCTGGAAAGAATATGTAAAAGGAAATGCTGATGGTCATATAGGCTGTCAGCTTATTTTTTCGGATATTGGAACACCGGGACCGGACAAGGACTTTACGATTTATGATTATCTGAAGGAGTCACTTATCCAATATGGTATCCCTGCGGAGGAGATAGCATTTATTCACGATGCAAAAACAGACGCACAGAGGGATGCACTCTTTAAGGAAATGAGGACAGGTAAGAAAAAAGTCCTTATCGGTTCGACAGATAAGTGCGGAACCGGAGTTAATGTACAGACACACCTTGTTGCAATGCACCATGTCGATTGCCCGTGGAAGCCTTCTTCCATTGAACAGAGGGAAGGCAGAGGTATCCGACAGGGAAATAAAAACGATGAGGTGGCAATCTACCGATATGTTACAAAACAAACCTTTGATGCATACAACTGGTCACTTGTGGAAAACAAGCAGCGTTTCATCAGTCAGGTTATGACAAGCAAGGCAGTGAGCCGAAGCTGTGAGGACATTGATGAGGCAACACTTTCTTATGCGGAGATTAAGGCGGTTGCGACAGGCAACCCTTTAATCAGGGAAAAGATGGAGGTTGACAATGATGTCCAGAGATTAAAGCTCTTAAAAGCGTCGTATGATAATCAGAGATACGGATTGCAGGATAATTTTATGATCAAATATCCAAAACTCATCAAAACTGCGACAGAAAAACTTGCCAATGTAAGGGAGGATATAAAGGCAAGGGATAAGGAATTGATTGATAACCCGGACTTTGCCATTACCATAGGCAATGCAACTTATACAGAGCGAGTGGATGGTGGAACCGTAATGCTTGAAGCAATCAGCAAATGTAAGACAGGCGAAACCACTCCAGTCGGTAAGTTCCACGGCTTTGAGCTTTTGGTGGAAAAGAATTTCCTCAGTATCAACTATATGGTGCTTCGTGGAAAGACGGAATACAAGGCAGAACTTTCCACAAGTCCGGTGGGAAGTATGGTAAAGCTGGAGAACCTGTTCAACGGACTTCATGAAAATGTTGATTTTCTGGAAAAGAAGATTGAACAGTACCAGAATGACCTTGAGGCTTCAAAGGCGGAGTATGATAAGCCGTTTGCATATAGTGCAGAACTGGAAGAAAAACTTGCAAGGCAGTATGAATTAAATGCCCAGCTTGACCTTGAGAACGCAAAGGCTATGGATGCAGATCTTGGCGGACCGGACGAAGAAAAGTCTGAGGACAGAATAGAAAATGCGGGTATTGTTGCAGAGGATAAGGGAATCTATATGCCAGACAGAAACAGGAAAAGATAGGAGTGAAACTCTATGAGCATAAGGAAAGTGGTCGCAGGACTACTGATTACAGCAGGGATTGCCATTATGGCAGTCTCTTTTTTCTGGTGTACAACCGGAGAGAGAAACACGAACCAGCTCATAAATGAATTTGAGCAGACATTGGAGGAGAAGCAGGATGAAAGGTCAGAGGTTGAGAAAGAGCAAACCACCGTTAGTAAAGAGGAGAAAGCCATTCTTAAAGAAGGCAGTATCATCGGCATTATTGAGATACCGGGAATAGATATCAGATACCCGGTAATGGAAGAAACCGGAAGTGAAATGCTGAATGCCGGGACAGGGAACAATGCGTTTTATTGTCAGGTGCAGATATAAGGAGGCGGCAGATGAATAAGAGATACCGACTGGGGGAGATAGAAGAAGCAGTATCGGAAATGGAGGAGCTGATCGACACTCAGGATGATATTGCAGAGATTGATGATGACTTTCAGATTGTCGTAAGCGGCTGGTCTGTGTATGTCGAAAGGCTGAATCTGACACTCAGACAGGGAGTTGCCTGTATCTGGGATACGGAGGCAGGATTATTTATGCCTGATTTTGATGTGACTATCGTGTATGAGGGAAACATCGAAACACAGGAATGGCTCTACTATGAGCAGGACGGAATGGTTGTTACACTTGGCAACTGGTTAAATGGCAGATTGTCTTGTGAACAGATAGAACAGCTTTGGTGTGAGCTTATCATACCAGAAAACAATGATAATTCAGAAGTATAAGAAAGAGAGGAACAGCGTATGAAGTATTCAATTAAGGTAAACGAGGTAAGAGCAAAAGATGGCAGCAATATCAAGGGTTTTGCGACCGTGGTATTTGGTGATTCATTCAAGATTACCAATATCGCAATCCTTGAAAATAAGGAAAAGGGAGAGCTTTTTGTATCAATGCCAAGATACCGTTCAAATGAGCGTGATGAGAAAAACAGCGTGATTTATAAGGATGTATGCAATCCTATCACGGCAGAGTTTCGTGAGGAACTCTATACTAATATCCTTGAGGCTTATGCAAAAATCAGGGAGCCGGAGAAAGCAGAAACACAGACACAGGGAAAAACTCAGGAAATGCCGGAGTTTTCCGTGACGGTAACACCTTATGAAAGGGAAGGCAGTAATATCAAGGGACTTGCCCGTATTTACTTTGAAAACAGCTTCATTGTAAATAATGTAAACATCCTTCAGGGCAAAGAGAAAATCTTTGTATCAATGCCTTCTTATAAAACAAAGCAGGTGGACGAGCACGGCAAACCGATTTATCAGGATGTCTGCTATCCGGTCACAAAGGATTTCAGGGAGAAGCTCTATAATGAGATTATTGCAGAATATGAGAAAGCAAAGGATAAGAGCAACGAAAAAGCAAGGGAGAATGCCGAACAGAACCACGGAAATCCCGACAGGGATAAAAAGGATACACCCTTTCGATAATTAAGGCTAAGGGGCGGCATATGCTGCCCTGTTTATAAGGAGGAAAAGCAGATGGAAGCAGAAAAGACACTTACTAATGAGGAGATCATAAGAGAACTTCTCGATTTATTAAAAAAGAATACTATGAAAGAACAGGCAAATGATGTATTTGAGATATGCACCTATGTGGATGGTCTGTGGATTGTCAACACTTTTTCAGACAAATTTTTTTAGGTTATTTTTCCGATATTGT
>ERZ779820.1390-NODE-1390-length-15086-cov-3.156344_pt1 | contig 15086 bp, 20 predicted proteins | sample MGYA00511563_ERZ779820 | MGnify/ENA primary metagenome ERZ779820 (study PRJEB29588, sample SAMEA1964852) | human gut metagenome | biome: human gut; feature: human-associated habitat; material: faeces | place: Denmark | collected 2008/2010 ...
GGCTTCTTCGTCTTCTGGGGGATTTACCAGCCCGTCAATCAGATGCTCATACAGCTTGTCACCGATGGCCGGCTGAAGGAGCATCTCCTCGGCAAACTTCAGGTGCGGCTGCAGGCGAAGGAAAACAATCCGGCTGCCATTGATAAAACAGACGTCATTGACATCCGCGGTACTGCGGACAATGGCTGATTTACGGTCCTGATAGGCCTGGGAGGACGCGAACTCCGGATATTCGGCTATATGGGCATACAGAAACTCAAGTAGCTCGTCGAGCGCATTGAACCCCTTGTTGCGTAACGATGCCCGCAGGTTATCTTCCTGGTACTTGTACACCTGCTGGAATGATTCGCCGTTGTCGGATTTCTGACGTTGGAATCCCGCATCGGTGATACGCATGCTGATTTCATCGAAATCGTTCCAGAACGCCAGGTTCGCGTTCGCGCGTTTGCAAATCTCCAGCAGGCGGCTGTCCAGTTTCTCCCGTTCGGTTGCCCCTTCGGTATTCTGTTCCAATACATCCGGATTTGGACCGAATTCGTATATCTCGACCACTTCTCCCGCCATCGCATCGCCCAATAACGGTACAAGATATTGCCGGAAAGCATTCCGAAGCGGTGCCTCCATCATGTCAAAGGAGATGGCGGTGTTCACCTTCATCACCGCTTTCAGTTCCTTGCCGTTGTTCCATTTTTTTGCACTGAATATCATTAGCTCAATGTTTTTTTGGTACCGCTGCCGGTATCGAGGGTTACTAAAACGGTATTGCGGAAACGCAGCTCGCATTCCGGCATGCCGTTCATTTTGATGTAGAGTTCTATTGGGTCCAGGATGTTCTGCCGGTCAATCCATGCGTTGGCAATGTTCACAAGGAACGCCTCACGGATATTGGAACCGCCCTGGTTGCCGGCATAAGTACCACCGGGCATACCTGCACCAAGCACATTCGGGTTCACCATCAGAGCAAACAGTATCTCGGAGTTGGCGGCCGCCGACACCGGAAGATTGTCACTGCCCTGGTATTTGTTCTCCAGTGGCTTGATTTTCCATTCCTCCTCAATCCTGCCGTTCATCTCGTTCACGGCATAATGCGAGAAGATGGGCTTCTCCGCATTGTCCGGTCCGCAAAGGTTCTGCTCCACAGAATCCATGTACTTCTGTATGGCCGCCTCACGTTCCTTGGCAGAATAGTCCTTGGACGGGTATTTCTTCTCCCAGTAGGAATACGGTATCTGTACATGCCACTTCCAGGTTATCTGGTTCTTGTAGGCTTTCTTGAGGAAATGGGGGATAAGATGGGCTATCTCCACCCATCCACAAACGTAGGCGGGCCACCAGATGGGCATGCCGTAAAGGTCGTCGTTGCTCCAGCTGTCGCGTACCGGCATGATGAAACTGTCCTTCACCTTTCCGGCAAACTTCAACACCTCGGCGTGCATCTGCGGGTCGTATTCGGAGAGCACATCCAGCCTGGTGTATTGTCCCTTGTCCGGACGTTGCGGCCAATATCCGGAAACGATGCACTTGCAGGCTCCGTATTCGTCCACTTCGGAATAACGGCGGTAAAGCGCATTGACCGGATTGACCCCTGCAAAAGAATTGCCGGCAGCCGACGGCACAAACTGGACGGCACCGTTACCGAATTTCAAGTAATCCCGAAGCACCTTCTCCATGTAGCGCCTCACATTCCGGGAAGCAATAAAAGCTTGTACCCGGCTATCGGTAACGGGCTTCAGCATCTCGTTACCATCATTGTCGTAACCGTTCACCGTACAAGGATATATGCCTTGCCCAAGTGTCAGGTTACGAAGAAACTTCAGGCCCGTATTGAGCACGCTGGTGTTTCCTATCTCTTCAGCCGCCTTCTGGGGGAAATCATTCTCATCTCCCCATGGACGCACCTTCACTCCGTCGATGTCTATATAGGAAACATTCGACAAGTCATATGGCGCCAGGATTCGGGTACGCTCCTTCATTTCGTTCTGGGGTGTCCCCGTCGTTTCGCCGAATATGTACGTGGACTGCATCAGCAGGGGAATGCCGCTTGAATTAAACAATATGTTCATCAGAATATTATTTTCTTTTTGTTATACTCCAGTATCAGGTCAATATCCACAGGGTAGGGGTGTCCTTCCGGATTTCCCTTGCAGTCGCAGGGCTGCACGCCCCGGAGCTGGTATTCCTTCATGTTCATGCGTCCTGCACCGCAGGCGTAGGCCTGGGGCATGAAATAGACCTTGCCTTCCTTACTGACGAACTTTATCGAAAAGATGCGCCGGCGTCCGCGTTCGTCCGTGCGGATGTCCATGTCGGCCAGAGCCAGGTTTCTGCGTATTGTCTCCATATCGTTATATCATTCAAATGTATTGTCAAATGTTCTGTCGAATATCCGCCCATAAATACCATTATCACCGGTACGCCCGAAAGCCAGATGCAGGCGTGATGCTTGGCAGAATGTGAGCGAGACATTTATTTTCTCGCTGCCGGTACGCCTGTGTGAGAAATCAATATCAGTGACCACCACTTCCGTTAATGTTTTCGTATCATACAGCTGCAAGGAATCAGCTGTTATCAGATCCAGTGCCTTGCCGTATTGTCTGGTGTCCAGTTAGCCGCTGTTTGCCGTACGGCTATCAATGTATCTGGATGAAGTGCGGACGGTTCTCTGTAACAGTTCGACCGTTTCACCTTCCAGTTCGGGGGAATATTCCACCAATCCGGTGAATGCCATTGTCTCCGGCATACCGAATGCGTTCCGGTAAATGAAGTTGGTGATATTACGGTACAGCCGTTTATCATTGATAAACCTTACCTTATCCTTTACAGCGCCATCCTTTTTCAATAGGACATCATAATATGTGATGGATGATACGGCAATACCGGACCGGCGTACAATCTTGTCAAGTGAAAAAGAGACAGCGAGCATACCGGCAGTGGCATCCACTTGCTCACTGACTGTCTTGTACTTTTCCTTTCCCGCATCCATGTAGGCTATGCTTATGTCCACCGACATGCCTTTATGGGCAGTAAAGGTTAGATATTCCATTCTATCATGGGCTGTACGGATTGTGCTCTCATGTGTCAGAAAAAACACGTATGACGGATTCCGATTTGCGACAACGGCTGTAATAAGCATTGAAACTCCTCCGGACCGTGTCCTGCTTATCTGAAAACACAGCGGTTATGGACAATGGAGCCTGATAATAAGAGACTACATTGTTTGACATCCCTTTCGGGTCATGCAGGGAGAAGTGACTGCGAATCATTTCCCCTATCTCATGGATTACCACGTTGCCTTTCAAAGCATAATAGCTCTCATTGAAAATCTCCGTACCTCCGGTTTCAATACGGACATTCAACTGTTCATCCGTGATTCCTGAGATTTTTATTTCCCCAATTTCCGAGATGAAACAGTCCACTCCATCATGTATGCCATCCACTACCATTGCCAAAGAGTTTTAGAAATGCCCAACACCAGCGACCTGTTGTACAAGTCATAGCCCGCCCTGAACTCCCAGGACTTACACCGGTACCCTGCGGACAGTACACATCCGTAACGTCCCGCATCCATTCCCAACACCAGTGCGTTGTTGCAGACGACCGGTTGCCGGTAGTCCACCACTACCGTGCGGTCAAGTAATGAATTGCGGGATATGACGTCGGTCAGCTCCACTTTCAGGTAAGGGCGTTCAATAATTGTATCAAGATAATGCTTCTCCGAGAAATAGTCGGCCAATATAGCCGCCGTATCCACTTCTGTGGGTACCTCACGGACAATCACCTCCGGTTCCGGAATGGCAGGGCGTATTGTGTCATGCCTGACTACCGTTTCCGGTACGCGGACAATGCTCCGTTTCCGGGAACCCAGCCAGTGGCCGGCCCAGCCGGAGAGAAATGCGATAACCGCACAAAGCAACATATGGCTAACCTTCCGTCTCATCGGCCTTTCTTCTGAATTTATCCGTGACTGTCACCCACAATATTCCCACCTGCTTGATCAGCGCATCTTTCGGCTTGCCGTCGATGACTGCCAGGTTCTCCAGTATACTTGTCACGTGCTCGACGCAGAACCAGGTCATGACGAACACCTTGACAATGGAAAAGAATAGGGTGGCCAGCAGCATGACAAAGCTTTCTTCTGCTCCGGCCTTGCTCTCCAGATAGAACGAGTGGGTGATATAGATGATGGTCAGCCAGATACACAGCTTGATGATGCAGCGTGAGAAACGGAAGCTCTCGAATCCTATTCCCTGGACCTTGCTTGCCCGGATGCCCGTCCACATCTCTGAGACAATGGCGACGAGCATGGCCATGGCCAGGAACGGTGTAATGCCTATCCATTCGCTGACTACGGCAGTGACGGCGCTGAAGGAGATGGCCGGAAATTGCAGGTTGTACTTGAAGCTCGGAGCTACCGAAAGAAAGAACTCCTTCGGTGAATCATACCCATAGGTGGAGACGAATCTTGTGAAAAAACGTATCATATCTCTTTTTTTGTCACAAAGATAGAACCCAACCATCCGCTCTCATAGGACAAAAAAAGCCCTTACTCTCACGAGCAAGGACTTCAAAAATAAAAAAAATCTCCGGTTAGTATTTTTATGGCTTCTCGTACATCACCCAGTAGGGTTGTCCTGCCAAATATTCTACACGGTACCCTGCATCAGCCAGTTGTTTGGCCAGCGCCATCGGAGCGACATCGACAATGTTCGACAGCTCATATACCAGTTCAGCGGTGGTCTTGTAAGATTTCTGTGAAGTGGTACCGATGGGTGAATAGTTCTGGCCGATGAAGTTTGCTATGGCTTTCTGCCGCTCGGCTTGTTGCTTCTCCAATTCGTCTTGTTTGTCCGGTTCTTCGTCGTTTTGATAAGAACGGAATCCTATCTTCTTGCTCATAGTACGCCTCCTTTCTCTTCTTCCGGAGTCAAGCTTCTTATCATGGATGACACAATGCGTAAATCACTTATTACGGATATAATGTCATCAGCACTAACTTCATTGTCGACTTTCAAGTCCAGGATTAATCCGGTAGCTCTATCTATGGTATTGCAACAAGCACCGGCAACGCCATTTTGTAAAATCGAGATGGTTTCGCTGATGGAGGAGGTCAATACGATGTTGTTGATTTCGGTATTCATTTCTCACCTCCTTCCCCATTAGCCTTTAGGGCATTTTGCATGCAGGAAATGATTTCACGTAACTCATCGGCAGACATATCGCAAGCTATATAATTACCACCATACGACAACATATAACTATATTCATCGGTGTTGGTAGCTGAATGACTGCGTTGGCTCGTTACAAATATGCCATCTTCGCTGATTTTTTTATGTTTGCTCATGCCTCACCCCCTTTCCGGCACTTCTTTGCCTTATAAACACACAACGCGGCTGCCGCCAGTAGGGGAGGGAACACCATCGCGGCACATGCCCAGCCGATGGCACGGAAATACCATTTGTCAGCTTCGGTCTTGACTTCGCAGTCGGGAGCCAGAGCGCGGTAGTACTTGCACTGGAGGTTATTGACTTGCTCGGTAAGAGCATTGACGGATTCGCCCACGGCAGGAATGTCGGAAGCAGGCACGTTGAGGGTGCCGGATAATTGATTTTTCATTGTGATGGTTTTTAGCGTATAGGCAGAAAAACGGCTGCCATTTCCCGTTTCGCTAAAAACCATCACTATGTCATGCCGTAAAGCATAAAAAAGTAATATGGGAAAGACAGCCGTCTATTTTGTATATACCATTTTACTGACATCAGTAAAACGATATGTATGGGCATAAAAAAAGCCCATCGTAATTCGTGAGCATTAACCGCGCTCTACGACATCGACAAACGATGATGGTTTTTAGCACTGCAAATATGGGGATTATTTTTGATATAACAAATGAAGTCATGTAATTTTTATCTATATATCGCCTGTATGTAACAAAAAAGGCTTCCAACTCGTGGAAACCTTTTTTATCTGTCTACCTATAAATTCAGAAAGATACAGCCAATAAAGAATTACCAATATCATGTATAGTGTCCAGTATCAGCTTCTTTCTTTCCGGAGAAGGCACCTTCGTCCCCTTTATATAACTTGCCAACAAACTTTGCTGTATACCCATCCGGCGGGCAACAGCTGAAATATTCAGTTCTGGATTAGACAAGAAAGCGTCTTGAATACCAGGTGTCGGTTCCTTGGTGTCATCATAATAGAAACTCTCATAGCTCATATCCTCATCTATGTCATCCCAATGGATACCAAACGGTTCAAATTCATACTTTGCACGTTGCTCATCGGTAGCCACTAACAAGCGGGGATAGAATTTCAAAGATTGGTACAAAGTCTCCTCCTTGTCATTGGTTACATAAATTCTACCATTCTCAAACCATAATTTAATAATCTTCATATCAACCTCCTTCTTTCTTTATATCGGGAAGCATGGGGGATTAAAAATCCCCATGCAATTTTTTCCATTCTTCCTGGATAACTTCTAGATTTTCCTCTAAAATCGATCTTGCCAGACTCAAGTCTTTAGGCTTCATGCCTTTGTTCTCTATCAATTTGACTTCGTCTCTGATTTCAAACTTGGCTTGCCCGTCTTGGCTGGTGACATGGCAATGCGGTGGCTGGTGTTCCGCTGTGTAGATTTTAAATTTCAATCCGAATAAAATTAAAACTGTTGGCATAACTATTTGTTTTTTGATTACACAACAAAGATAGGTCATAATTTTATATCCCACAAGTAAACAAAAAGAAAAGGTTATAATTTTATATCCTTTTAACGGAAAATGAAAAATTCTCTCCCCTCCGCGGTTGAAGGAACGGTAACACGACCAGTCATTCCGCTTTTCGGGCCCCATTTCGTTTGCGAGCATGCGAGCAAACGGAATGGGTGCGCCCTGCACCCCTCCGTCAAATCAGCCCCTCATCGCCAAAACTGTAATATCCACCATTCGTTATAATCACATGGTCTATCATCCTAATATTGAATAACCCTGCCGCCTTTTTAAGCTGCTCCGTCAGTCTCTTGTCCTCATTGCTCGGTCGGCTGTTGCCACTCGGATGGTTATGCACCGCTGCGAACTGCACCGCCCCCGTATCAATCAGCACGCGCATAATCAGCCTTATATCCGCTGAAGTCTGGTCTATGCCGCCTACCGATATACGTACTTTCTTGATAAGCCGTCCGGCTTGGTTTATCGACACTACCCAAAATTCCTCATTCGGCAAATCTCCTATCAACGGCTCCATCAGTTCGTATATGTCTTTGCTCATCCTTATCTGCCTGCGTTCCACCTGCTGCGACTGTTGTCTCTTGTACATCTCCACGGCCGCCACGGCTACCCTCCTGCGTCCAGGAGTCAAAGAGGAAAACAATTTTTCAAGGTCTATCACCTCGTTGCTGCGTTCGATGTCCGAAACAATCTGTCTGTTGTTGCTGATTTCGTAAATCAGTTCGCTGTCGCTCATGTAGCGGCAATCGTTATCAAAAAGAGTATTCATTGTATGGATTAAATTGTTATAAAAGAATTGTCTTGCCTAAGAAATAGCCTCCCAAAACCTCTGCCCCAAGCGTTTCAAGTGCACACGCAAACCGTGCGTAACTATGCCTCTGCGTTAGTATATCATCGAATACAAGGCATTTCTTACCCTTGAAAAAACGCTTGTCAAACTTGATGACCTCCACCGTCTGCACCGTCTTGGCCGCTTTCGTCTCATGGATGGCAAGCCGTCCACCCTCAATGGTAATTGCTTTGTACGCATTCCTGCACCCCGTCAGCCGTGCCACCTCTTCGGCAAAAGCCTTGTATCTGATTTCGTTCTTCTCTCCGCTGCTGGCTGGTATGCAGACCAACGTCACGTTGCAAACCTCCGCACCGAACTGCTCGCGCATCTTCTTCGCTACAAGTTCCGCCACAGACGCACTGCGCTTCCCGTCCTTAAAATCCCATATCATCCTGCGGATAGACCACTCCCGTTTGTTAGCCTCGTACTTGGTAGGCAAGTAATCAAAGAAGTTAAACATGAATTTAGACCATTGATTTTTCCATGCTTCGGGGATGTTTCTTTTTGCTGCCATAACTGTAAGTTTTTAATTTATTCTGGATTTCTGGAGTCGTCGGGTGGAGCCTTTTTTAATTTTCTCCGTTTCCCGGAACGACTTTTTTTTTATTCCGGCGTGTCTGTATGACGTGCGGTATGGTTGCCTTTTGATGCCGCAATAATTGAGGTGCCGAGGATGACATTCCGCAAGGTTCCGACTAAAACCGAAGGCTTGAATACTACCCGTAGGGCTGGAGATTTTTTAGCGGACAATGCCCGACCTTGCTTGTCAGACCGGTGCCCTACATTTGCGGACTCAAAAGACTACCTGACCGCATACAGAGATGCAGGAAATGAAAAGGAGTTGCGGAAAAGAAACGGAGGCACGCCAAGCGGAACGCTTACCGCTCTACGGTCTCTACCTTAGATATTGAAACGGAAAAGACCGGGTCTACCTGCATGGATGCGGACAAACGCAAGTAGCTGCCGCTACTTACCGCTGAGACGCGCAAAATCCGTACTGGAGGAAATAGATTTGCCTGCCTGTTCCTTCAGTACGGATTTTGCGCGCGCCGTACTCTTTGTTAATGAATGTTATAAGAAATATACTTCTTTGATAATGAATACAGAATACCCCTCTTTCCATCCGAATGGAAACAGAAACGGAAGTTTCTGCCGACCGCGCCCTATCCAAAAACGCAAACAAAAGAGCAAGAAGTAAGGAAATATGACAAGGAGGGTGCCCCCTCGGGCAGTCCTGTGCCCGATAGCCTGTCCTGAAGTGCAGCGATTCCCATTGCGGACGTTGCGAGTCCTGCCATAAGCATTGCGATTGTGATTGCGGATGTATGTGTATGAGGTGAATCAGATACGTGCGTCCACGAATCCGTATGCCTGCCTAAGCAGGTGCCCGTACTTCGTCCATACACGCTTATCTACCGCATCACCGAAGTGGGTGGCTTCTTCCGGAAGGATGGACTGGTTGCGTTCGCTACGCTTATCCTTGGCAAAACGCCCCTCGCGGTCCTCGATGACACGCGTATTGTTCATGGAGATGAGTGTATATTTGCATTTCGAGCCGTTGAAACGCTTCTTCGGGAACCGTTCGTCTTTCTCTGCCAGGATGGAAGCCCAGAGCAGGTACTTGTCATGCTGCGGCGGCTCCATGCCCGCATGGGTGTGCTGTTCCACCGTCCACCCGTGTTTCTCCAGACGCTCGATGGCAAGCTCGTTGTAGGACTTCTTGTTGTTGGCACGGCGTGCATCCCCGTAACGGTCACGGTAATAATGCAAGTGCTTGTTGATATGATTACGGTAGTAGTGACAGAACTTGTCCATCAGCGCGTTCACCATGGTGTCATCCTCTTCATCACGCTTGACGAAGAACTCGTTGATGTTGTTGTCCACCGGCTCACGTGTCAGCAGCTTCGTCACGAAGTCATAGTTGCGCTCTTGCGCCACTTCCAGGAATGAGGCGGCACTACCCCAGTCGGGTGTCAGCTCTATCGGCTGGTTGGGATTGCAGTCCAGGTCACGCCGGCTGTCATCGTTATTGGCAAGCTGCTGCCAGTTGTAGTTATGATCTTCGGCAAAGTCACGGATATAGTCGTCATTGGTTGCATTGTAATAGATATGGCGTTCATCCAATTGGTAGTAGCAGCTGTCAATCTTATCCACCATGAAGTTCAGGATCTCTATCATGAAGGAAAGCTTATCCATCACCTTGTACTGGTTCAGGATATAGTTCATGCCCACATTGGCGATGTTGTCGAAGATAGAGCCAAGGATAAAGAGCGTGCCGTCACGTGAAACGAACGGCGTGATACTTTGCCTGAGACGGACGGTCTCGTTCCAAATCTCCTTGAACAGTCCCGCATCATTCGCAATCCTTGCATCAATGAGCTGCATCTGTAACCGCACAATCCTGTTCCAGACATCAAACAGCCGGATGCCGCGTTCTTCTTCATAATACTTGGCCGGTTCAAGCAACCATTTCTGTTCGGGCGTGTACGGCATGGAGGAAAGGAAGGTGTTGCCGTGATGCTTCAGAACGGGATTCTCGGACTTGCGGCCAAAGATGTGTTCATTACCGCGGTTGGTCGGTGCCGCCTCCTGGTCGAATTTTTCTTTATCGAGCGTCAACGCTTCGTCGGTGATGTTGTAGTCCGCATTAGGACCACGGCTGTTGCCGCCCTGGGTAAGTATGTAGAGCATGTGCCCGTTGCTGAAGCTGATGCCGTACTCGAATGACATGATGTGCTCGTATGGCTTGTACCATCCCTCGATGGGACGGCGGCACACCACATAGTCACCGGTCTTGCTGACCGGGTCCCACTGCTTATAACCGAGCATCTCCAGCATCTTGAACGCTGAAGGCAGGGTTTTAGTCAACGCCTGCCCGATGGTGGCTTGGGTGAGCGTAGTAATCCCTCGCGGCATGAGCCGGATGTTGTCATCTATCACGGCACCGGTAATGAATGATTTACCCGTGGCACGCGAGTAGATGACATATCCGTTCTTGTACGGCATCACGAGGAATGCCGCCTGCGCCGGATTGACCTGTATGACCTCTTCCCAGACGTTTTCGTCCATTGTCCTGCCGTATCAATATCGTGGGAAAACAATGTAGTTCACACCTTCGGAGGAGGTCATGCGGGGCATGTCCTGTCCGGTATCAGCCAGCAGCTGCGGTACCTCTTCCGGCCTGAACCTGGCAGATACGGTACAGACAATCTGTGTCTTGTTGACCGATACCATATCAATGTGCTTATGGTCAACCAAGTAAGAGATGAGTCGTTTGTTTGTCAATTTTTTCATGGGTAATCTGTTATGAGTTCATTATTTCTTCAGCTTGTGCGTCGTCGATAGGCGTGTACATCGAATCCACCAAAAGCTTCTGCTCTTCCTGGGAAAGGTTGCGGACGGCATTCAGGGGAATATCCACCTTTTGCCCCATGCTGTTGATCTGGATGTAGAATACGTTCTTCTCCATGCGTCGCGGGTCCTCGACGGAAGCCGGCTTCTCACCAATCATCTGATGCAGTACTTTCTTGGCGTTGTTCCATTGCTTGAGATCACCTTTGAGTTTGCAATCCCGGATAAGCTGAATCTGGTCCTTGATCATCCAGGCATACCAGAAGTCCCAGTCGAACTGGTGCTGTGTCTTGAACAGTTCTTTTGCCAGGGCGATGTCCTTCCTTATCTGGGTACGCGAGATACGGTATTTTGCCAGCATGATGTTGATGATGTGGCTCTCGTTCGGATAGTCATCCAAAAGACGTGCTATCTGCAGCACCCGGTTGCACTGCACACGCAGATGCTCCGGCAGCGGACTGTTCTCCGGGTCGATGATGTGCTGCTGTATAAGGTCGTAGGATTGCTCCTCCAGTGCGGCCTTGCTTTTGGATGCCGTCAGACGGTTGTTATTCATACTCAAGATACTGCTGTTGCGATTTGATGAACTTGACGAGCTCCTGCTGTGCCGGGTTGCTGCCATTGACGGCCGACTTGATGAGTGACTCCCGGAGTTCAACCGTCTGGCGAAGATGCCCCCGGTAGAAGGCGGTCCGGACTTCGGTGCCCGGTGTGCGGAGTTCCGCGAGAAAGTCCGTCTCATCGGCACCTATATTGATGGCTATCAGCCCCGGAGGGATCAAACGATAGGCCATCTTCTCTATCTCCTCACGTTGTTCCTGAGTCAAATTCATCATTCAGCATTTTAAAGTCAAAATCAAAAATATCTCTGCCGGTATGGATGATTCCACGTTCCAGCTTCGGGTTGTGCGTGGCGTTCTGGCTGCCCACTACGGTAATCTTCCAGTCCTCGTTATACAGCAGCGCCACCTTCGCATGAAGCGCGAGGCAACGGTAGCAGTCCGGGAACGTGGTCACCAGATAATCGAACGGTTTGGGTGATATGCTGCGCACCCGGTTGTCTATCAGGAACCGCACTGACAACAGCTCGCCCGTTTCCACCTTCCGATGAATCGCCGCAATGCTGTCCATGGAGATGGAATAGGTGGTAAGCAGCAGGTGTGCCGGTCCCGTCTGTCTGAGAATATAGAAAATCAACTGGATCAGGTTGAACGCCCCTGAAGAGTAGAAATGCTTGTCCCTGCCGGGTACCAGCACCCCCATGGCGTCCGGATGCAGCAGCTTCTCCGCAGCCAGGTCGTGGCCGGAGGCTGCCGCATCCGTTCGGCGGATGTAGCCTGTCGGGTATCGGTCTCCCTGCATAGGACTTACTGCATCATCCGCCGGCATCATCTTATTCTCAATCTCGCTGCAACAGACCAACATAACCTAACCTATTGCAGTTCTGCCAAACGATATTCTATCCTTTCCACCAGTGCTTCCTGGGCAGCCACCTTCTTCTCGTATTTCACGCGTTTGGGGCAGTCGGGAAGGGGATTCTCCTTGCCGTCCTTGGGCTTGCTTTCCGAAGAGTACAGCAGCATGTTCCTTGCCTTGGTAATCTTGCTCTTGGCATTGGATTTCGCTTTCTTCAGCTCTTCCACGGATAGGGAACTGATGTCGGTCTCGTCCTCTTCCTTTTCCGGATTTTCTTCGGGGGTATCCGTTTTTTTGTAGAGTTCGTCCAGCTGTTCTTCAGTCGGCAGTTCCCTGTCCTGCTCGAACTGCCTTTTGATGGCAGCCAGCAGTGTCATGCGGTTGGAGAGAAAGGCTATACGGGCGACAATATCCTTGCGCTGCGTGCATACAGCCTGCGTGTTTGTCTCACCCAGTCCGGCAAGCATCCGGTGCTGGCGTGAACGTTCGTTGTAGCATTCCCGGAAGTCATAGATGATTTTGGCCATCACCGGAGGATAAGCGGGCTGTTCGTCCGCCTCACGCGCCAGTTCCCTCTCCGCAACGGCGACAATCTCTTCGGGAACCGTCTCGGAACGCCCGTCATTGCCCGGCATTGCATCATCTGCCAGGTCCACATCCTCAAAGCGCGGGTCATCCGGACGGTACCACACCTTGATCATCTGCCGGATCTCGTATTCCAGCTTCTCGCGGGTATGCGGCTTTTCGCCCTGGCGTGCCAGACGTGCGGCGACAAACCCCTTATATCCAGAACGGGTCAGGATATTCACACCGGTGCTGTAGTCACGTTTCTGCGAGTTCAGCCACTTGATGCCGTCCCTGCGCGCCTCGATGTAGTTCTGTGTAATCTTTGACATTGTATGTACGTTGTTTTTTGATGATACGCAAAGCTATTGCGATTTTTGTTGCCGGAATAGGACAAAACAAAATGTCCGCCCCTGCCTAAGAGCGAGAGACGGACATGAACAACCAATCATGAACAAAAAAGTCTTATGGAACTTCTGATGCGGCTTTTACAGTCAGGATATCCTCCGTATCCCCCTCATACACACATTTGCGCGGTGCGGTAAAGGTGTAGTGGAGGGTGTTCTGGTTGCGGGCAGTGGAGCTTGCTCCGGTAGTGGCGCCGTCACCCGATGCACGGAGCGCACCGCGCCGCTTGTCACCCATCAGGTAGTTCGTGCCGTTGTTGTCGGTCACGATAAAGAACATCTTGCGCCCTTTGGTCGCATTCTCAAAACCGAATATCTTCTTCCGCATCTTGGCCGAAATGATATTCAGGTCCATCAGGAACGATTCCCCACCGCTTTCTCCCTGGTCGGTAATCTTGAACTCGGCCAGCTCGTCGGTGAAATCCATCTTGTATGCCCTGCAGCCTTCCTTCATGACCAGGTCGCCGACCAATGTACCGGCCGCTTCAAGAGAAAGGGGAGATTCCGTCTTTTTCGGGTAGTCCGGCCATGTGGCCACATCCGCATGATAACCGAAGATGACGGACGGTATGATACCGCCCATGTTGTCCTGGTTCTCGCAGTCCATTGCCTCGTTGATGTCATCAAGGGCAATACATAATTTAGGGTCTACTTCTGCCATAATCACGCCATTTTTTAAGATTTAACAACGTATGTACCCGTCACTTTCTCTACTGCACCCGCAGCGGGCGTCTTCTTCTGCACGGCAGGAGTGGTGTATCCGGCAGCCTCCAGGAACTCCACGGTATATTCCTTTCCACCGGGAACAGCCACATACGTGCCGGACTCACGCCAGGCTTCCTCGCCCTGGATACGCCATTTGCCTCCGTTGTTGGCCGCTTCATCCGGCGTAATGGTCACTTCAATGTATCCGAACGGATTGGTCCCTTCCGGGTCCACCGGACGGTCGTTGACGCAGAACTCGGACTTGTGCACAGACACGAACTGGAAGCCGATTACATACTTGCCCGCAGCGTCGAAGGTATAGGGATTGCCGGACATGAACGGCTTGATGGACTTGAAGTCGCTCTCCTTGTCAAAACCGTAGCATACGTTCTCCTTGGTGGTCAGCATGACGAACTGGCTGCCGTCGGGAAGGTTCGGAACACGCACCAGCTCGCAGCGGTTGTTGGAACCAAGCAGGTGTTGCGTGTCGGAAGTGTCCTCCTTGAGTCCGATGACAATCACGCCTTCACCTTTGCGCCAGTCATCATACATGTCACCGATGTCATCGCTGATGAACATCTTGATGTTCTTCTTGCGCTTGAAGGTACGCGGCATGTGGCGCCACATATCCAGCAGTTTCTCGCCGACATTGGCAAGTGTCAGCTCACCGGTAGCATACACATTACCTTCGGCACTGGAGATGTCCCCGACAGCTTCGCCTTCAGTGATAATGGTACCGATACCGTCGAAAGAGTCCTGAATGTCCGTCTTTTCTTCATCCGCACTGTATTTTGCCGTGAAAATGGCAAACAGCAGGTCATTGGATGCCAGTTCATGTCCGTGGTTGATCAGCCACAGCTCGAACGGGTGTTCCTTGCGGAGTGTACCGGGAACCTCGGCGATGTAGGTACGTCGGTAGCGCTCAGGCTCGTCGGACATCTCCATTACAACGGGACGCACTACCAGACGTCGGGGAACAATCTTGCCCAGATACTTTCCGGCAGTGAACTTTCCGGTGTACTTGCCGGAGATGCTTCCGCCCTCCACCTTGCCCAGTTCAAGGGAGTCGGTTATGCCCGGTACCGGAGT
>ERZ779820.1417-NODE-1417-length-14905-cov-6.737845_pt1 | contig 14905 bp, 14 predicted proteins | sample MGYA00511563_ERZ779820 | MGnify/ENA primary metagenome ERZ779820 (study PRJEB29588, sample SAMEA1964852) | human gut metagenome | biome: human gut; feature: human-associated habitat; material: faeces | place: Denmark | collected 2008/2010 ...
TGCTCAGGCGTTTTGAGCGACGAGCCGCTTTTCTTCCTGCTCAACAGCTATACCACAGGACTTTCACCCTCAGTTATGGCATATATCCTGAGAGATGTCCTCGGAACGAGGTTTGGCGGAAACGTCACGGCTGATGAGATAGGATTGCCTGTGGAGGCAACAGGCGGTGTGCTTCCGTGCGGTTCAACGGCAATTTGGCAGAAATAGCTTTGTTATAGTAAGGAATGGTGTTCGCATGAAATATACTGAGAATTATGTTTATATGTACGGCCAAATGATCTCCACCTGTTCGTTTCTTCTTGACGGTGATTTTCCAAAGGCAGACGGTACGGCAGAGATAAAGGAAAAATATCACCTTGTCGGTGGTGAGACCGGAACAGCGGCGGCTGTTCTTTGCAGTCTGAATGTGCCTCTAAAGCTTGGCGGTACTCACCTTGGAAGCGGCAATGAAAAGCTTATAAAGGATTATTTTGCAGACAAGACCGCTGACCTTTCTGAGCTTGTAACAGAGGGTTTCGAGGGCGTGACCGACTATGTTATCATAGATAAAAATACACGCACCTGTTTTGGCGAGTGGGATAAGCTTTATTCACGTCCGGAGCCTTTTTATGAACAGCCTTCGGAGGAGTCAGTGAAAAATTCAGCCTGCGTTGCGGCTGACCCTTATTTTGGTGATAAGATAGCTGAGTATTGCGTAAAATATGGCAAGAAATACGTCACCATAGATTGTGCCTATGACAGCTATATACATGAGCATTGTGCAGTAAATTGCATATCTCATCAGCACCTTGATGAATATTATCCGGATAAAAGCTATGATGAGCTTTTCAGGCTTTATACAGATAATACAGACGGGCTTGTGATATTTACACTTGGTGAAAAGGGTGCGATGTATGGCAGAAAGGGTGCTGTGCCAAAGATGTGCCCTGCATTTAAAGTAGACGTAGTGTCAACACTTGGCGCAGGCGACAGCTTTAAGGCGGGCGCTGTATATGGGCTTTATAAAGGTCTTGATGACGATACATTGGTGAAAACAGCCTGTGCTGTGGCAGGTGCGGCGGTGGAAAAGTTCCCAATCGCACTTTATCCGCCAACAGTAAAAGATATTGAAAAGCTTATGGGCAATATGTAGGGGCGAACAGCGTTCGCATACCCATATATTATAATAAGGTATAAACCAAAATTTCAGACAGGAGGAAAGGTTATGTCTTTTGATTTTGATGAACTTAAACACAAGGCAGGAAATATGCTTGAAAAGGGCAAAGAGAAAGCTCACGAGGCTGCTGAAAGTGAAAAGGGGCAGAAGATAAAGAGCAAAGCAGGAGAGCTGTTTGAAAAGGGAAAGGAAAAAGCCCACGAGTTTGCCGAGAGTGAAACGGGCAAAAAGGTAAAGAACAAGGCTGAAAAGCTCCTTGATAAAGGAATAGACAAAGCCGAAAATGTTTACGAAAAGCATAAGGAAAGAAAGGCTGAACAGAAAGAACAGCCTGAAGATAAGGAATAAACTAAATTTGGTAAGGAAAGTGAAATGAGCAGTTTTATTGAAATAAAGGATCTGCACTTTTCCTATGTGAACGACCTTGAAGAGCCACCTGTTAAAACGGAGGTGCTTAAAGGCATAAATCTGAACATAGAAAAAGGCGAGTTTGTGGCAGTGCTTGGTCATAACGGCTCAGGCAAATCTACACTTGCAAAGTGCATAAACGCTATAAATCTTCCTGAGTCGGGGGCTGTCTATGTGAACGGCATGGACACTTTGGACGAAAATAACCTCTTGCCTATAAGAGAAAAGGTGGGCATGGTATTCCAAAACCCTGATAACCAGATAGTTGCAACTATCGTGGAGGAGGACGTGGCTTTCGCCCTTGAAAATATGGGCGTCGAGCCGAATGAGATACGCAGACGTGTTGACGAGGCTCTTAAAACCGTTGGTATGTATGAATACAGGCTTCATGCACCCCATAAGCTTTCAGGCGGACAGAAACAGCGTGTGGCTATCGCAGGCATAATCGCAATGAAGCCTGATTGTATACTTCTTGACGAGCCTACCGCCATGCTCGATCCTCACGGCAGGGACGAGGTAATGAAAACTGTCAAAATGCTCAACGAGCAGGGCGTTACTATCGTGCTTATCACCCACTATATGGAAGAGGTCATTGACGCGGATCGGGTGATCGTGATGGACGACGGAGCGATTGTCATGGACGGCACGCCGAGAGAGGTTTTCTCCCAGGTGGAAAAGCTGAAGGAGTACCGGCTGGACGTGCCTCAGGCGACGGAGCTGGCCTATGAGCTCAAAAAGGCGGGAGTGGATCTTCCGGACGGAATTCTTTCACAGGAAGAGTTTGTGGAGGCGTTTCTGGCCTGCTGTCCCGGGGAACTTTTGACAGAGGGACAGGCGGGAAATGCGGATGGAGACAGCTGCGGCAGCCACAGCAGCTGCAGGGATACAGAAAGCAGGGAAGAGCAGACAGAAGCCGCAGGCAGATAGACAGCCAGAGAGGAACGAGACATGTCAGTTTCAATTGAAGTAAAGGACTTAAATTATAAATACAGCGCAGGGACGGCGTTTGAGCAGCAGGCTCTGAAGGATGTGAACTTCAAGGTGCAGGACGGGGAATTTATCGGCCTGATCGGCCACACAGGATCTGGAAAGTCTACACTGATCCAGCATTTGAACGGCCTGATAAAGGCCTCGTCGGGAGATATTCTCTACCACGAGGAGAGCATCTACAGGGATGGCTATTCCATGAAAGAGCTGCGCAGCAAGGTGGGGCTGGTCTTCCAGTATCCGGAACATCAGCTGTTCGAGACGGACGTTTTTACGGACGTCTGCTTTGGACCGAAGAATCTGGGGCTTTCCAGGGAGGAGATAGAGAGCAGGGCAAGACACGCCCTGAAGCTGGTGGGGCTTGACGAGAGTTTCTACAGGCAGTCTCCTTTCGAGCTTTCCGGCGGCCAGAAGCGCCGCGTCGCCATTGCCGGGGTGCTGGCCATGCGGCCGGAGGTGATGATTCTGGATGAGCCTACGGCCGGCCTGGATCCAAAGGGCAGGGATGAGATTCTGGACCAGATTGAGCGGCTGAACAGGCAGCACGGCCTGACGATTATTCTGGTCTCCCACAGCATGGAGGACGTGGCCAGGTATGTGGACCGTCTGATGGTCATGGATCACGGCGAAAAGGTGTTTGACGGAACACCCAGGGAGGTGTTTGGCCACTGCAGGGAGCTGGAGGCCATCGGCCTGGCGGCTCCCCAGGTGACTTATATAATAGAGGAGCTGCGGGCGCGGGGCGCGGCTATAGAAGGCACGATTACCACAGTGGAAGAAGCTAAGAACGCAATTCTGGCATTTCTTGGGAGGCAGGAAAACGTATGATTAGAGATATAACTCTGGGACAATATTATCCGGTGGATTCTATCATCCACCGTCTGGATCCCAGGACAAAGCTGTTTGGAACCATGGTATTTATTATATCCCTGTTTATGGCTGACAGCCTGTGGGGATATCTGGCGGCTACGGCAGTCCTGGCGGCGGTCGTTCGCTGTTCCAACGTTCCGTTTAAATTTATGGTCAGGGGCCTGAAGGCAGTAGTCTTTCTGTTGATTATCAGCGTCAGCTTTAACCTGTTTCTGACGCCTGGAACCCCTGTGGTGCAGTTCTGGATTTTTAAAATTACCAGGGAGGGAATCAGGCTGGCGGTATTTATGGGACTGCGCCTGATTTATCTGGTCATCGGATCCTCCGTGATGACCCTGACTACCACGCCCAACCAGCTGACGGACGGACTGGAGAAGGGACTTCATTTCCTCAACAAAATTCACGTTCCGGTCCATGAGATCGCCATGATGATGTCCATTGCCCTGCGCTTTATTCCTATTTTGGTGGAGGAGACAGACAAGATTATGAAGGCTCAGATGGCCAGAGGCGCTGATTTCGAGAGCGGAAACCTGATTCAGCGGGCGAAAAGCATGATTCCGATTCTGGTTCCGCTGTTTATCTCCGCCTTCCGCAGAGCCACTGACCTGGCTATGGCCATGGAAGCCAGATGCTATCGGGGCGGAGAGGGCAGGACGAAGATGAAGCCATTAAAATACCGGGGAGCTGACCGGGCGGCCTACGCTCTGTTTTTTGTATATCTGGCTGTGCTGACCGTGATCCGGCTGGCCGTATAGAGCCGGCGTCCGGGCTTTCGCTTTCATGGACGCCAGTGCCAGTGTCTGAGAGACAGCCTTTATCCATGAATGCCCAGGAAAGACAGGAGAATGACAATATGAGACGAATTAAACTGACCGTTGCCTACGACGGCACCAATTACTGCGGCTGGCAGCTGCAGCCCAACGGCGTGACTATCGAGGAGGTTTTAAATAAAGCTCTCTCAGAGCTTTTGAGGGAAGAGATTCAGGTAATCGGGGCCAGCCGCACAGATTCCGGCGTCCACGCCAGGGGAAATATCGCGGTGTTTGACACAGAGGCCAGAATTCCCGCCGAGAAAATCTGCTTTGCGGTAAACCAGAGACTTCCGGAGGACGTGCGGGTGCAGAAATCCGAGGAGGTTCCTCTGACCTTCCACCCCAGAAAGGCCAACTGCGTGAAAACTTATGAGTACAAGATTTTAAACAGGAAAATCGACATGCCCTTAAACAGGCTGTACTGCCATTTCTGCTACTTTGATCTGGATGTGGATCGGATGCGCCAGGCGGCGGCCTGTCTGCTGGGAGAACACGATTTTAAGAGCTTCTGCACTGTTCGCACCCAGGCGGAGGAGACGGTGAGAACCATTTACAGGCTGGACATTAACCGGGATTCGGAGGATGTGATCACCATGCGGATCAGCGGCAGCGGCTTCCTCTACAACATGGTCCGCATTATCATGGGGACTCTGGTGAAAATCGGCATGGGCGTATGGCCGCCGGAGCGGATGGAGGAGATTCTGGAGGCCAGAGATCGGGCCGCCGCCGGGCCTACGATTCCGGCCAGAGGTCTGACCCTGGTGAGCATGGAATATGAGAGGGAGGCGAAAGAGTTTGTGTCAGGAGAAAACAGGCACTGGAGCTACATCCTGGATCAGCGCCATATGCTCTCAGAGGGATTTTCAGTTCTGGAAGTTCTGCGATGTGAGGAGAAGGAGCTGGAAGGTGTTTTAAGGCGCGTCATCCACCAGGCGGTGAGAAACGGCGCCCGGGACGTGTATGTGAAGGCGAAGGGCCGGATCCATCCTGGCGATCAGTTCGGCTACTATATTTTAAAGGAGCCGGACGAGAGAGGAAAGGCCCTGGGGGACGGCTGTCTGATGGCAGTCTATAAGGATGCGCCTGAATCTGCGGCGGGAAGGGGCATGGTCCGTTCATGAGCAGAACCCTGGTCTATCTGATTTATTTTACACTCTATTCCTTTCTGCTTCTCTTCATTGGAAAATCATCTCTCAGGGACAGTGATTCCATTGCCAAGTTTTTCGTGGGGGAGAAGAAGACGGGAACTAGGGCGCTCTTTTTTACCTTTGTGGGAACCTGGATTTCCGCCGCCACCATTCTGGGCTATACGGGAAATGTGTACCAGAACGGCACCAGAGTGCTGGCGGTCTCCGTTATCCCCTGGTTTATGGGGGCGCTGCTTTTGTACGCAGTGGTAAGCCGGATTCGGGAGTACGATATTTTAACGATTCCGGAGCTTTTTGAGAAGCGGTTTCACTCAGGCCTTCTTCAGACCATGTCCGCCCTCCTGATGGCGGGCGGCTACATTCTCTATCTTGTGATTCAAATTAAGGGGTTTGGAATCGCCGCGTCCAGTCTTTTAAATATCGACTACAAGGTGGCGGTGTTTCTGGTCTATCTCTTCATTCTCTATTCCACCTTCGGCGGCTTTAACTCTGTGACGAAATCCGACGCCTGCAACCTGATTATGCTGACGATCAGCGTGGGCGTCGTCTATTTTGCCGTGCTTGGCCGGATTGACAATGCAGGGTTTCTCACAGACGCTCTGGTAAAGGAGCGGATCACCGCGCAGGGCTTTCCTGTGAAGGGAGCGGGCGAGTTCGACGGCTACTCGTCTCTGATGTACGCCACCACTTTTTTCGGCTGGGGTATGGGGCTGGCGGCCAATCCCCAGTACCTGATCCGGATTGTGGCGGCTAAGGACAGGGACAGCGCCAGAAGGACGATTCTCTGGGCGCTGGTATTTTTGGCTGGCATTTATTTTGCTCTGACGGAGATTGGGCTGGGACTTCGGATCCTGTATCCTGATTTAATCGAGATCTGCGGCGCGGACGACGTGTTCATCTACGCGGTGAACAATCGGATGTTTTCCCAGTTCAGCGGCTTTTTCCTGCTGAGCGTCATCGGAGCCTGCGTTTCCACCGCCAATTCGCAGCTTCTTCTCATCGGCTCTTCTCTGGCCTACGATGTGACGGCCAGGATAAAGAAAAAAAAGCTTTCCGAAGAGCGGCTTTTAAGTCTGACGAGAGTCTATATTTTTATCGGAGGAACAGCGGCGCTGTTTCTGTCCTTAAATCCGCCGGAGGATATTTTATCCTTCGGAAGCGATATCTGGGGACTGTTCTCCGCCATGTTTGCCCCGTTAATTTACGGTGGACTTTATTATAAAAACAGCAGCAGGAAGGGAGCTGTGGCGGCCTTCCTGACAGGCGCAGTCTGCAGCGGCCTGTTTTACCGGCTCCATCTGCCGGTGTACTGGGCGTTTCCCGCCACGGCCTGCTCTGCAGCAGTCTTTTTCACGGTTCCCTGGCTGGAGCGGTTTTACAGAAAAAGAACTGGAAAAGGAGGAGACAGCCGGGAAGAAGAGAGGCTGGAAGGCCCGGCAGAGAGGAGGGAGCGGCGTTGAGACAGTGGAGAAACCGGCTGGGAAACTGGTTTTTTCAGCTGGAAAATGAGATTCTGCTTCCGTTTCTGGCAGTCGGTATTATCGTGCTGGGCGGATTTGGGGTGATTTCCTTTTACAACGGCTATACCATTGAAAAAAGAGGGCTGGAATCCACAGCCAGGCAGGTGTTTTCTGTGATGAATCAGGATCTGGACTTTCTGGCAGAACATGTTCCGGAGGAGGAAATCCGCGAGAAATATAGGGAAAATCAGCCGGAATATCTGAGAATTACAGACAGGGACGGACAGATCATCGCCTGCCCCAGCGAACCTCCTGAGGAGGAAGAGGTGGTGCTTTCCGACTCTGGAAACGTCCTGGGCTGGAAGCTGGAATTTATTGTGGACGAGAAGGTGCTGTTTGAGCAGATTTTAGAGAGCCAGTCCTATGTGGTGATCGGGGCGATTGCGGCGCTTATCATTATCATTCAGGCCAGCATTTTTATCTCCTACAACATTGCCTTCCCTATCCGGACCATGAGCCGGACCTGCCATGAGATCAATGAAAACAGGGGCAGCTACCGGACCTACCGGTTCGACGCCGTGCGGCGCAGGGACGAGATCGGACAGCTGGCTACTACCTTTGAGCTGCTCCTGAAAAATATGGACAATTACACCAAGATGGAGTATACCAGCCGGATGTCCGCCACCCTGGCCCACGAGATCAAAAATCCCATTGCAGGAATCCGCTCCGGCATTCAGGTTCTCAAGGGCCGGGTGGAGCGGCCGGGGGATCAGATGCTGTGCGACAGCATGATCAAGGAGATTGACCGGGTTACGTCCCTTATTACGAACCTGTTCACCCTGTCCGTGAAGAAGGACAGCAGGAAGGAGAAGGTTTTTCTGGAACCCCTTGTCCGGGAACTGGAGCTGTTTTATCAAAAGGGGCTGAAGCAGCAGGGAATCTCGTTTTCTGCGGAGGTATCGGGACAGCCGTCTGTCTGGGCCAACGGGGACGAGCTGCGCCAGATCCTTCACAACCTGATTGGCAACAGCGTGAAGGCCTTAGGGAAGAAGGCCGGAGGAACCATACGCCTGGAAGCCCGGGCGGAGCGGGAACGGGGAGGCGTGATGACTCTCAGCGACAACGGATGCGGGATGACCAGGGAGGAGCTGGAGCGGGCGGCGGAGCCATTTTACACGAAAAGCATTAACGGAATCGGCCTGGGGCTGGCCATTGTGAAAAAGCTGACGGATCAGAACGGCGGCTTCTTCCAGATGGAAAGCCAGCCGGGAGAGGGAACGAGAGTCAGTCTCTGGTTCCCGGCAGGAGAGGAGGAGACACATGAGCCGGATATTGATAGTAGACGATGAATTCCTGATTCGCTACACCCTGGAGGAGGGGCTGAGGGACAGGGGACATGAAACCCAGTCTGCGGAAAATGTAGAGGAAGGGCTTTTAAAGGCCAGGAAATTCCACCCGGACGTGGTGCTTCTGGACAACCTGCTGGAGCACAGCGTGGGAATGGACGAGATCGCCACCTTCAAGGCCGCGGATCCTCAGATTCAGGTGATTCTCATGACAGCCTACGGTTCCGTCTCTCAGGCGGTGGAGGCGGTGAAGCGGGGGGCCTACGACTATATTTTAAAGCCCTTCGATATCGACGATATCGAGATGGCCGTCAAGCGCAGTGTGGAGAAGACCAGAAATCAGGAGTCTCTGGAATATCTGAAAGGAGAGAGCCAGGAATTTCTGGGGGTCAGCCAGGCGGTGCAGCAGATTAGACGCCATATTGAAATCCTCGGTGAAAACAGCTCTGTCAACGTGCTGATCCGGGGCGAGACAGGCACAGGCAAGGAGGTGGCGGCCCGCCCGATCCACGATATCAGCGGCCGTCCCGGCCTGATGGTGCGGATCAACTGCGGAGCCATCCCGGAAAATCTCCTGGAAAACGAGCTGTTCGGCTACGAGAGGGGCGCTTTTGCCGGAGCCATGAGGACGAAAAAGGGCCTGATTGAGATGGCGGACGGAGGAACCGTCTTCTTTGATGAGGTGGGAGAAATGCCTTTAGCCATGCAGGCCAAGCTCCTCACCTTCCTGGACGACAGGAAGATCAAGCGGGTTGGCGGGCTGGAGGACATCGAGGTGGACGTGCGTATTATCGCGGCCACCAACCGGAACCTGGAAAAGGCGGTGGAGCAGGGGATGTTCCGCCAGGATCTGTTTTACCGGCTCAACGTCATGCAGCTGGTGATTCCCCCTCTCAGAGACAGGCGGGAGGACATTCCCGTGCTCTGCGATTATTATCTGGATTATTACAATAAGCTGTTTGCCAGAAGCATCGACCGGGTGGAGCCGGGGTTTCTGCGGGAGATGCTTCTCTACGACTGGAAGGGCAACGTCAGGGAGCTTAAAAATATTTTTGAGCGCTGCTTTCTTCTGAGCCCAGGCAGAGAGCTGGAAAAGCATGTGGAACTGAACCGGACGCCAGACGGAGAGGGGGCGCGGACCGGGGAGTATTTCCAGTTAAAGGATCTGGAAAAGGGACCGGTAGACCTGGAGAAGGAGGTCCAGTCCTTAGAGAGGATTTACATTGAGAAGGCCATGGGGCTGTGCGGAGGAAATCAGACCAAGGCGGCGGCGCTTTTAGGCATTACCAGGTTCTCCATGAAGCGGAAAATGGAGAAGGACGGGGAGCCGGAGCAGGCTTAGAGCGGGCAGAACGTGCAAAAATTCACATCGTGCAGAATCGCACACTTGTAACGTGCGATTCTGCACGATTTTTTTGAAAATCTAAAAAATAAATAAAAAGAAAAGAAAAAACAATTGAAAAGTAGTATAAAATCAACTAAAATTTTAACTAGAGACACGAAGGTGTCATAAGTATGAAACAAGAAAAATAAATCAACAGGAGGTAATGCTATGTACTTTGTGGATTTAAACAGTGATCTGGGAGAGAGCTTCGGCAACTACACCATCGGAATGGACGAGGAGATTTTAAAATACGTTTCCTCCGCTAACGTAGCCTGCGGCTGGCATGCAGGAGATCCTATGGTAATGGAGAAAACGGTAGCCCTGGCAAAGGAGTTTGGGACAGCCGTAGGAGCCCATCCGGGATTTCCGGATCTGATGGGATTCGGCCGCAGAAACATGGCCGTTACTCCTGAGGAAGCCAAGGCCTACGTAAAATATCAGCTGGGTGCGCTTCAGGCGTTTGCGAAGGCCCACGGCGTAAAGATTCAGCATGTGAAGCCCCACGGCGCCCTCTACAACATGGCAGCTGTAGACGAGAAGCTGGCGAAGGCTATGTGCGAGGCCGTTTACGAGGTAGATAAGGACATTATTTTCATGGGACTGGCCGGATCCAAGATGATCACAGCGGCTGAGGAGGTTGGCCTGAAGGCGGCCAGCGAGGTATTCGCAGACCGCGCCTACAACGACGACGGAACCCTGGTTTCCAGAAAGCTTCCAGGCGCAGTCATCAAGGACAAGGAGCTGGCCATTAAGAGAGTAGTCCGCATGGTAAAAGAGGGCAAGGTAGAGAGCATCAACGGCAAAGACATTGATATCAAGGCTGATTCCATCTGCGTACACGGCGACAATCCAAAGGCTCTGGAGTTTGTGAAGAACATCAGAGAGACGCTGGAGAAAGAAGGAGTGACGATTTCCAGCCTGATGAGATAGGAAAACAGAAGGGGATAGGGAAAAAGAGAAATTTGGAGGAAACTACATATGGGAGAGAAGAAAGATAAGGGCAGTATGACCGCCCTCATAGGAGCCGCTTTCCTGATGGCCACTTCAGCCATCGGACCAGGCTTCCTGACACAGACGGCAACCTTTACGGGACAGTTTAAATCTGCGTTCGCCCTGGTCATTGTGGCGACCATTCTGCTGGACGTGACTACCCAGTTAAACATCTGGTCCGTCATCGGAGTGTCCGGCATGAGAGGACAGGATATCGCCAACAAGGTAGTTCCGGGACTGGGATATTTTATCGCCTGCCTGGTAGCCTTAGGCGGCCTTGTGTTTAATATCGGAAACGTAGGCGGCGGCGCTACGGGACTGAACGTTATGTTCGGTCTTCCCGTTAAGGCAGGCTGCATCATTTCCGGAGCCATCGGAATCCTGATTTTCCTTTCCAAGGACGCCAAGGAGGGAATGGATAAGCTGACAAAGTACCTGGGAACCATGATGATTCTCGTTGTGCTTTACGTTGTATTTAAGTCAAAACCTCCGGTAGGCGAAGCGGTAGCGGGAATCGCAAGCTTTGACCAGGCGCCGGATCTGGTGCTTCCGTTAATCACGCTGCTCGGAGGAAGCTGCGGCGGCTACATTGCCTTCTCAGGAGCCCACAGACTTCTGGACGCAGGCTACAAGGGAGAGAAGGATCTCCCGAAGGTGCGCCAGTCCGTGCTCATGGGTGTAGGCGTATCCGGAACCATGAGAATTCTGCTGTTCCTGGCAGTTCTCGGCGTAGTCACAGCCATGCCTGAGATCGTAGGATCTGAGGGATGGGTAGCCAGCCCGCCGGCAGAGGCCTTCCGCGCAGGCGCAGGCGTGATTGGATACAAGATTTTCGGCCTTGTTATCTTCTTCGCGGCCACCACATCCATCATCGGAGCAGCCTATACGTCCGTATCCTTCTTAAAGACGCTGCATCCGTTTATCATGGAGAATGAGAAATGGTTCGTAATCGGCTTTATCGCCGTTTCTACAGTCGTTATGACTCTGCTCGGACAGCCGGCTACTCTTCTGGTTCTGGCAGGAGCTGTCAACGGACTGATTCTTCCGCTGACGCTGCTCACTGTTCTGGCAGCCAGCAGAAATAAGAAAATCGTGGGAGAAAACTACAAGCATCCGACTATCCTTCTGGTACTTGGTATTGTAGCGGTAGTTCTGACAGGAATCGGAGCTGTCAGATCTCTTCCAAATATCCTTACTATTTTCGGATAATCGGATAAGAGGAAATAGACAAAACGCGGCGCCGGGGGCTTAGAGCTTCCCGGCGCGTGCTGAAAGAAGACATGATACGCAGAATAAATTAAAAAGATCAAACTTGCAAACAAATTAGAAAAATCAGAAAAACAGGCAGCAGACTGGAAATTCAGATAAGGAGGAAACAGCATGGGAAAGGTGAGATACCTGGCCGCAGGCGACAGCTCAGTGAGCGTAGAGTTTGGAAATGAAATCAGCCCGGAAATCAACAGACAGATTCGGGCGTTTAAGATTGCAGTGGAGAAAAGCGGGATTCCCGGAATTGTGGAGACGGTTCCTACCTACCGCTCTCTGTTAGTCAATTATAAGCCGGAGGTGATCCGGTTTAAGGATCTGACAAAGGAGTTCGAGGGACTGTTAGGCTCTCTTGGGAGCATTGTAATTCCGCCGCCAGAGGTGATTGAGATCCCGGTTCTCTACGGCGGAGAGATGGGACCTGACATTGAAAATGTGGCAAAGCACAACAATAAGACGGTGGAAGAGGTGATCAAAATCCACACCTCAGAGGAGTACCTGATCTATATGCTGGGCTTTATCGCAGGCTTCCCGTACCTGGGCGGCATGAGCAAGGAAATCGCCACTCCCCGTCTGACCAGCCCGAGAGTGAAGATCGAGGGCGGATCTGTGGGAATCGCGGGAGAGCAGACAGGCATTTACCCGGTGGCTTCCCCGGGAGGCTGGCAGTTAATCGGCCGCACGCCGTTAAAGCTCTACGACGCAGAACGGGAGGAGCCGATTCTCCTCTCAGCGGGACAGTATATCAAATTCCGCTCCGTCACAGAGAAGGAGTACAGAGAAATCGAAAAGCAGGTTGCAGACAATACATATAAATATGTAAAGTACGCAAAGGAGGTGTAGAGAATGGGCATTAAGTTTGCAAACGGAGGATTTATTACAACCATTCAGGATATGGGCCGTACAGGCTATCAGGAATTCGGAGTTCCGGCGGCAGGCGTTATGGATACCATGGCTTTCCGCAAGGCGAACATTCTGGTGGGAAATGACGAGAACGAGGCCGCTCTGGAGATCACCCTCATGGGCCCCATGTTTACCTTTACCTCTGACAATATCATCGCCGTGACAGGAGGAAACCTGGGAGCCAAGTTGAACGGAAAAGACATTCCCATGTACCAGGCTGTTCTGGCGAAAAAAGGCGACACCATGAGCTTTATGGGAATCAAGAGCGGAAGCCGCGCCTATGTGGCCTTCGCAGGAGGACTGGACGTTCCGGTTGTGATGGGCAGTAAATCCACCCACTTAAAATCAAATCTGGGCGGCTTTGAGGGAAGAAAGCTGGGACCTGGGGACGAAATTGAGTTCACGGCTCCCAAGACGACTCTTCCGAATATGAGCAAGAGAACCGTTCCGGCAGACGACTATTCAAAGGCTTCCTGCACGCTCCGCGTGATTTTAGGACCGCAGGACGACTGCTTCACAGAGGCAGGAATCAAGACCTTTTTAAGCAGCACCTACACCCTGACAAACGAGGCGGACCGCATGGGACTTCGCTTCGAGGGAGAAAAGATCGAGCACAAGAACGGCGGAGACATTATTACAGACGGCATCAGCTTCGGCGCGGTGCAGGTTCCGTCCCACGGACAGCCTATCGTCATGATGGCGGATCACCAGACTACAGGCGGATACACAAAGATTGCCGGCATTATCTCTGCAGATCTTCCAAAGGCAGCTCAGTTAAAGCCGGGCTGCAAGGTAAACTTCCAGCAGGTATCTGTGGAGGAAGCCCAGGAGATCTATGTGAAGGAGCTGGAGGAGTTAAAGGCTCTGAAAGAGAAGCTGGACTATGTGCCGGAGAAGGGAACGGCCAAGGAGAGAGAGGCTGTAGCCATGGCGTCAGCGGCTGCATCCGGAAATCCATATACGGCAAAGAAGAAATACCGCGTTGTGGTAGACGGCGAGGAGTTTATCGTAGAGCTGGAAACAGAGGTCAAGGGACTGAGATAGAATCAGGGGGGACGGTTTTTCCGTCCCCTCTGCCGTTTCCCGGGAAGGCCGTTTCAAACCGCCGTAAAACCTTGATTTTAAAGGAAAAAGAGGTTGACACGTCCGGCGTAGTGTAATATAATGTATAACTGTGACATCAGTTAGAAATGTCTGTACCAAAGCCCCGGAACAGGCGTTTTATTGATAAAGTTAATCTCAAAAACTGAATAAACAGGAGGTCAACCAATGAAAACTTTTATGGCTAGTCCAGCAACAATTGAAAGAAAATGGTATGTAGTTGACGCTACAGGATATACATTAGGTCGTCTGACATCTGAGGTAGCGAAGATTTTAAGAGGAAAGAATAAGCCGATCTTCACACCTCACATGGACTGCGGTGACTACGTAATCGTAGTAAACGCTGAGAAGATCCAGGTTACAGGCAAGAAGCTTGATCAGAAGATCTACTACAACCACTCCGACTATGTAGGCGGAATGAGAGAGACAACCTTAAGAGAGATGATGGCTAAGAAGCCGGAGAAGGTTATCGAGTTAGCAGTTAAGGGAATGCTTCCAAAGGGACCTTTAGGAAGAAGCATGATTAAGAAACTTCACGTATATGCAGGTCCAGAGCATGAGCAGGCAGCTCAGAAGCCGGAAGTTTTAGAGATCAAATTTTAATTAAAGGTGCTGGAAGGAGGAAACACTAATGGCTAACGCAAAATTCTACGGAACAGGCAGAAGAAAAAAATCTATCGCCAGAGTATATATTGTACCAGGTACAGGCAACATCACAATCAATAAGAGAGACATCGACGAGTATTTCGGCCTTGAGACATTAAAGGTTGTAGTTCGTCAGCCGCTCGTAGCTACAGAGACATCCGATAAGTTCGACGTACTTGTAAACGTACGCGGCGGCGGTTTCACAGGACAGGCAGGCGCTATCCGTCACGGCCTTTCCAGAGCGCTTCTTCAGGCAGACGCTGAGTACAGACCAGTTCTCAAGAAGGCAGGATACTTAACACGTGATCCGAGAATGAAAGAGAGAAAGAAGTACGGCTTAAAGGCTGCGAGAAGAGCTCCACAGTTCTCCAAGAGATAATCTACAGCTTAATAATGCTAAAAAAGCCCGGAAATACGCCATTTTCCGGG
>ERZ779820.1432-NODE-1432-length-14822-cov-6.406921_pt1 | contig 14822 bp, 13 predicted proteins | sample MGYA00511563_ERZ779820 | MGnify/ENA primary metagenome ERZ779820 (study PRJEB29588, sample SAMEA1964852) | human gut metagenome | biome: human gut; feature: human-associated habitat; material: faeces | place: Denmark | collected 2008/2010 ...
TAAAACGCATAGCTTTTGCGTCCGTTTCTTTGCAATCTGATTTTAGTTGCCATTTTCTAAATAACGTTTTTATAATTAATGATTTGAATTTATGCTAATATCTCGTATTAGCGGGTGCAAAGATAAATCTTTTCTTTTGAATGACAAAGCTTTAAGTGGCGTTATTCAAAAAAAATAAGAAAAAAACTCTTGTATCGGTATAAAGTATTAAATTTAATTTTATATTTGCCACTATAATTTATGATAAATGACTAACTAAAAAACTAAGATTATGATTTCGCAGAAATTACAAGATGCTATTAATGCGCAGATTGTGGCTGAGATGTGGTCAGCTAACCTTTATCTTTCTATGTCTTATTTTTTTGCAGCAAAAGGATATGAGGGTTTTGCTGCATGGATGAAAGCTCAATCTCGTGAAGAAAATGATCATGCCGATATGTTGGCTCAGTACGTCTTTAAACGTGGTGGTGTGGCAAAAGTGGGTGCTATTGATACTGTTCCCCAAGAGTGGGAATCACCATTGGCTGTCTTTGAACATGTTTATAAGCATGAATGTCATGTTTCTGAGTTGATTGACAAGTTGGTAGATGTTGCTGCTGATGAAAAAGACAAAGCTTCTCAGGACTTCTTGTGGGGATTTGTTCGTGAGCAAGTAGAAGAAGAAGCCACAGTACAAGGGATTGTTGATAAAATCAAATTGGGTGGTGAAGCCGGTTTGTTCTATTTAGATGCACAGTTGGGAGCAAGAAAATAAGAGATAAACATTTGTTTTTAAAGGACTGAAAATAGGGTGTGTCAAAGCGTAGAATGACAGATCAAGTTGATGATACTGTCAATTTTCGACACACCCTGTTTTTTTATTGTATTTCTTCTTTGAGCCATTGTTCCAGTTCTTCGGTCCACTGGCGTTTGTATGGGAAACTGTCATGAAACCCCCAGCCGTGTCCACCGATGGGATAGGTGTGAAGTGAGGCGGGAATCTTGTTCTTAATTAGTTCCATATAATAGTTTATACTGTTAGCTACCGGCACGGCTTCATCATTGCTACTGTGTATAATGAAAGCGGGGGGAGTATCTGCTTTTACTTGCAGTTCGTTGGAGTAGAGTGCTTCTGATTCTTTGGAAGGATTTTTGCCCAATAGATTGTCATGCGAACCTTTATGGGTAAGGGTCGGATTCATACTGACTACGGGGTAGAGAAGAATTTGAAAATCAGGGCGTGTTTCGGCTGTATAGTGTGTGGCTGCAGTGCTTGCCAGATGTCCGCCGGCAGATGCTCCCATGATTCCCAGTTTGGTAAAGTTCCATTCTTTGGCATGCTCGCGCATCAGGCGAATTGCTTGGTGAGCGTCACTTAAAGGAATATCGCTGTGTCCATTGGGCATGCGATATTTTAATACTGCATAAGTAATACCTTGTGTATTGAACCATTGTGCCATGTCATGTCCTTCATGATCCATTGCCAGGCGAGTGTATCCGCCACCGGGACACATGATGATTGCCAGACCGTTTGGTTGGGTAGCCGGATAAATAGTGAGGGTAGGGACTGTGACATTTGAGATACGGTTCTTTTCTGGTTCTTGCTCGTCGGTAGTGATACCGTTTGTATTAGGAGCACCGTTGGGCCATAATTTTAATTCTGTCGATTGTTGTGCGGATAAAACAGTAGAGACTGCAAGCAAGCTCATCATGAACAGTTGCTTCATTGTATTTAAGTTTTTCATATTTGTTAGTTTTGAAGGCAATTAGTTAATGAGGGTATGCCAAAGTGACATGGCATACCCTCATACATGGGCCTAAGTATATATATACCTGCTGTTTTATTTCTTGATATGCATACTTGCCTTTACCAGCCAGATAATCAGTAGTATGTAAGCACCTAATGAAGCCACTTCGCTCCACGGATTGTTCAACCATTCCTCGTTGACCAGATTGATGCCGCCAAAACGCATTGCTGCGCTGACTACTCCCATCAATGCACCGCCTGCAATGAAGCCCGATGCCAACAATGTACCTTTCTCGCCTCGTTCCGTGTTGACGGCTTCGTCTTTGCTGCGGGAAGTCACATACCAGTTGACGGCTCCACCCACCAGCAACGGCAAGTTAAGCTCTAAAGGAATAAACATGCCGAGCGCGAAAGCTAATGCGGGAACTTTGAAGTAAGTGAGCACAAGTGCCAATACAGCACCGACACCATAGAGCAACCAAGGTGCGCCTACTCCGTTCATCAGCGGGTCGATGACAGCTGCCATTGCATTAGCTTGAGGAGCCGCTAAAGCACCGCTTGAAAAACCGTAAGTCTTATTCAGAATCATAATTACCCCACCTACGGTAGCAGCAGAAACCAGAGTTCCGAGGAACTTCCATGTTTCTTGTTTGGCGGGCGTACTTCCCCGCCAATAGCCGATTTTCAGGTCGGTAATAAATCCGCCTGCCATAGAAAGTGCGGTACAAACAACCCCTCCCATTACTAAGGCGGCTACCATACCGGTCGCACCTTTCAGACCGACCGCTACCATTACAACAGATGCCAGAATCAAAGTCATCAGTGTCATTCCCGATACAGGGTTGGTTCCGACAATAGCGATGGCATTGGCAGCAACGGTAGTAAACAGGAAAGCAATACCTGCAACCAATAAAATGGCGACAATGCTATGCAATACGTTTCCGTGCATCACATCGAAAAAGAAAAAGACGGAAATCAGCAGGATGGTAAAGATAGAGCCGAAAGCGATAATCTTCATTGAAAGATCCTTTTGTGTGCGGATAACATTGGTCTCTACTTTCTTGCCTCCCATTTCTTTGGATGCTAATCCCACTGCACTTTTGATGATACCCCATGAGCGCACGATACCGATGACACCTGCCATGGCAATACCACCGATACCGATACTTTTGGCGTATTCTTTAAAGATAAGTTCGGGAGACATTTCGCTGACGGTTTGTGTCAAAGCCGGATTCCAAGCGTTCAGTACTTGGTCTCCGAACAATATCGACATTCCCGGGACGATAACCAGCCATACGACCAATGAACCGGCACAGATGATGGCTGCATATTTTAGACCGACAATATAGCCCAAACCGAGAACGGCTGCACCTGTATTGATTTTAAGCACTATTTTTGCCTTGTCTGCCATCATTTCACCCCAGCCGCAAACGCGGGTTGTGAAATTTTCGTTCCACCAGCCAAAGGTAGCTACAATGAAGTCATAAAGCCCACCAATCAGCCCGGCAAATAAAAGTGGTTTTGCCTGACTGCCGCCTTTTTCACCCGAGATAAGTACTTGAGTACTGGCTGTTGCTTCGGGAAAAGGGTATTCGCCGTGTTTGTCATTTACAAAATATTTGCGGAAAGGAATCAGAAATAAAATACCTAAAATACCTCCTAGTAATGAGCTGACAAACATTTGGAAGAAGTTGACAGTCATCTCTGGATATTTATCTTGTAAGATATAAAGGGCAGGAAGGGTAAAGATGGCACCGGCTACGATAACTCCTGAGCAGGCACCGATAGATTGGATAATTACATTTTCACCCAGTGCATTTTTTCGTTTGGCTGCACCTGACACACCGACGGCAATAATGGCAATAGGTATGGCTGCTTCAAATACCTGACCTACTTTTAACCCCAGATAAGCAGCTGCTGCTGAGAATAATATAGCCATTAAAATACCCCAGGTGACAGACCATGCATTCACTTCCGGGTACTGTCTGTCGGGTGACATGATGGGGTGATACTTTTCTCCCGGTTTCAATGGACGGAAAGCATTTTCGGGCAATCCGACCGGCTTTTCTTGTTCTTGTTTCATGTTTCTCTATTTTATTATTTTTGAAATTTATCACAATAAATGCCCAAAAATAATGAAAAATTAGAGAAACATGCCTATAATCTCATTAGAATATCTGAAATTTCAGTCCAAATGATAACCGAAGGTAATCTAAGGGAGTAAGATAACTATTGGTAAATGCACTCACTAAATAAAAGTCGCATGAGCTGATTTCATAAAAAGCAGTAATGCTTTTCGAGAATTTGCGATACTTCTCGGGTACATCAAAACGGATGCGCTGTCCTAAGAATATATGGGTACGGATACGATTGGAAAAACCATAATATCCATGTGGATAGCGGTCAGGCTCTTCCGTCCAAAAGTCATCGCTGAATACGGTATTAAAATAAAGTCCGCAGGTCAACGGTTCTAATGAAAAGTCCTTTCCCAAGTAGACACTCCAAGGAATAAAATTCTGTTTTAATGTCATTGTCATTTTGAAATGACGAGAAGAATAGCGAGGGATAAAACCTAATAAAAGGTCGGTTTCCCATTGTCCGCGTTTTCCATAATCCCATCCGATACCCCATGAAAGTAATCCCATACCTCCGGCATATTGTATCTTTGTGTGTGTGGGAATCAAGGCTTCCCACGCACTGCGATAGCGGTGGACACGTTTATCGTATTTACGATAATGCTTGGGAACCTCCGTGAAGATACCCTCTTCCTCTTCTATTGTTGCTTGACTTTTTTGTGGAATAAGGATACTGTCTTGGATTAATGTTCTATATAATAATGTATCTTTTTGTGCAAGTGTCCTGTGGGGACAGACATATATTGTTAGGAATAATAGGACAATCTTAAAATTCAACTGCTTCATAATCATATTCATGAGTTCCCTCTTTAATAGTAAATACCAAATATGTTCGTTTTCCGATGTTAGGACATTGATAGTAGAGAATTCCGTCTCCGAATAAATCGTCCACTGTCAGTTGATGTTCGTGTCCATAAAGGCAAAACTGTACATTGGGGAACTGCTTTACATATTCCTGAAATACTCTGGCTACGTTGTTGTTGAAGATAAACTCGTACGGTTTTACATGCATCAGGAAAACAGTTTTCTCAATACCTTCGGGAAGGTTGGTCAATTCATCTTCCATGAATCCAAAATCGGGTACAGGTTGTGAATAGTCATATTCCATTGCATTGGTATTGAGGCAGATGAAACGAACATTTCCGGCTGTAAAGGCAAAGTTGGGATTGCCGTAGATTGCTTTATAGACATCTTCTCCCGTGCCGAGGCAATCGTGGTTTCCCAAAACACAGACAAAAGGCATTTGGAATCCTTTCATAATATCACGCATCCAAAGAAATTCTTTTGTAGCACCGAAGTCTGATTGGTCTCCACCATGAAGAACAAAGTCGATATCTCCGCGTTCATTGATTTTCTCTACCACTTTTTCTGTCTCGTCATACCATCGCTGCGTGTCGCTAATCATAGCAAAACGAAAAGTTTTCTTGCCTTTCATAGCTTCTTCTATACGCTCACAGTTTTTTGCGTTTATACCTCGTTCGCCTGTAATATGTGCATCATAAGGGTGAGATTCAAGCATTTCGCATGAAGTAAAGCACACTATTAAGAGAAGTAATAATAAGTTTCCTTTTCTCATTTTTTTGATTTTGTTGCAAAGTACGTCATTTTTAGGGAATAAAGAGTGTCTTATTATTTAGGAAAAATGTCCTTTTTTTCTTATATTATAAGGTGCACCGATAAAAAAGAACTCCCTAAATAACTTTTGAGAGCTGTTTAGGGAGTTCTTGAAAGGGAAGTCTCTTATTGTTTTGCATCTTTGGGAAGCATATCACCTTCTATATAAAGACGTGTCATTTCATTTTTCCCATTACTGCGGATAGTGATGGATTTCTTAAAGTGTCCCGGAAATTTGCCGGCACCATTGTAAATGACTGTGATTTGTCCACTCTCTCCCGGTTTAATAGGTTCCTTGGGATACTGAGGAACAGTACATCCACATGATGCAATTGCCTGATGGATAACCAATGGACCATCTCCTGTATTTTTAAATTTGAATGTACATGTTACTTTCGGACTTGATTCAGAGAATGTACCGAAATTATGTGATGTGTTTTCAAAAGTAATTTCTGCCTCTCCACTTTGTATTGCTGCATAAGAAACTAAACTGATAACCAACAATAGAGTTGAAACTAAAATCTTCTTCATAATTTTTATTATTAAAATAATCGCTGCTAATTTAGTGATTTCTATATAAAAGGTAGAAAAAAGTTAGTGAAATAAATGTTTAATTAACACCTTTAAAAATAGGGGATGAAGATTATTGCTCCCACAAGCGCCGCTGTAACGGCACATATCAAAACGGCTCCGGCAGCTATATCTTTTACATCTCCGGCTATGGGATGATAATCGGGAGATACCAGATTAACCAATCGTTCGATGGCTGTATTAAAAGCTTCGGCGGCTAATACCAGTCCGAAACACAGAAGTACCGCAACCCATTCCATTCGACTGATGCCAATGATAAATCCGGTTATGGTTACGATTATAATGGCTATGCAATGAATCCAAGCGTTATGTTCTTTACGCAGGAACCTGCCTATGCCTGTAAAGGCATAGGCAAAACTTTTTATTCTTTTCTGTAATTCGTCCATTGTTTTAGATTCGTTATACAAACACGTTTGTCAGCCTCGATTGACTTGTTTGACTCCTTTTACAGTCTTTATTTTCTTTACCAATAATTCCAATTTGGAGGTATCATCCACCATTACTGTCATCATGCCCGAAAATAATCCGTCGTGTGAGTTGATGCTGATAGAACGTAAAGTGATGCTGTTCTCTTTATTAATAATGGAGGTAATATTGGTTACAATACCTATGTCATCGTGGCCGACGATGCGCAGGGTTATCGGATATTGTTTGCCCTGACTCTTGCCTGCCCATCGCGCTTTTACTATACGATAAGCAAAACGTGCTCTCATCTCTTTGGCATTGGGGCAGTCGGTACGGTGAATTTTAATGCCTCCGTTGATAGTAACGAAACCAAAAACATCATCTCCGTAAATCGGATTACAACATTTGGCTAGTTTAAAATCCAGTCCTTTTAGGTTTTGGTCTATCACCAATACGTCATCTTTGAACGTTTTGTCATCGGCAGGAGTTTGAATACTATATGTTTCGGCACTGCGATAGGTGATATCTTGCTGTGCTTCCGTTTCTTTCTTTTTCATCTCCACATACTTATCCAGTATATTATTGGCGTCCAGCTTTTCGTCGGCAATATCCTGATAGAATTCTGTAACTGTTTTATAACCCAGTTTCTTGATGAGGCGCATCATGGTTGCTTCATCATATTCCAGTTTGCGGTTTTTGAACTTGCGCTCAATGGTTTCTTTGGCAAACTGTACTTGCCGGGCCTCGATTTCCTTTAATGCCTGACGTATTTTGGTACGTGCCTTGGAGGTGGTCACAATATTCAACCAGTCTCGTTTGGGAGTCTGAGTATTGGATGTCATGATTTCCACTTGATCTCCACTATTCAGAATTTGTCGTAGCTGTGCATTTTTGCCGTTTACTTTGGCACCAATGCATTTGCATCCCAACTTGCTATGGATGGTAAAGGCAAAGTCGAGCACGGTAGCTCCCTTTGCGAGTTTATATAAGTCACCTTTCGGAGTAAAGACAAATACTTCATCTTCATAGAGTTCCAGCTTGAATTGGTCCATCACGTCCAAGTCACTGTCTGCGTTTTCCAATGTTTCACGGATCGTTGTCAGCCATTCGTCCAATCCGGTTTCGCCTTTCACTCCTTTGTAACGCCAATGGGCGGCAAGTCCTCTTTCGGCAATATCGTCCATGCGTTCTGTCCGTATCTGTACTTCTACCCATTTTCCTTCAGGTCCCATAACAGTGGTATGCAAGGATTCGTATCCGTTACTTTTGGGAACAGAAAGCCAGTCACGCAACCGTTTAGGGTTGGGCATATACATATCGGTTACGATAGAATACACTTGCCAGCATTCTTGTTTTTCTTTTTCGATAGGAGAGTCGATGATGATGCGGATGGCAAATAAATCATATACCCCTTCGAAAGGACATTTCTGCTTCTTCATCTTTTGATAGATGGAGTGGATGGATTTAGTGCGTCCTTTCATGTGAAACTTTAGTCCGGCTTGTTCCAGTTTCTTCTGAATCGGCTCGATAAAGGCGGCGATATATTTGTCTCGTGATGCTTTTGTGGCATTCAGCTTATCTTTTATATGATAATAAACATCATGTTCTGTGTATTTCAGCGACAAGTCTTCCAATTCGGACTTTAATTTGTATAATCCCAACTTGTGTGCAAGTGGCGCATAAAGGTAGGCCGCTTCATTGGAAACCTGCTGGCGGGCTTCCTCGTTCTCCGAGTCCTTGATTTGGCGCATCAGGTTGACGCGATCGGCAATCATAATCAGGATAACGCGCATGTCTTCGGCAAAAGAAAGAAGCAAATTGCGGAAATTCTCTGATTCGATAGTTGGACTCTTGGCATATAACTCATTGATTTTAACCAGTCCGCGAATAATTCCTGCCACATCTTCTCCATATTCTGCCTGTACGGATGCCAAACTGCACAAATGGTTTTTTACCGATTCATGTAACATGATTCCCAAGATAGAAGCTCGCTTCATTCCGATTTCTTCTGCAACAATGACAGCGGTTTGCATATCTTTGATGATGGGGTTCATTCCAAAGTTATTTCGTGGCATACTACCTTCGGCAACTGCCTTGATAAGATGCGTTTTGAGCTTGCGACAGTCGTTTTTTTGTAAGGTGTCTCCCGATAGATGGAGTAACCGTTTGTAAAGAGTGAACAGTTGTTCACGCTCTTTGGCTGTGAAAAACGTTTTTTCTTCCATAACACGTGAAATCTTTTCTTTCGGCGTAAAGGTAGTTTTTTTCTTTCTTTTTTGGATGGCTTTACGGCATTTTTTTGTATTTTTGGGCATTAATGAATAATTAAAATAGATAACGGGTAATTAAACCATTTAAATTCATATACTTATGTTAACACCGGAAGATAAAGATTTATTAGCGAAAAAAGGTATTTCAGAGCAACAGATAATTGAACAATTGGCTTGCTTTGAAAAAGGCTTCCCTTTCTTGAAACTGGACGCTGCCGCTTCTATCGATAAGGGAATTATGGCTCCTGCAGAGAGTGAAATGAAAGAATATCTGGAAGCATGGGATACATATAAACAGGGTGAAAAAACAATTGTGAAGTTTGTACCGGCATCCGGGGCAGCCAGTCGCATGTTTAAGAATTTGTTTGAATTCCTGGGTGCGGATTATGAGGCTCCCAAAACAGATTTTGAAAAGAAGTTTTTCGACCATATTCATGGCTTCGCTTTTTATAATGATTTGAATGCCGCTTGTTTGGACAATACCGGCAAGAATATTGATGCATTGATTGCTGAAAAGAATTATAAGCCGGTGGTAGCAAACTTGTTGGAAGCTGTCGGACTGAACTATGGTGCTTTGCCGAAAGGTTTGTTGAAATTTCATCGTTATGCCGATGGTGTACGTACTCCATTGGAAGAACATTTGGTGGAAGGAGCCCTGTATGCAGCCGGAAAGACCGGAAAAGTAAACGTGCATTTCACGGTTTCTACCGAGCATCGTGAACTGTTTAAACGGTTGGTGGATGAAAAGGTAGCAACTTATGCTCAAAAATACGGGGTGGAATTTAACGTTTCGTTCTCGGAGCAGAAACCGAGTACCGATACAATAGCAGCTGATATGGAGAACAAGCCGTTCCGTGATAACGGTAAGTTGCTGTTCCGTCCCGGTGGTCACGGTGCTTTGATTGAAAACTTGAACGACTTGGATGCGGATATTGTATTTATTAAGAATATTGATAATGTGGTGCCCGACCGCTTGAAGGACGAAACCGTTGCTTACAAGAAATTGATTGCCGGGGTATTGGTGACTCTTCAAAAGCAAGCGTTTGAATATTTGGAATTGTTGGATGGCGGCAAATATAATCATGAACAATTGGAAGAAATCATTCGTTTCGTTCAGCAGAAGTTATGCTGTCGCAATAATGAGATTAAAGATTTGGAAGATGCGGAGCTGGTTATCTATTTGCGTAAGAAACTGAATAGACCAATGCGTGTTTGCGGTATGGTGAAGAATGTGGGAGAACCCGGTGGAGGTCCGTTCCTTGCATATAACCCCGACGGAACAGTATCTTTGCAGATTTTGGAAAGTTCTCAGATTGATATGAATGATGCTGAAAAGAAAGCCATGTTTGAAAAGGGTACTCACTTTAATCCGGTAGATTTGGTTTGTGCCGTACGTGACTATAAAGGCCGTAAATTTGATTTGGTGAATTATGTAGATAAGGCAACCGGATTCATTTCGTATAAGTCGAAAAATGGCAAGGACTTGAAAGCATTGGAGCTTCCGGGACTTTGGAATGGTGCAATGAGTGATTGGAGTACTGTCTTTGTAGAGGTTCCTTTGGGTACTTTTAATCCGGTGAAGACGGTGAATGACTTATTGCGCGAACAACATCAATAAACTGTTGATGATTCGGAGTAAGTTTCCGGTATAATGATGCCTGGTAGGTAAGGGAGCGTGTCAAAACTAAACCAACCTGCCAAATCGTTAACTGTAGGGGCAGGGTTTGCCTGTCCGAATACACAGAGCAGACTGTTTTCGGGCGAGCAAATCTTGCCCCTATTGGCAAATGATAGCATTATCAACATTCTGGCACACTCCTTATTTGGAATGGATAATATTAATCAACCTGATACAGCTATATGAGAAGAAATAATCTACTGACTTTTATTGCGTCTCTTGCATTGGTTACCTCTTTTATTATGCCGGCTAATGCGGCTAAGCATAAGGAGTTGCCTGCCTTGGGAGACACTCAAATTCAAATCTTTGATAAAACGAACATCTGTTTCCGTCCGGATTCATTTGCCAATTACACTCCGGCAAGTGCAGATGGCGTTATCCGTTTGGTGAATGGGCGTATTATTCTTAAAAAGATATCTTTGCCTGATTATAAGCGGAATGTACGTGTGAAACTTCGTCTTACTTTGGCTTCCAATGGCGATCGTTGGGATAAGTCCGGTTCTTGTTTTGCATTGCCCAAAGAGTCGTTTGTCAACTTGATGAGCATTGCGCAAGGAAAGGCAGCTTTTCCGCCGGTAGACAGTCTGAAATATGAAAATATGATTGGCATTGTTCCGGGTAAGGACTATGTGCCTACGTTAGAGCTGATGCGCTTTATGACTCCGTTTGGAGTAGGCTTTTATAGTAAAAAAGACAATGAGATAGGAGCCAAACGCAAGCCGGTTTATATTTCCGAATGGGCGGAGAATGTGGTTTGGGAACAAGACATTACCGACCTTTATCCTGCTTTGGAGAAGGAAGCCTATATCGGTATCTTTATTGATACATGGACAGCCGAAGGATATGTTGTCGGTCTGGATATCGAGGTAAAAGAGAGTAAGATAAGTTGCGATGCGTTACCCAAGCGCCATGTACAGCCTTTGATAAACACTGTTTATTATATCGGTCAGACTTATCCCGATATATTTGCCCGTAAAGATGTGGCAATGGATTTTGAACTGCCTCGTCATGCAAAGAATGTCCGTTTGAAATATATTGTAACCGGTCATGGCGGTCATAGCGGTGGAGATGAATTTGTGAAGAAACGCAATATTGTTTCGGTAGATGGCGAGAATGTGCTCGATTTTATTCCATGGCGGGATGATTGTGCCTCTTTCCGTCGTTTCAATCCGGGGACAGGAGTGTGGCTGATTAAGCGGCTTTCCTCTTATATAGGTAAGAATGGTTATGAAGAAAAAGAAATAGAAGAACCATTGGGCTCATCGGATTTATCGCGCTCCAACTGGTGCCCGGGTTCGGATGTAGTACCGGAAGAAGTGATGCTTGGCGATTTGAAAGCCGGCAAACATACTTTTAAGATTAGTATTCCCGAAGCTCAGGAAGTAGATGGGGATAAACTGAACCATTGGCTGATTTCGGCTTATTTGGTTTGGGATGAATAATTTTGCATTTATATAAAGGTAAATCATTATGAATTATTATCAGTATCAAACCGTATTGGGACTTCTCACCATTTGTGAGGAGAACGATGCTGTTATTGCCATCAATGTGGGACGTTATTCCGAGAATAAAGGTGAGAAACGTGAGTCGGAATTGATTCGGAGGACGTATAAGCAATTCGTTGAATACCTGGATGGCAAACGTAAAGTTTTTGATTTACCTTTGTCGCTTAAGGGGACTGATTTTCAAAAGCAGGTGTGGCAGGCTCTCCGTGATATTCCTTATGGAGAGACACGCAGCTATAAACAGATTGCTGTAGCCATTGGCAACCCTAAAGCTGTGCGCGCCGTAGGTATGGCCAATAACAGAAATCCATTATTGATAGTGGTTCCCTGTCATCGTGTGATAGGTACGGACGGAAAAATGGTAGGATATGCGGCCGGAGTGGACAAAAAGGAATTTTTATTAAGGCTGGAAGGAAGTTTGTTATAATCTGAATAAATCGTTATGATGAATGAATATTGTATCAACGGGTTAACCATAAAAGAGAATTTGTTGCGATTGGCGGGAGAAGGTAATAAAAAGTTTACCGAGTCCCTCCATCCGGGCATTGAAAATGTATTGGGTGTCCGTGTCCCGGCCCTTCGGCAATTGGCGGGTCAAATAGCCAAGGATGATTGGCAGGCTTATCTGCAATCGGCCGATACTTTTTATATGGAAGAACGCATGCTTCAAGGCATGGTGATTGGATGCCTGAAAATAAAAGATGTGGAAGAATATCTTTCATTGGTTTCTGGATTCGTACCCCTTATCAATAGCTGGTCTGTATGTGATACCTTTGACTTTGCGGGTAAGCAACGGTTTGTTGACAGGAATAAGGAGCGTGTATGGCAGTTTCTGGAAGGATGGATGCAGTCGGATAAAGAATATGAAATTCGTTTCGGGGTCGTTATGGCGATGGCGCATTACATTGATGCGGACTATATACAGAACGTATTGCAATGGATGAATCGTATCGACCACGAAGGGTATTATGTGAAGATGGCAGTGGCTTGGGCACTTTCTGTCTGTTATGTGAAATTTCCAAAAGAAACGATGCTGTTGCTGAAAGAAAATCGTTTGGATGACTTCACTTACAACAAAGCGCTCCAAAAAATAACCGAATCTTTTCGGGTAAGTCCGGAAGATAAAGATATCATTCGTGATATGAAGCGTAAAGTAGTGAAATGAGGGACTCAGATAGTGAGTCCCATTATATAATCATTCATATAATATCCGTTGCCGATAGCAAAATCTCCTTCGTCTACTTTCTTCATCCCCATGTATTCGTAAAATCGGAGCGCTTTATTATTACGGTTTACATTCAGGTGCATTTCGCACGGTGTGGGATGAATCTCCTTAATTGCTTTTACAGCCTGCTCGAACAATAACTTTCCCAAATGTTTGCCTTGAAAAGAAGGGAGTACATAAATCTTCTGCAGATGGAATAAATCTTCTCCTTCGGGTTGAATGGAAACGTAGCCGGCAGGTATGTCTCCTTTAAAGGCAATATAGTAAATATGACCTTCTTCTTCCATCTGTTTATGTAGGTTTGTAATGGAATACATCCATTCCATCATGTAGTCAAGTTGGTCGGGGGAAAGAATGTCTGCGTAGGTAGCAGGAAATACTTCCTGCGCCATTTTGTGAATCAATGGAATATCTTCTGTAGTTGCTTTCCGTATCGTAAACATACTCTTTGTACTTTTATAGGTTTAACGAGGAGCAAATATAAGTCTTTCCTTCCTAATCTTGTTTCTTCCTTTTCCTTTTCTTTGATTTTTCAGTTAAAATACGCAAAATAAAAGTACTATGTAATACAAGGTACTTATATAATACATATATTTGTGTCAAACAAAGTACTATAGGATATGAATGTTGATAATGTAAAATCTCAGATGCGCAAAGGAATGCTTGAATATTGCATCTTATTGCTGTTGCACAAGGAGCCGCTCTATGCTTCGGATATTATTCTGAAATTGAAAGAAGCCCGGCTCATCGTGGTAGAGGGAACGCTTTATCCGTTGCTTACCCGGTTGAAAAACGATGAGCTGCTTTCTTACGAATGGGTGGTTGTCTTTTACCGGAAGATTACAGAGCAGGCAGGAAGCTATTTAAAAGAGGGCGGAAAGCTCTGTTTTGAAATTGGATACGATCAGGGAGATGAAGTGCGGGAGCTGATGGAAACCCACGGCTTTGCCGATGTACAGGTTCTGAAAGATCTGGCAGGCCTGGACCGCGTGGTGACCGGTATCTGGCACAAAAAACCCTGACAGAAATGAATTTTAATTTTGACACCATAATGACATCATAAACAGACGAAAACAGCAAAAAGGAGCAGTCATTTTATGTTTGATAAACTTGATGATATCCTCATGCGTCTCGAGGAGGTACTGAATCAGTTAAGCGAGCCGGACGTCGCTGCCGATGCGGCGAAGTTCCAGAAGCTGATGAAGGAGCAGGCAGAACTCCAGCCGATCGCAGACGCATATAAGGACTATAAAACACAGAAACAGACCATCGAAGAGAGCCTGATGCTTCTCGAGGAGGAATCCGACGAAGAGATGCGCGAAATGCTGAAAGAAGAGCTCTCCGATGCGAAAAAACGCGTAGAGGAGCTGGAGCAGGAACTCAAAGTCCTGCTTCTGCCGAAAGACCCGAACGATGACAAGAACGTTATCGTTGAGATCCGTGCGGGTGCCGGCGGTGACGAGGCTGCTTTATTTGCGGCTGAAATTTATCGTATGTATCTGCATTATGCAGAAAGCAGAAACTGGAAGACGGAGATCATGGAAGCAGATGAAACCGGCATCGGCGGTATGAAGAGTGTTACTTTTATGCTGAGCGGACAGGGAGCCTACTCCGTTATGAAATATGAGTCCGGTGTACACCGTGTACAGCGTGTACCGGAGACAGAGTCCGGC
>ERZ779820.1442-NODE-1442-length-14775-cov-3.327989_pt1 | contig 14775 bp, 10 predicted proteins | sample MGYA00511563_ERZ779820 | MGnify/ENA primary metagenome ERZ779820 (study PRJEB29588, sample SAMEA1964852) | human gut metagenome | biome: human gut; feature: human-associated habitat; material: faeces | place: Denmark | collected 2008/2010 ...
TATCTCCTCTGTTGAAATATCTTCTGTAACAGCCTCAGCGTCATTTTCCTTTTCGACTGTATCTTCAAGATCCTCAGCCTTAACAGCCTCGATCTCTTCAGGAGTGTTTTTGATCTCTTCGCTCATTATTCTGTCAAACCTCCTTCTATACAATCTGCAAGGTCATAGACCTCTGTGCCTACGGTAGCTGTTGCGTTCTTCTTATCAACACTGATAACAACGTCTGAAGCTCCGTCCTTTGAATAAGTTGTGGTAAGAACGTTCTTGTCATCGCTCAGCTCATACTTTGTGATCGTATAATCTGAAACGCCTGAAAGTATGCTGCTTACCTTTTTGTACTGATTAGCCGCAAGATCTGTCCAGCCTGCATAGTTTGAATAATACAGGTCGTCATATTCTGTATCCTGAAGCGTATCAGCGTCAGCGTATGTCATATCATAGTGTATCTGTGAGCCTGAAGCCAGTGAAAGCAGGAATGTTTCATCTGAATTTGAGCTCTTATTGATAGGTGTTGAAGCGTAGTCAACATATCCGTGAATGACCATCTGATAGAACGGGATATCGAAATCTGTTACGTTGAATCCACTGGAGTAAACAGGAACGTTTGAAACGTTTGTTACATATGGGAGAACGTAAGAGTTCGCACCGTCTGCGAATACTGTACTGATCTTCTCGCTCGCACTCTTATAGCCGTCAACGATAGTATTCATAGTCTTGCTTCTGCTTGAAGGATCCTTCTTTGAATAGTCAGAAACAAGCTTTGTTGAATAATCACCGAAGCCGATAGAAGTGAGCTTTTCATCAGTATAGCTCTCGAGCATTTCTGTGAACACATTCGAGTACTTGTTTGGTGTGAGCAGAGCAGGTGAAACTCCCTTTTCTGCAACACCGAAGGCCGGGCTGTATGATGACTGTCTTGAATAAGCATTTGAAACTCTGATAGCTGTGCTTGTAAGAGTCATATATCCCCATGAACCACTGTCCATCTTGAAGTTGTTCATTGAAGGAACGATCTTCATATTATCGTCCTTTGAGATAAGCTTATCGAATGCGCTTGAACCACCAAGCTTGCCGGACGGAGATACCTCTGTGGATATCTTGTTCTTGATAGAGTCATTTGTCCAATCGTTATAGTTGACAGTTATGTTGTCAACTCCGCCGTCCTTGAGGATATCAAGTATGTCTGAAGCCTGATCGAAGCCAGTGATCTCTGTTTTAAGATTGAATGGGATACCGAGAATAGAAGTATCCTTCATAACGCCGCCATAAAGGTCAACGTAAAGATCGCTCTTATTTGCCTGAGCCTTAGCTGTAAGACCCCTATTATTAATAAGGTAGTTTCTGTAGACCTCAGCGCAGTCGGCGTAGTTAAGATCCTCGCCGTTGTCTGAATCAACAGGATAATAACGAACTCCAAATCTCTCGGTCTTTATTCCGTTCTTCTCGAACACTGTGATCTTGTTTGAGTTATCACCGCTCATGAAGAATGAGTCTGAGCTTCTTGTTTCAAACTCGAAGTAACAAGTGTTGTAAGCCTGCTTTTCCTGTCCGCATACCTGAGCGTGAGCATAAACGTTTGACTCACCGTCAGAAGCAACGCAAACAAGTCCGGATGAACCGCTTACCGTTGCAAGGACCGGCATATAAGCCTGCTGAGTGGTTCTTGGAGCTGTTATTGGAACGGCTGTATAATCTCTGCCGAATACCTGCTGATTATAGTCAGCGTACTCGGTCTTGCCGTTGTTGTAGTTTATTACAGCACCGCTTCCGTCAGGAACTATCATATAGCCTGTCGCAGTTGAATCAGCAGCGCCGAAGTTAGGGCAGAACTCGATCTTTGTAAGCACCTTTCCGTCTACCTGAGAAGTGTTTTTCTCCTCGATCTCATCTGAATCGCAGTAAACGTAGAGGTTATCGTCCTCAAGAACATAGTGTATCTTGAGCTTCACACCATCAGAAACGTAGTTATATGTAGCAACAACGCCGTCTGAATTTTTCTGCCATTTTACCTTTGCCTTGTTGGAGTAAACCGGAGCAGGGGACTCTGTTCTCTTTTCCTGTCTAAGGTCACCGACTCTGATAGCGGCACTTGCAGCGATCTGCTTTCTCTGGGCATTTTTCATTGCTGTGCCCTTAACTGTGTCGATAATTGTCTGGTCAGCCTGAACATTTATAGGCGAAGTCCACCAATACTTACCTGAAGCCTTTACATAAAGACAAAGTCTTTCGTTTTCTTCGTCAAGATAAAGAGCTATCTTGTCGTTCTCTGTTATCTTTTCGCACATTGCAAGAGCTTCTTCGTCAGTTATAGGCTGAACCTCGTCGTCCTTGCTTGCTGTAGTAGTTGTTTTCTCATCGGCTGCTGAGTCTTCAGCAGCTTTATCGCTGCTTTCATCGGCAGTAGCTGCTGCGTCGGAAGCGTCAGCTGAGCTTGTATCATCAGCCGCTGAATCGACACTGCTGTCAGTATCCTTTACTGCGGCGCTTGAATCAGCCTGGCTTGAACTCTCGTCAGTGGAAGAAACCACCATTGACCCCAGAGGCATCAGCATTGTAAGGCAGATAGCAAAGACAACTGCTTTCTTGTAACTTTTGTTATGCATTTATTATTTACACCACCGTTTCTGTTTTAGCCTCTGATCCTGTACATGATCTCAGTATAAACTGAGTAACCGAATACATATACCTGCTGGAACAATGAAAGGAGAAGTATCGCAAGGAACAATATAAGAAGCATTGCGATGATCGTACCAATAATTGAAGCAAGTGTTTTTCCGAATGAATACTGGTGAACGGCTCTCATTGCCTGCACCATAAGGATAACAGACCAGCCGATACCAAGATACTGGATAGCTGTGATCCAGATCGACTCGTCCTGTACCAGAACGTTTGAGAAGATCACTGCGATAAATGTGCAAACGATGTAAGGAACGAGAGAATATGCAGAATAGATGCAGATCTTTTTAAGTGTACCTTCACCGTCGAGAAGTGTGCATATTGCCCAGTTGCCGAGTACCCAAGTGAAGAAGTAAACTACAGACTGAACGATAAGCGGAACAACGTTGAATACTTTAACGTAGCTGTCATTGAACTGGAAGCCTGTGAGCTGTCTGTCAACGACCATTGCAATAAAGAGGAAGAGAACTATTATCATAGAGATCTTTATAGAACCCTGCTTTTTCCATCTAAGGTCCTCAAAGCCCTCAACAGGGTGGAAAACGCAATGCTTGAGCCAACCTACCGGAGTAAATTCATACATATCAGTTTCCCTCCTTCTTTTTGCGCTTGATGAGCTTTATGCCCTTTTTCTTGAGAACTGCTTTTACGATGAGCAGGGCGATCAAAACGATAATAACTATCATTATCACTGTGAAGTTATCTCTGAGCCATTCTTCTCTTGCATATTTGAATGCCTTATCGTAGTCGTCCTGATCGTAAGCTGTTTTGAAGTAATCAAGAGCCTTCATATACTCGCCGTCGTTAAGGCAAGCCTTACCAAGTCCGACATAAGCCATTGCATAGCCGCCGTCTCTCTTTATAACTTCTTCCCAGTCAGCTCTTGCGTCTGAGTATCTACCCTCGTCATAGAGGAGGACTGCTCTGTGAACGACATTACCGAAAGTTGTTTCAGTATAAACTGTGATATCGTTCTTTGTTCCGTCAAGGATATAGACCTCGTTGCCTCTTGCCTCGATAGCGTTTGGTCCAAGGAAGCTTCCTGCCTGATCGGAAGTGGAGTTCTTTGTACCGAAGATGCAAAGAAGATTACAGAGCTTATCGTACTGGAACACTCTGCCGTTTTCATAGTCAAGAACATTTATTGTTCCGTTGTCTGAAACGCAGATATCTGTAAGTCTGCACTTATAAGTTTTATTTGTTGTTGAATCATACTCTGAAGCAACGTCACCAAATGAATACTCGTCACCGACTGCGTTATCCCAGATGTTATAACCTGCTGGGTTAAGCTTCTTAACAGCGTCGGTCGTAGTATTTGCAGCCTCAGTAACAGTGTAGATAAATCCGTCTGCGTCGATATCGAAGTTTGCATACTCGACAGGAACGTTTCTTGTCATTGCTGAGATCTGCTCGTTTGAAGCGATCTTTCTCCACAGCTTCTGAGCGATGACAGCGGCAGTTACCTCAACACGGTTAGCACCGTAGAATCCCTGGAACTCACCGTCCTTATTGAACTGAACAGAACCTGTGTTTACTGACTTACAAACAACGTAGATATTCTCTGCCTTATCTGCAAGTATCTTTGAAGGGTTGAATGTTTCGGAATCATAAAGCTTTGTGTCAGGCTTTGTGTATTCCTGCACCAGAGTCATTTCTGTGCCTGACTCAACAGTACACTTAACAGCCCTTGAATTGTCTGTATCTGCGATGTAAACATAAAGCTTATCATCAAAGATGCTCTTTTTGACATATATGCCGTTAGGATTAAGGAAGGTCGATCTTCCGTCCTCGCCTACAGATATTTCTGTAGAGCCTGTGAATCCGGTATAACAGCCTGTTACCTTAAGATCAGTATCAAGACGGAGTATTCTGTTGTTGCCTGAATCGCACACCCAGAAAGTATCGTTGTCCTGATCGTAAAAGAAGTCTTTTGCATCTGAGAGCTTTGCAGGAGCGTCATCGCTTATATAAAGCGGGTCGCTCGGATCTGAAAGCCTGTCAAGACCCATATCTGCACCTGTTACAGTCTTTTCTACACGGTAGGCACTCTGCGATGGGATCGCATCGTCCCAATAGTCGTAGTTATAGGCTGTATAAGGCTCATCTGCGAAAGCAGTCACGGTCATGGTCAGCGCCAGACCTGCTGCAAGTGCCGCAGAGATCATTCGTTTTAGAGAGATTTTATTTCTCGACACTACTTATCACCTTTTTTCCTTTTCTATAATCTAAGTTCAAATTAATCCTTCATACCTGAGTTAGCCATTGTTTCCATGACGTTGCCCTGAGCTACAAGGAATACGATCAGTGGTGGTATCAGAAGTACAACTGCTGCGGCAAATGTAACGCCCTGACGAGCAAGACCTGCTGCTGTGATCTGCTGTACAACTGTAGGTAGTGTTTTGAGCTGCTCGGAGTAGATAAGTGCTCCGCCCTGAATGTTCCATGCTCCCTGGAAAGCGAAGATGATAAGTGTCATCAAAGCTGGCTTTGAGTTTGGAACGACGATCTGCCAACAGATCCTGAACAGACCTGCGCCGTCCACCTTAGCCGCTTCCACCATGGAGTCGTGGATGGTTGTCATGCTCTGACGCATGAGGTAAAGACCCATTGATGTTGAAATGCTTGGGAGGATCAATGCCCAGTATGTATCGATCATATGGAGCTTAGCCATTACGAGGAACTGCATGATCCATGTTGCATTTGAGGAGAACAGGAGGGCAATAACGATGATCTGGTTAATGACCTTGTTTCCTGGGAATTTACACTTTGCAAGAACGAATGCTGCGCAGCAGCAAACGAAAAGGTTGCAGATACAAATTACTATTGTAATAAAGAAGCTGTTGAAGATATATCTTGACAGCGGTACCTGCCATGAGCTTGCGGCTACCTTGAACATATCTGAGAAGTTGTTGGTAGTCGGATTCAGTACATAAAGCTTTGGAGGGAACACGAACAGCTCCTCAACAGGCTTCATAGACTGGATAACTGAGTAATACAGCGGGAACACCATGAATGCACCAAGGAGACAGAGGAATACGAAAATAACTATATCTCCGCCAAGAGAACCATTGACTCTCGCCTTTTTCTCTTTGACCTTCAGCTTTTCAATAGACTGCTGCTTTTTTCTTTTTCTAGCCATTTTATATACTCCCCTCCTTTAGTCAAGATACTTGCCTAAGAGCCAGTTGATACCCTTATTGGCAAGGAGCATTGCAGCGAACAATACGAAACATATTGCTGACGCATAACCCATTTCGTAACGAATGTTACCATAGTCTGTTGCGTGGTTCATGATCGTGTGAGCTGCATAGTCTGTTGAAGGCAGACCTACGAGGTTCTGACCAACAACACCGACTGTGAATGATGCTGAGATCTGGATAACGGCAGCGAACAGAAGCTGTGGTCCCATTGAAGGGATAGTGATGTAGAAAAGCTCCTGCCATCTGTTCTTGATACCCTCGATAGCACCTGCTTCGTACATTGACTTATCAATGTTCTGGAAGCCTGCACGGATAGCAAGGAAGCCTGCACCCATTGACATCCAAAGCTGAACGATGATAACAACTGTAAGGATATAGTTTGTATCTGTGAGCCACTGTGCAGGTTCGTTCAGGATACCCAGATCGATAAGCACAGCGTTCAGGTAACCGTAGGAGTCACCTGACAGGATAAGCTGCCAGGTAACATATACGGAAGTTGTCATAGAAGGTGCATAGAATACGAATGTGAAGAAGGTTTTGAGGAATGCGTTCATCTCGTTTATCAGCCAAGCAATGATAAAGCTGAGGATATAAGAGAACGGTCCTGTGAATATCGCAAAGATAAGAGTGTTTCTTACTGCGATAAGGAATACGTCGTCGTTAAGGAACAGCGTATAGAAGTTTGAAAGTCCTACGAACTTAGGAGTTTCGATCATGTTAAAGTTTGTAAAGCCCATTGGCAGCGACATTACGACAGGCACTACCGTGAAGATAATGAACAAAGACATGAAAGGCAGGAGCATTGCATAGCAAGCCTTGTTGGTTTTCATCATGTGCCATGTGTACTTCCACTTGCCCTGTTTTATCATAGGCGCTTCAGGATTGGTTTTGGCCATTAGTTACTCCCCTTTCATTAATTGTCGTACAGACCAAGATCTTCAAGCTTACGAGTGATCTCGTCATTGATATCCTTATTGTACCAGAACAGTGTATCACGAGCGTTGTCGTAGTCATTAACTACAGCTCTGAATGCGTTCATAACGTTTCTTGTTACACCGTAAGATGCAGGAATGATCGGGATCTCTACCTGTGAATTAAGCTGGTCAAGAAGAAGATTTACTTCTGAAGTTGTCCAAGACAACTGCTGAAGAGCTTCTTCGTTAGCTGTTGCATATCTACCCATTGTACCAAGGATAGACTCGATGTTGTTACCGTACTTGACCTGAGCGTCAGTTGAGGTGAACCACTTGATGAAGTCCCAAGCGCCCTCCTGATCTGCTGCCTTTGTGAAGATAATAGCACCTGAACCATTGGAGTTTGCTGCGTGGTTGATAGTTCCGTCTTCCTGAACAGTACCAGGAACTGGCTGGAATCCCCAGCAGCCCTTGATCTCAGGAGCGGCTACAGAAAGCTGGTTATAGAATGTGTAGTTCTGGATAACTACTGGCATATCACCTGTTCTGAAACGTGTGAATGCGTCATATGTTTGCTGGAAGCTGTATGTTGTATAGAACTTTGTCCAAGTATCGAAAGCGTTTACAGCCTCCTGAGTATCGAATGTTGTCTTTGTCTGCTCTTCGTTGTAGTAGTTAAGACCCTGCTGGAGAAGGAGCATAGCGAATGTGTTACCAGGCTCTGTGATAGCAGATACCTGAGTTGTTCCGCCTGTACTTGTCATTACAGGGAGGATAAGACCAACTTCAAGGTAGTTTCTCTGAAGTGTTGGCAGACAGTTAAGAAGTCCGTCCCAAGTGTTAAGATCTGTTGCTGGGTCGATACCGTACTCGCTGAGGATATCAGAACGATAGAACAGCATTGGGAAGGTCTGGTCACATGGAAGACCGTATGTACCGCCGTTGTACTGATAAAGAACAGTAGCGTCGTCTGCAAAACGTGACTTTACCTCGTCAAAGTCGCTGAATGTGGTGAGATCTGTAAGAACGCCACGGGCTGCAAGCTGGATAGGGAAGTCGCCGCCCATGAAGAGAGCGAGGTCAGGACCCTTGCCTGCAAATGTAGCCTCAACGATACCACCCTGAACGAGCTTAAGATTGATCTTTGTTTTAGCTGTTGGATTGTATTCACTTGAAATGAGCTGCTGGAGAGCCTCAGCGTTATCACGACCGAGCATTACCCAGCACTCCATAGCGCTTTCGTCCTCATCGGACAGTGCGTTGTAGTCCTCGAAGAAAGAACCGATAAAGCCCTTGAAGCCGAAGCCAAGTGAGCCAAAGAATGACTTGTCACATGAAGTGAAATCCTGATCGGAAGTAGCTACCTCGATCATATCGACCTCAAGAGGCTGCTCACGATACTGGTTTACGAAAGAAGAAACCGATGTGATGTTATCCTTGATCTGTGACATCATCTCAGGGATAAGGTCAGGCTTCTTTATACACTTATCAAGAACGATAGCCATTTTCTCAAGAGTTTCAGCCTCAGTTCCGCCTGAACCTGAAAGCTTCTCGATCTCAGCCTTCTTATCTCTCAATGTCTTAGCATATTCCTTGAAATCAGGAACGATAGAAGGGATAGCTGTGTCGATCATGTAGTTGTTGTATTCATCAGGATCAGGACCTGTGATCTGTCTGATCTGTCTATAGTAGCTGTTTATGTTATAAACAAGCTCGTCCAGATCGCCCATGATCTCACCGATCTCACCAGGAACTGCTTCCAGAGAGATAGTGTTTGTGCCTGCCTGGAGGTAGAAATAAAGATCGTCGCCATTTTCAGACTTTGGCGTTGTGATGCTCCAGTCTGTATCGTAGTAGAACTTTATCTGATTAGCTTCAAGGCAAGGTACTTCGCCATTGACATAAAGACGTCTGTTGGAGTACATACCTCTCATCTGATCCTGTCTGCCTCTTATACCTATCTTATAGTAGCCAGCCTTGTCAACATTGAACTCCCATGTTACTGTCTGAGTTGACTGCGTCCAGCTTCCTGAACCGATAGTATTATATCTTGTTTTAGTAGGGCTTGAGCCGTTTGCGCTCGATGTGAGATAAGAGCTCTTATCTGCTGTAGGATAAAGAGTTCTTGATGACTTGTAGGCAGCAGTTTCACCCTCAAGAGTGATCTTCTGTCCCTGAGCCTGTGTCAGATCGCTGTCTGAAGGTGCTGTGTAAGCAGCAGGTGCTTCATACTGATAGAAAGTAAAGCTCTTGACAGCAAACTCAGCCTTTTCAGATTCAAATGTTATCGTATGTTCGCCTGCCTCCATATAGAACTCCAGCGGCTCGTTAAAAAGTCCGTCGATGTCCTCCAGAGGAGTTTCCTGCCAGCATGGAGTCGATATCTGTCCAGGACGGATATCGTTCTGTCTTGAATCCTGTTTGATCTCAGATTCGTTGATCCATCTCTTGCTCAGCGTGATTCTTGACGCTGTTGCATATGGGCTTTCGCCGTCGATAAGCAACGAAAACTCAACGTCGTTTGTGTTGCTTTCAAGTGCCTCATATATCATCTTGATATTGTAGACGCCTGTTTCAGGAATGTTCACCGTCCAAGAAACTGAACCCTCCTGATTTGCCCACTGCATAACATCATTCTCTCCATCTACTGTAGTTACAGTGATCTGAGCGTCTGTTACTGAAGCAGGATCGTAATCCTTTCCCAAGACCTCGACTGTCTGGTCAGGTCTTGCAGCGTCGGCATACTTCTTTACATAGTTAGTATAAGAAGTCTGACGGATCGAATCGGGACCCGTCGTGGCAGCGGAGCTTCCGTCGCCTGTTGCAGAATCATCAGCAGTTGCCTGCGTGCCTAGAGTGCTGTCGTCCGCCGCTTCACTGTCTGCAAATGCTGGAACTGATGCGCTTGCACACAGAGCAAGTGCCAATGCGGAAGCAATAACACGCCTAAACATTGTGTCTTTCACTATGAATCCACCTTTCTAAATAAATTGCTTTTGGTTTTGCGAGAATCAAGCCTACTTAATTACATTCTAATATAAATAGTATAGAACCTCTTCATTATGTGATCCCCCACGGGAAATAAAGAAAATAAAGCTTACGTCCCCCCCGATCTGAACAGCACGAGCTTTTCGCCGTTCTCATCAAGTTCGACCTTGACCTTATCGCCGCCTTTTATCTCAAGAGCGTCCATAAAGTCCTTCGGGAGCTGCAGCCGTCCAGATCTGTCAAGGACGATAAGCTCTTCATGAGCCGTTTCCTCGCTGTTCTCAACCAGCACGATATCTCCCATTTCATTAAGCTCCTCCACATAAGAACGCTTTCTTACGATCTCAGAGCTTGTTCTTCCATCTCTGATAGCCACCACTCTGTCGATATGATCGGCAAGCTTAAGGTCATGGGTAACGATCACTATAGTGATCTTCTCATCTTTATTAAGCTCCTTGAATATATCAAGTATCATATTGGAAGTCTTTGTATCCACCGAGCCTGTAGGTTCATCAGCCAACAGTAATCTCGGATCGTTTGCCAATGCAATAGCTATTGCAACTCTTTGCTGTTCGCCTCCCGACATCTGGTCGAGCCTGCTGTTTTTTCTTTTCAGCAGTCCCACTCTGTCAAGCAGCTCCAGTGCTTTCTGCCGTCTTTTATGCTCGCCGTTGAGCAGCATAGGAAGCTCAACATTCTGCACAGCCGTAAGATACGGCACAAGATTTCTTGCATTATTCTGCCACACAAAGCCTACGGTGTTCCTTTTATACTCCATATAATCCTTATCAGTAAACTTCAGAAGATCCTTACCGTCCACATAAAGGTTTCCCGCCGAAGGCTTATCAAGTCCTCCAAGCATATTGAGCAGCGTCGATTTACCACTTCCTGAATTTCCGACAATGGCCATAAGCTCTCCACGCTCGACATCCAGGTCAAGTCCTTGGAGCGCCACCACCTCAACATCAGAAGTTTTGTAGATCTTCACCAGATTTTCACACCGTATCATATATTTATCATTGTCGGCAGCTACAATAGTATCAAGTTCATCACTCAACTATCTCACCGTCCTCTAATGTATAAACCTTATCAGCTATATCTATCATGCTGGGGTCGTGAGTGGTCATTATGATAGTCATCTCATCTCTCGCCACCAGCTCTTTGAAAAGCTTTACAACATGGAGCGCAGTTGCCGTATCAAGCTCGGCAGTAGGCTCGTCCGCAAAAATTATGTCAGGCTTATGTGCGATAGCTCTTGCTATAGCAACTCGCTGCTGTTCACCACCGGACATTTCCCCCGGTCGGTGGAACATTCGCTTTTCAAGTCCCTCGCTTCGCAGACATTCCCTTGTGCGCTTATCCCTTTCTTCATATGGATATTTCGCAAGTCTTAGACCAAAGTCAACGTTTTCATAAGCGGTCATTCCCGACATGAGTGCCACAGATTGGAACACAAACGCCATTTTATACCGTCGTATATCATCTCTGGCTCTTTCAGAAAGCCTTGTAATATCCCGTCCGCCAAACATGACCTTGCCCTTTGTTGGCTTGTCAAGCGCTCCAAGAATATTGATAAGAGTAGTCTTACCGCTTCCTGAACGTCCTCTAAGGATCGTCAGCTTGCCCTTTTCTATTTCGATGTTGATATTTTTCAGCGCATTCACAACGCTTCCGTCGCCGATCTTAAAGTCACGGCACAGATCTTCAGTTGAAAGTATAGTGTCCATACCGCATGGCTCCTTTATCACATCAAACAGGGTCTTCGCCCTCATCTCATCCACTGTATTGGTCATTTTGACCTATGTAATATACTCAAACAAAGGTTAAAATATTTGTGCATTATTCACATATCGTGTCAGAAGCACACAACGACCACAACATATTGTATTTCTTGTACAATATGTTCAAATTTCGGGCAATAAATTATGCAAATCAGCCCACAATTTTATGTAAAATGCCAAAATGGGCTTATTTAGCTAATCTTAATTATATCAATTTCTCTGTATTTTGTCAAGGATGTTAAACGTTTAAGATAACATAAAAACGAGGCTTGCGGAGGATTTAGTCACCTTAAACAAACTACAAAATCATTTTTTGTGCATTTCGCAATAAATCTTGTCAAAAAAGGTTGAAAACTCTGTAGCCGTCAAGATTTTAGCTTTCAATTAATAATAATTTTACATTTTGAAGAATAAAATCCGAAAAATTTCTACTGATATGCACAAAAAACATTTGATATATTTATTTAAAATATGCAAAAGCAAAACTGTTCTTAACATTATGTAAAAGGAGGCAAAAAAAACTATACAAAAAGGCATTTGTGCAATTTGAACCTATAAAAAAAGCCAAATGTGAAAGAAATAAGCCTGCAATATGACGTAATATTCCCGTAAAAAACATTAAACATTGTCCTATTTATCATACAGTTTTCACATAAACAAGTATAATATTAGATAACGAAACAAGAAAGCCCAACAAGGGGCGGTTAAAATTGACTACCACGGCTCACGCCGCTGACATACCAGGAGGTTTTCATCATGAATGAATACAAAAACAACAACTTCAATGATAACAATAATAACAATTTTGAGAACAGCTATACACAGCAAAACGGATATAATCAATATCAGGCTCAGGCAGGCAGCGTGAATGAGTTCACATACAATCCTAATAAGAAAAAGTCAAAGGGCAAGAAGGTGCTTTCAGGCATTATTGCAGTGCTTTGCGTTGCAGCTATTGGAACTACTTCCATTGTAGGCTACAATCTTGTTACAGGAAAGAACGCTGTAGGCTCTTCAAACAACGGCACAGTTGTTTCAAAGGACGACAGCTCATCAAACAGTGCAAAAAGCACTGTTGACCGTTCAAATCTGCCAACTATCCAGCAGCTCTCAACTCCGTCCGACGCACTGACTATCCCTGAGATAGTAAAGAAGGTCTCACCTTCTGTTGTAGGCATCTCCTGTATCCTTTCAAACGGCACTGCAACAGGTTCAGGTATCGTAATGAGTGAGGACGGCTACATCGTAACCAACGCACACGTTGTTGACGGTGCACAGTCTATTTCAGTTGTGCTTCCTGACAGCTACAACGATACTTCAAGCAAATCAGATAGCAGCAAATCAAGCTCTGACAGCAGCTCTGATGACGATGAAGACAACCTCACATACACAGCTACCCTTGTAGGCAAAGACACTCAGACTGATATCGCAGTTTTGAAGATAGACGCAAAGGGACTTACAGCCGCTGAGTTCGGCACATCTGCTGATCTTCAGGTAGGTGAAGCTTCTATCGTAATAGGCAACCCACTTGGCTTCTCACTTGCAAACTCTGTAACAGCAGGTATAATCTCCGCAACAGACAGAACGCTCACTGTTGAAGACAGGACAATGAATCTTATCCAGACAGACGCTTCTATCAACAGCGGTAACTCAGGCGGACCACTCATCAACGCATATGGTCAGGTAATAGGCATCACCTCTGCAAAGGTATCATCATCTGTGGGCGAGGGACTTGGGTTTGCTATCCCTATCGACGAGGCACTCCCTATTGTTGAGGACCTTATGAAGAACGGTTACGTTACAGGCAGACCTAGCCTTGGAATTTCAGGTACAGACATCACAAGCGCATATTCATCATACTATGGTATCCCACAGGGCTTCCTTGTAAAGAGCGTTACTAAGGGAAGCGGCTCTGAAAAGGCTGGTATTCAGGAAAATGATATCGTTATAGGCATAAACGGAACTGTTATATCAAACATCAGCGAGCTGAATGAGATAAAGAACAAGTGCAAAGTCGGTGACACTGTTCAGCTTACTATATACAGAAACAAGAAAATGATAAATGTTGACGTTGTTCTCGGCGAGTCCACAGAGGACACTTCTGAGTCAAATGACAACGACCAGAACAACAATAACAATAATAATAACAACGACGACTACAACGATTACTATGGAAACTATGGCAATGGTCTTGGCGGCTATAATTACGGCTATGGTTTCTAAATAACAAAGCTTTCTTCATATTTTTCATATTCTTTTACTTCAGGGAAAAGGCTGTTCCGAGAGATCGGGACAGCTTTTTTCTTGACTTTCTTCTTGACAGAGGGTCAAAGCAGTGTTATTATAATAAGGTATACTATTAAGGCAACACCGCACAAAGACCACCTGACGATTTTGCCTTAAACGAGTACACTTCTTTATTTTGCAAAGGTCGGTGATTTTATGACAAAAGAAGAATATCTTGACTTTTGCGGCTCTATTGCAGGTGCGACATATGACCAGCCTTTCAACGAGGACTTTCAGTCCACTGCACTGCGCCACTGGGACACGAAAAAGTGGTTCGGGCTTTTGATGCTCCACAATGACAGGTGGATAGTAAACTTAAAGCTAAAACCCGAAGAAGTGCTGTTTTACAGGGATATCTACAAGGGCGTGACGGAAGCTTATCACATGAACAAGGTCCACTGGATAACATTGTATCTCGACAGCGACGTGCCAACAGAGGAGATAGAAGATCTTACCCTCAGAAGCTTTGAGCTTACAAAGCGTAAAGATAAAAAGAAAACCAAAAAGCGAAAGGAAGCTTTATAAAATGAGAACTTTTTCAAAATCAAGCAAGCTTGATAACGTGTGTTATGATATAAGAGGTCCTGTTATGGACGAAGCAAATGAAATGATAGCAAAGGGAGAGAAGATATTCAAGCTCAATATCGGAAACCCTGCTCCGTTCGCATTCAATGCCCCTGACGAGATAATACAGGCAATGACAGACAATCTGAGAAACGCTCAGGGCTATTCCGACTCAAAGGGCATAACAGAAGCAAGACAGGCTATTTATGATTATGCACACTTTAAGGGCATACCTGTTGAAAGTCTTAACGATATCTACACCGGAAACGGTGTTTCCGAGCTTATCACAATGGTAATGCAGGGTCTTCTCAACAACGGCGACGAGGTTCTTGTTCCTGCACCTGACTATCCGCTGTGGACAGCTTC
>ERZ779820.1443-NODE-1443-length-14773-cov-5.919418_pt1 | contig 14773 bp, 14 predicted proteins | sample MGYA00511563_ERZ779820 | MGnify/ENA primary metagenome ERZ779820 (study PRJEB29588, sample SAMEA1964852) | human gut metagenome | biome: human gut; feature: human-associated habitat; material: faeces | place: Denmark | collected 2008/2010 ...
GCAGTCGCCAAGGTCTCGTGCAGGCACGGACTTTGGCTCGTTGCTCGCGTAAAAAAACCCCGGAAAGTAAATCCTTTCCGGGGTGTTCTCTCTGTGCTTTTTCTTTCCTGATATAAAATCAGAAAATCTATGTTTTACGCTTACACACGCTGCACTCTTCTCTCATCCAGACTATACTGTCGGTACCGGAATCACACCGGTTCAGCCATGTTTCCATGGGTCGCGGACTATACCGCCGGTGGGGAATCACACCCCGCCCCGAAGAATTATCCTTAAATTCTTGTTCATTATAACTCATTATAAGTCTGCATACAAGTATATTTTTTAGCTGTTTTTCACAATGATTTTGTGTAATATCCACATAAATCCACACTACTCTTTATATGATTACTGCAAATTGGTGTAAATTTTGGTGTAACCATCGACATTATCTTTTTCCCATTTTTCAACCCGCGCAAGCTCACGTTTTGTTCTTTCCATATCTACATGGTTGTATACTTTTATTGTCGTTTTTACATCACTTTGTCCGAGCAAATACTGATTGGTTTTGATATCCATTCCTGCTTCTGCATATCTTGTACATGTCGTGTGGCGTAATATGTGTGGCGAAATATTGGGAAGCTGTATTTCTCTGGTATCATTCATATTAACTATTCGTTGTAGAGTTTTCCTGATGTTAACAGGATACAGATTTCTCCCTGTTGTTTTTGATAAAAAGATAAAATTCTTATACCCATCAACTTCAAAATCCGGATCTTTTTTCATCGAAAGCCAGATTTTTCTCTGTTCACAGAACATTTCATAAACATTAGCAGTAAGAGATATTTACTCGACTGTTTGGGGCATGAATCCTATCATAGTAGTACTGGAAATCTGGAAGTGGAATATCCTTCTTTTTAATATTTTTCTGAGGATAAAAAAGTAATTCCACCTCTTTTGGCGGCATCATCTGGAGTTCTTCAATCGGAATTCCTCCCGCGTGATAACGTTCCATAATCAAAGATAATGTTCCGGATCCAATCTTATACCGATCCATGCTAGAACTTCTTAATTTTTATATTATATTGGCTTGAATCCTTTTCCACGCACTTCATTCGATTCCATTGTAACAAGAAACGCTGATGAATCTACTTTCTTTACAGCTTCTTGAATCGTATGCATTTCTTTATTGTTACATGCACACATTAATACTTCTTTTTCACGTCCTGTATAACTTCCTTCTGCCTTAATCAAAGTTGCCCCTCGTTGTGATAGCTCATCAATTTTTGCCGCAATTTGTGGTCCCTTTTCTGTTACAATCAAAGCAAGTTTTCCAGCATCAACGCCATACATTAGCTTATCTACGACAAATGATAGAATATACGTTCCAATTAATCCATAAATAATCTTATCAATGTTTCCATGCATCAGAATTCCACCAATAATTACAATAATAAAATCCATAACAATGATAATTTTTCCTACAGAAATATGTGGCTTTGCCTTGTGTATTGCCATCAAAACAAAATCTGCTCCACCTGTAGAGGTATCTCTCATGTAAATTAATGCATATCCGATTCCTGAGAATACACTCATACAAATACAAGATAACATCATATCACCTTGGTAAATTGGAAACAATGGAACAACCCAGTCCATCAGTATATTAGAAATTAACATTGTCTTCATTGATCTTAAAAAAAATTGTTTTCCCAACAACTTGTAACAAATTAAAATAATTGGAATATTCAAAATTGTCGTCATTGTACCAATTGGAATTTTCCAAAAATAATAAAACACGATTGCAATACCTGATATACCTGCTACCGGAAATCCAGATGCCACTGCAAAATTATAGACTCCAATCGCAATGAAACAACCACCTACAATATCAAGTAAAATATCAATTAAAAATGTCTTTGCCTTTGATTTCAATGTGAGTTCCTCCCTATTACGGAATCTTATTTCTTTTTCATCACAATACATTGATATGTTTGTAGTTTTATTGAACCTGTAAGGATTTCATCAGTAATCAAATTTGTATAACATTCATTCAAAACCATCTTCACAGGATGTCTGTTAAAATTCTGAAGAAAATACACATCATCTTTCTGTTCTTTTCCACTTCTTTTTGAAACAGTAACTCCATAAGGTAATGTTTCCGTCAGATTTGCTTCCACATTTGCTTCCTCAATTACATCGCCCAAAAATTCTTTCAAAAATTCCAGATCTGGTTGAACAGCAACATAGTAAGCTTTTCCTTTGCCATACGCATTTTCTGTAATTGCTGGAGTATTTACATTGTAATCTTGCAAGTATGTTCCCAACGGCTTTGCAGTTTGAAGTGTCACAACTTCTCTTAACACACCGGCTTTATATACACCGTCTTTATAGGAGAAAGTATTTGGAAAATATTCATTCCCCACATCAATCTCATCAACTGATAATCCTAGCAATCTCTCATGTGGTCTCTCTCCAATAAAACATAAATCTGTTTCATTTACTACTCCACTCCAATAAGTTGTTACATATATTCCACCTGCTTCCACGTATGCTTCTACTTTATGAATATACTCTTTTTTATGCAAGTACAAGGTCGGAGCAACCACAAGCTGATAATCTAACAACTCTCGATCCATGGAAATTATATCAACTTCAATTCCTTTTTCCCAAAAAACCCGATAATATTTTAAAAGTTCTTCCGTATAATCAAATTTTCTCGATATTGCTTGTGCGTCAGAAAGAGCCCACCAATTTTCCCAATCCATAATAATAGCTACCTTCGCCCTATTACATGTACTTAGTATTTGACTGCTTAGCTTTTCTAGATCTTTGCCAATCCAAGCAACTTCTTGAAAAACTCTATTCTTTTCTGACGCATCATGACCAACAACCGCTCCATGAAACTTTTCACTCGATCCTCTGCTTTTTCTCCATTGAAAATAAAGAACACTATTCGAACCTAACGCAATTGCCTGCATTGAAGATAAGTAATTCATCCCCGGTCTTTTTACATTATTTTCCTCATCCCAATTCACAAGTGATGGTGTTGATTCCATCATCAAAAATGGCTTCTTCTGAAATCCTCTCATCTGGTTATGCATAAAGGCTGCCCACACAGCAATCGGTACTTCATCTTCTTTTGTATGCCAACTCGGATAAGAGTCCCAAGAAATCACATCCAACTCCTCTGCCCATTTATCATAATCCAATGGTGAAAAATACATCATCATGTTTGTTGTAACTGGAAGATCCGAATATGTTTTAACAGCTCGAATCTCTTCTCTACAAAAGTCCTGTAACTGTTCGCTCACAAATCTTTTCCAGTCCAATTTCAAACCGTGTAATTCATCCTCTCCCCTCGGAGAAGGTGAATGAATCTGTTCCCAATCGGTATAAGTATGACTCCAAAACGCACTCCACCATGCATGATTCAATACATCCAATGTTTTGTATTTTTTTTTCAACCATTTCCGAAATGCTTTTTGACATTCTTCGCAATGACAAGAAGCATCCCTAAAATTTCCTCCGTATTCGTTTGATATATGCCAAAGAATTACTCCTGGATGTTTTCCAAAGCGTTCTGATAATTTCAAATCCAACTTTCTAGTTTTTTCTCTCATAACAGCAGACGTGTAACAAAAATTATGCCTTTTTCCTGGTAAATTCTGTATCCCGTTTTCATCTGTCTGCATTACTTCAGGATATTTTTGAGTCATCCAATTTGGCATTGCACCTGTTGGTGTAGCTAGATTTGTATAGATGCCATTGTCATATAAACGGTTAATAATTTCTTCTAAATAGTCAAACTGATATTTTCCTTCTTCTGGCTCTAAAAATGCCCACGAAAATATTCCTAGTGAAACATTATTTACATGCGCTAATTTCATTAACCGGATATCCTCTTCAAGAATATCCGGTCTATCTAACCATTGTTCAGGATTATAATCTCCACCATGCAGAAGACCTGGCATATTTATTTTTTTATATTCCATTTCTAATCCCTTTCTTTATAGATATCATTTATTATTTTACAGCTCCAGTAATACCTTCTGCAAAACTCTTCTGTAAAATAAAGAATACTAAGGCGGTAGGCAATGTACATATTAAGACTGCCAACATAAGCATTCCATAGTCTGTTACATATCCCTCTGTCAGATTTGCTACAACCATTGGCATTGTCATGCTCTCGGATTGTGTCATGATTACTTTCGGCCACATATAACTATTCCAAGCATTCATAAATGTAATAGTCATAGCCGCTGCATATGTTGATTTCATTGTAGGAATAAACATCTGAAAGAAGATTCTAATTTCCGAAAGTCCATCTAATCTGGCAGCTTCAATAATATCACGAGGAAATGATCTTGCACTCTGCCGAAACATCATGATTAAAAATGGGGTTGATATCGTTGGTAAAATGAATCCCAACGTACTATTTAACATTTTCATTTTTGCAACCATCTGAAACAATGGGACCAATATCGTAATAAATGGAACCATCATCGCAAGAAGAATCACACCCATCACGGCATCTTTTGCTTTATCATGATAAATTTCAAATCCATATCCTGCCAAGGAACATATCACCATCGAAACTATTGTAAGTAATATTGCATATTTAAATGAATTGACCAATGCAGCCCATACATCTTGATTTGCCAGCAGATTTTTCAAGTTTTCTCCCAAATGAGAGCCAAACGATAATACACCTTTTGATACATCCACACTTTTGTTTGTGGATGCACTTACCATCCAGTACAAAGGAAATACTGAAATAAAAGTAACCAAAATCAAGAATGCATACATTCCTATATTTTTCATCTTTTTAATCACGTTTATCACCCACCCTCATTTGTATAAATGCTAATACTGCAACCAACAGTAATATAAAGAAGGACATCGCTGCTGCATATCCAAAATTCGGCACATACTTAAAACATAAATTATATATGTAATGTGACATAGAGATCGAAGCATTCGCAGGACCTCCATCGGTCAAGTTAATTGATTCATCAAATAACTGTAATGTTCCATTTGTTGACATTATTGCTGTCAACAAGATAGTTGGTTTTAATAATGGAACAGTAATCTTAAAAAATGTCTGTATTGCTGATGCTCCATCAATTTTTGCAGCTTCGTATACTGAATATTCAATGTTTTGCAATCCAGAAAGGAAAAATACCATATTATATCCTGTCCATCTCCACAAAAGAGCCAATATGATAACTATTTTTGCCGCAAATGGTTGTGTCAAAAAATTATATGGTTTATCCAAAATTCCCAAATTCACTAGAACATAATTTACTAATCCATCATTTGCAAACAAAGACCGAAAAATAATTGAGTACGCAACCAATGAAGTTGTACACGGCAAAAAAATCATTGTTCGGAAAAATCCTTTAAACCGTAAGTCTTTTTTATTTAGAATACAAGCTAACACCATCGCTACTACAAGCATAATGGGCACTTGAAGAATGAAATAAAAAAATGTGTTTTTTATTGACTGAATAAATACATCATCTTGAAACATTCTGATGTAATTTGTAAATCCAGCCATCTGCATATTTCTACCTTTCCCCGTCTGAAAAGATAAAACTAACGCTTTAATCATTGGCCAAAAACTAAACACCGCAATCAAAAATGTTGCTGGTGCCAAAAAAGCCCATCCTGTTAAATTATGCTTTTTTTCCAACGTCATTTTTCTTGGTTTGTTAGACACAAAAACTCCTCCTCTCTATCCATAAGGGAGATGGTTCTACATTCCATCCCCTTGTATGATAGGAACCTTTCTTACTGTCCCATATTAAAATTAACAGTATCTTCCGCTTTTTTAAGCTCTTTCTCTAAATCTGCACCATTTGTAATATTTGTTGTCGCAACAGAGATTGCGTCTCTTGCTTCATGGAAATATGGTCCCGTAATAATAGAAGGAACTTTTGTTGAATAGTCAACTATTTTTTCAAACACTGCATCACCAGAGAAAAATTCATTCGGTACTGCATATGCATCAGAATCTCCTGCTGGTGTCCATGTAGCAATTGCTCCACAAGAGAGAATATTATTATATAACTCTGTACTTCCAGCAAATGTAGATGCAAGAAAATCTTCTGCTAACTCTACGTTTCCACAATTCCCTGAGATTGCCCAGGAAGAACCTCCAATATTTGAATAGTTTGTGGCACCCTTTACATTTGTAAGTTTTGGAATATTTGTAATAGCCCATTTTCCTGACTGATCCTCAGCTGTCTGAATTGTTCCCATAATCCAACACCCATTAATCACACCTGCAACTTCACTGTTCAACATTGTGCCAGTGTATTCATCCCAGTTATTTACTTCCTGTAACACACCTGAATCTTTCATTTTACAATATGTATCAATTACCTTCTTCAAAGTGTCATTTTTTGCAATATTCGTTGTTCCATCTTCATTAAACAAAGATGCTCCTGCAGACTGTAACATCATCGTAAGCAAATCACATTCGCCTGCTAACGTTGTCAATAATGGTTTTCCTGTTTTTTCCAGTACTACTTTGCCTTTTTCAACCCACTCATCCCAAGTAATATCTGTAAAATCTTCTAAAGTCATTCCAGCTTCTTGCAAAATATCTGTACGATAACAAGCAATTGCTGCTCCGTTGTCAAAAGGCACTCCATAGTGTTTTCCATCTACAACAGAAAAATCTGTTTTACCAGGAGCAAATTCTGAAAAATCAATTTTCTTTTCAGAAATTTCTTTAAATACATCTGGATAAGATAATACATTTTTTTGGAATGCCTGGTCTTGCAGCAAAAAAATATCTGGCAATGTGCTTAGATCTCCTGATGTACCAGCCGTAGTAAGTCTAGACTGTACATCTACATCTCCAACTTCGACAATATCAATTTTCACATCTTGATGATCTTCTTGATAAATTTTTGCAGCTTCTTCCATTGCAAAAATATTAAATGTTTTGTCCCAACACCATACTGTAATTGTATTATCGTCTTTTTTGTCCCCTGAACCTCCGCATGCTGCAATACCCATTGCCATCGTAGCTATCAATAAAATTGCCACTATTTTTTTTCCCATTTGTTATATTCTCCTTCTACCATGCCCCTTGATACCCTATTGTTACCGCACTATTCTGAGCTCCTGCTTCCATCGAATCTTGAACATTCAATCCATTCAAAATCCCATATAAAAATCCGGCAATAAAACTGTCGCCTGCACCCATTGTATCAACAACTTTACACTCTATGATTCCAAATCGATACCAAGAATTTCCATCATACCCAATACTTCCATTTTTCCCCAATGTTGCAATAATGACTTTAGGTCCTTTTTGTTGCATTGCTTTCATGAATTCCTTTAATTGTTCCGTACAATTTTCTTTTTCTTTTAAGCCCATGCTATGATATTTCTGTCTAAACTCATTGCGTGATTCCTCGTCAAAAGAGAAGAATGCATATGTCACATATGGAATCGCTTTCTCAACAATTGGATTTGCAAATTTATTTGCAAAATCAAATGCAACTGGAATTTCTTTCGAAATAAGTGGAAGCTCATCTTCAATCATTCCCCAAATTCCTGTAACCGCTAAATCATGTTTCTTTATAAAGGAAATGTCTTGTTCTCTTAGCTTAAAGTCTGCCAAAACACCTTCTTCATATTTTCCAAACACTCTATCTCCATCTACAATGTCAACATGTGTAACTGCGGTTTTTCCATCCAGCACTTGAATATGAGAAGTATCGACTCCTTTATTTTGAATTGCACTTATCATGATTTTTCCGAATGAATCAGTTCCAACAGCACCTGTATAAGAACTTTCTCCACCTAATCGTTTTATGTATACAGCAACATTCACTGGGTTTCCCCCTGGATAAGATTCATTCAATGAATCATAATAATCAATACAATTATCTCCTATTGCTGCTACTCTTATCTTTCTGTCCATTTTTCCACCTTAATAGTCCAGACGTCTGTAATATCTTCTGATTTCCATAGGATGACAATTGACTTTTTCCATATGTGCATCAATTCTCTGTGTTACCGCATGCATCACTAAATGTGATATATATCCTCTGTACTCTGGACTAATTCCTTTTAATTCAAATTTCTTGGTATCAATAATATTGTATTTTCCACAAATGCGTGGCAAGAAGTTTGCAACGCGCTCGCTCAATGATCTCTGAGAATCTTCCCCAATAAATACTGTAACTGGTGTGTCTTTGTCAATTATTTCTAACATTCCATGGAAAAATTCTGCACTGTGGATAGATTTTGTACGAATCCAATGCTGTTCTTCCCAATAACACATTGCATAAGAATATGTGGCACCATACTGGTTCCCAGCCCCAACAAAATAATGAATTTTGTCGTCCTTATGACGATTTGCAAATTCTTCTCCGAAAGCATCTGCTTCCTTTTCAACTTCCACAAGTGCAGTTGCCAAATACTGATCCAACTCCTTGTATAAATCCTCATATTCTGGAAATTCTCCTGCATTGTACATAAATCTATCTGCTACCATATAAAATTTCAATTGTTCATTGGCAGGATATGTAATCACATAGTCTACAAGTTTTGCAAGTTCTGCAGTAGCAACATCAATAAAACCAATCACCCTTGCTCCACTCTTCTGTGCTTTTTTTACTCCATCTACGATTTCAGAAGTTGTTCCTGTAACAGACGAAATAATTGCAATAGTTCCTTCTCCAACTTTTTTATTTCCAGTTGTCAAATACTCTGCTGCGTTTTCAACAAAAAATGAAAGTTCTGATTTTTCTTTCATATGGACCTCTGCCTGGAGGCAAGATGCATATGTTCCACCGATACCGAGCCAACAAATATTCTTGTATCCTTCTTTACAAATTCCATCAATCAATTCATTAATTTGATTTCTCAGAGCAAGCGCTCCATTCACACTTTCAATCTGTTTCTGTTCATTAAATTTCAACATAGTGTTTTTCCCTTTCCTTTGTATTGGTGACTATTTTTAAATTTAGTATACCAGTTTTTTTTATTTTTTCAATACTTCACGTAAAGAATATTGAATATTGTTGTATTTTTATAAATATAAATGCGTTTATTTATACACAATGCATATATTTATTTTATTCTGGTATGAAACACATTTTCAAATTTACTATACCAGTTTTTATATTTATTTTTTATTTATTCATTTCTTTTTTCCTTTCCATTTGCTTTTTAAGAACTGACAACGTATAATTTGATTATAATTTACAAGTAAATTATAATATTAGGAGTTCTTATGAAAAAAAATTTATTAACTTTAGATGTTGCATTATCAAAAGAAATCAAATACATGCTAAAGGAAGAACACTATCTTCCAGGTGACAAACTGCCTTCGGAACGAAAGCTGGCAGAGCTGTTTCATGTACAACGCTTAACTGTTCGTGGAGCCTTGAATCTGTTACTTCAAGATAAAACAATTATCTCAAAACCACGAAGTGGTTATTACGTAGCGCCTAAACGCATTTTACAATCCATTTGTAATTTCTCCTTACATTCAGAGGAAGATAGCAGACAATTAACTTACGAATTATATGATTTCAAAAAAATAGAAGCAGATAACTATCTTGCAAGCGAAATGTTACTTCCTGAAAAATCGAAAATATACAAAATTGTTTGGCTTTATTCAGATGGTACTCAACTAATTTGTATCAATACAACTTATATTCCTGAATATATCTATCCGGATCTCACCCAACAAATTGCTGCTTCTGCTCCTGCAATTGATTTGATTACAAACAATTGTCAAATAACCTTGGCAAAATCGAATCAAAAAGTCACCTTATTTTACGCAGACACAAAGACTGCTCAAATTTTAAATATTCCTGTTGATAGCCCTTTAATGAAATACAAAGGGCTCATGTATGATAAACAAGGACATCTTGCAGTCTTTTTTGAAAATAATATGCTAATTGATCGTTTTGGTTTTATCAGAGAGGTAGTTTTATGAGCAATGATGATGTATTAGCCGCACAAATAAAATCTAGTATCATTACAAAAATTAAAACACAGGAATATCTTCCTGGGGAGTTGCTTCCTAGCGAACGGGATTTTGCAACAATGTATAGTGTAAGTCGGTATTTGATTCATGACATCTTTGACGAATTAATTAGCCAACATTACTTAATTCGCGTTCACGGAAAGGGAACTTTTGTCCGCAAACCCGAACAAAATCGAGTTGCTTTAGGAGTACTAAATGAATCAAAAAATGCCAGCTTTACCTCTTTAGTTCGTAACTTTGGTATTGAAATTTCCAATAAATGCTTAGGCACAGGTATAATCAAAAACAGAAAATACTTTGCAGATAAACTTGGACTTTCTGAAGAAGATGAAATATACGGTATTCATCGAATTCGTCTTGGAAACAAGGAACCTCTTGCAATTGAGTTTACCTATGTTCCTATTCATTTTTTTTCAGATATCGATAATTACAATTTTGAGCACATATCGCTTTATGATTATATGAAATCCAAAAATCATTTGCCTGTAAAATTTAATGAGACAATGATGATGGTAGAAGCTGGCGAAAAACTTCAAAAGCACCTTCATCTTCCAAGTGCCACCTCTATCGTCAACTATATTGAATTCATAGGATACGATGAAAATGGTAATTTAGTTGAATATACAGAAAGTTATTCACGCCCTGATAAACTTGAAGTGCGCTTTGTCACAAATGATATCTAAATTTGCTTTAATTTTACCGTTTAGTATGTGTATGCACCATAAACAAAGCAAGATAGAATATACACAAAATAATACTTTTGTTAGGGGTGGGAAAAATTGACCACCTAAAGCCGCTTAGAATTAACCATTTTTAGTCGGATAGAAAAGTCATTGTATTTTTCTCTTCGTGTTCTAAAATGATGTACATATTCGTAGGTGTAATGAGTTTTATTTGGAAGTTCACTATGAGGGGACTTTGGAACAGGATGAGTCGATACAACGGGTACTTGCTGAACGTGGTAAAACCGTGTACGCAACCGCTGTGCGAGCTGGCGCAATTCTCGTGGATAATGGAAACCTTAAACTGCTCGGTGATGTCAAGGTGTTTGGCAGATAGAGCTACGGAGAAAAGATATGAATTTTGTAACGAAAGAACCAATAAACAAAGGCTGGTCGAGTGATAAAAAATACTGTGTTACCGACGAAAACGGCACACGGTATCTTTTGCGTGTTTCCGATATTGCACAGCACGACACAAAGCAGTCTGAGTTTAATATGATGAAACAGGTCGCTTCTTTTGGAGTGCCTATGTGCCAGCCCATTGAATTTGGCACTTGTGAGGATGGCGTTTATTCCATTCAAAGTTGGATTGACGGCGAAGATGCAGAACAGGTCATGTTGGGCTATTCTGATACCGAGCAATATGTATATGGCTTGGAAGCAGGACGTATTCTTCGCAAGATCCACTCCATTCCTGCTCCTGCAACGCAGGAGGATTGGGAAATCCGTTTTAACCGCAAAATGGATTATAAGATCAAAAAGTACGCTGAGTGCCCCATCAAGTATGAGAACGGACAGGCATTTATCGACTACATAAACGAGAACCGTCATTTGCTGAAAAACAGACCGCAGGCATATCAGCACGGCGATTACCACATCGGCAATATGATGATCGACAGAGGTCAGCTCCACGTTATCGACTTTAACCGTAACGATTACGGTGATCCGTGGGAAGAATTTAACCGCATTGTTTGGTGCGCTCAGAAAGCTCCTCTCTTTGCTTCCGGTATGGTAAACGGATACTTTGATAATAACGTACCTATGGAGTTTTGGAGATTGCTTGCTCTTTACATTTCAAGCAATACTCTCTCATCTGTATATTGGGCGATTCCGTTCGGACAGGACGAAGTGAACACCATGCTGAACCAAGCCAAGGAGGTTCTGTCTTGGTACGATAATATGCGTAATCCTGTGCCGACATGGTATTTCAAAGGGTATTATCTGCAGTACATCGACGGGATTCCTTTCAAGCTGAAAAGTACTTTTGATTTCAGCTTTATGAAAGAGTATGGAACGGTGTTCAAGGTTTACGATGACCAGGATTCCGGAAACATCTGCTTTGGTACTGAAAAAGACAGTCAGCGTTATTTTGTAAAGTTCGCCGGTGCTCCTACCGAGCAGTACGGCGGCGATCCTGCAGATGCTATCTCCAGATTGAAAGCTACTCTCCCGATTTACAGCGATCTGAAGCACGAGAATCTGATTGAGCTTATTGAAGCCAAGGAAATTGGCGACGGGTTCGCTATGGTATTCAAGTGGGCTGATGGCGATTGTATGGGCAGAATGTACCCCGCAGCATATCGTCGCTTTATTCAGCTTCCCATCAATGACAGGCTCGCTGTGTTCAGCGACATATTGAGCTTTCCAGGAAGGACTTCAACTGATTCGCAGTACCATTCAACAGGAAAAGTATCAATATCTGTTTCAATGTGCAAAATCCAGTATTGATTTTGAAGCGTTTATGAGATTAGCAGGATAGTTTTGTGCATTTTTTCAAATTTACTCATTTATAGTTTCATGTTTAATTCTCCTTTCATTTAAGAATCACGGTTGTTTTATTTGACTATAATTTACCATTTCCACAATTGTTTCTATAGTCATTTTTATTATGAAAATGCGTCAAAAAATTAGTTTCCTGTACATTTTAACCATACCTATTGAAGAACCTCTGCAAGGCATGCTAAAATGATGTTAGGGGCAAAAGCCTCCGACTATGGCATTATAGAAAGCGAGGTTGATATCTTATGAAAAATCTGAAAGAATTAACAATTCTTCACTCCAATGATATGCATGGAGATTTTCTGGCTGAACAGATTGATGAAAAGCTAGTAGGAGGGGTATCACTTCTTTCCGGCTATGTAAATATGGTGCGCCGTCAGGAAAAAAATGTACTTTATGCCATTGCCGGAGATATGTTTCGCGGTTCCGTTATTGATTCCGAATACAAAGGCGTATCAACCATCGGTATTATGAATCTTCTCGGACCGGATGTAGCCACGATCGGGAATCACGAAGTAGATTATGGACTGGCTCATCTTTTGTTTCTGGAAAAATGCGCAAATTTTCCCATCATCAATGCAAACTTCCATATTCGTTCTAATCATAAACGTTTGTTTCAGCCCCTTTATATTGCCGAGATAGACGGCATGAAAATTCTTTTCATCGGTATAATCACAGAGGATGTGTTGGCGCAGACCAAAGCAGAGGAGCTGATCGGCTCTTTCGTAGATATCGGAGAAGCAGCACAGGAAGTGGGCAATATATGCAATGCCTATAATGCCATTGATATTGATTTCACAGTACTCCTCACTCACATCGGCTTCGAGGAGGATAAAAAACTGGCCGCCCTGCTGGATCCGGCCTGGGGTGTGGACGTTATTATCGGCGGACATTCACATACATTTCTGGAAGAGCCTGTGCTTGTAAATGATATCTACATTGTACAGGCAGGCACAGGTACTGATCAGATCGGACGTTTCGATATTATGGTGGATACAGACCGTAATGCCATTGATAGTTTTACCTGGCAGCTTATCCCAATCAACAACGAAACCTGTCAGAAAGATGAAGAAATGGAACAGTTTATCACCCAGTACAAACAGGAGACAGACAAAAAATATGATCGTATTGTAACCCGTTTTACCAAATGTCTCACGCACCCTTTCCGAAATCAGGAAACCGCTCTTGGAAATCTGATCGCAGATATTCTGAAGGACAGTCTCGGAGTGGATCTGATGCTGTTTGGCTCCGGGGAAATACGAGGCTACACCTTAGGACCTGTGGTACATTATCACGATCTGGTGGAATGCCTTCCTTACGACGAACCTGTGTACATGCTGAAGGTAACAGGTGCTCAGCTGGAACGGATGCTTCGGTTTATTCTGCGTGAGGAAGCGCTTACCGGAGAACATACGGAATTTTACCAGTTTTCTCATGGCATGCGCATGGTATGGGACCGCAAAGAGCATAAATTTCACGAACTGGCACTTGATGGCAAGCCAATAGAAGAAAAACAGCTGTACTCCATCGCCGTATCCAAATATCATTTTATGAATTTACAGGAATTTCTGAATATTTCTCTTGAGGAAGCAAAAGAAAATGCACTCCCCCGTGTGCTGGCTACCTCCTGCAGGGATATCATCGAAGAGTATATGATGGTAACACAGCATCTTTCCCGGGACGTGGAAGGGCGCCTGGTTATTATAGAATACTATAAATGAGCAAGTTCGTGATTTTGCATAAAAAGACTACCGACTTTGCACAAAACAGTTCCTGCCACAGAACTACCATCGCACATTTCCTCAATTCCGGGAAATGGGATGATACCTTACTTGAAAGTACTTTAAAATCCTCCGTAGTTGAAATTCTTAATATCTTTTGTAAACATTTTCAAAAGCATCTTAATTTAACAGATACTATTGTTTTTTTTAATAATCCTATTTCTATTAACGCACAATCAAGCAAAAATAGAACGGGATACGGCAATAATTATTTCTACAATACCTTAATCTATGAAGGCACCAAATACGACGCGACAAGTCAATTTCCAATTGTAGGGTATAAAATTTCAAAAATATGGAATATTCAGGGTAATTCCATGTATTGCAAAACACCAGATGGAACCATTTATGGAAGATCACTCCCTGGCTGACTTGTCCTTATCCTAAATCAAGAGAAAAAGGTAAACATTTAATTTTATGAAGAAGCGTTGCAAATGAGAGCGTTTCAAGTTTTGTGTAAACAGAAAAAACTGATATAAGATATGTCATTA
>ERZ779820.1447-NODE-1447-length-14748-cov-3.183897_pt1 | contig 14748 bp, 13 predicted proteins | sample MGYA00511563_ERZ779820 | MGnify/ENA primary metagenome ERZ779820 (study PRJEB29588, sample SAMEA1964852) | human gut metagenome | biome: human gut; feature: human-associated habitat; material: faeces | place: Denmark | collected 2008/2010 ...
TCAACTTTTTACTAATTCATTATTTTATTTATCGGTTAGTTAGATGGTCAGACCCTCAGTACCGACCCTCAGTACCATCAAAAGAGTTCTCTTCCATTTGACTTATCATATGTTCTCCGCCTTCTAAGAACGTGGCAGTTTTATACTCACTGAGTTTTGCTGTTTCATTTGCAAATTGAATACCCACTTTTGAGGCATCAATCCCCACAACCTTATGTGTAGAAATATCTCCGGTTCCGCATCCAAAATCCAGGACATTTGTTGTTTTTTCCGCAAATAGTTTTAAAGCTTCATCAAACATGGTTTCCACTTTCAAATCTAACTTTCTTAAATCTACAGGTGTACATTCTTTAAAAACCTGATTCCACATTTCTATTTCCTGTTCATATGCTTTATTCAAGACTTCGTCATCTCCTCATTACTTAATTCCTTTTTTTCAAAAAAGAAACTGCTCCAGATATTTTTTTCACAGACCTGCTCATTTCATCTACAGCAATCCTGCTAGTACATCGTTTTCGAAACACGCTCTAACACTCTACCGCTACTTTGATCACACCATCTCTCTTATTTTCAAAAAGTTCATATGCTTCTTCGATTCTGCTAAGCGGATAGGTATGTGTGATAAGTGGTTCTGTATTAATCTTACCTTCTGCGATCAGTTTCAGGGTTTCCTCACAATCACATCCATCCACTCCACCTGTTTTGAATGTGAGATTTTTTCCATACATATCCGGAAGTGGCAGTACCTGAGCCTTATCATAAAGTGCAACCACTGTCACAGTTGCATTTGGTCTTGCACATTCCCATGCCAGACGAAATGTAGATTCCGCTCCCGCAACCTCAAGAACTACATCAGCTCCACCGTGATCACTATGGTCCTGGACAAAATCAAAGCATTCCTCCGGCGAGACAGTAAGAACCTCCGGATAATGTTCATTAATAAAATGAATTCTGTTTTCATCTTTTTCACACATAATAATACACTTTGGATTCTTCAGCATAACACTTAGCAAAGTGCAAATCCCTGTAGGACCAGCTCCAATGATCAGCACAGTATCCTCCTCTGTGATCTCAGAAATACGTGCAGCCCAATAGCCAGTGGCAAGAACATCTCCTACCAGCAAAGCCTGTCTGTCAGTAACTCCTTCCGGAATTTTGTTCAGTCCCTGGTCAGCAAACGGAACTCTTACATATTCTGCCTGACCACCATCTATACGACAGCCAAGAGCCCATCCGCCATTCTCATCTGTACAGTTATTTACATAACCTTTTTTACAGAAAAAACATTCACCACAAAAGGTTTCTACATTTACAGTCACACGATCCCCCGGTTTTACATGAGTTACAGCACTTCCAACTGATTCAACAATACCTACCATCTCATGTCCCACAGTTATACCAGGAACTGCACGGGGAACACTTCCGTGTTTAATGTGCAGATCACTTGAGCAGATACTTGCAAGCGTTACCTTTACAACTGCATCTCGTTCATGCATAAGTACTGGTTTTGGTTTTTCCATTAATTCAAATTTTCCCTTTGAAACATATGTATAAGTCTGCATTATTTTATCCCATCACTTTCCGGATTATTTTATCAGATGATCCTTCATAAATTTTAATGTTTTGTCGGCCTTTAGCCAAACTGCTTCCTGTTCTTCATGGGTAACAAAGATCAATGTCTTTCCCTCGGTCTTTTTTAAAATATAATCAATTGTTTCTGTGCATACCAGTCTTATATTGGAAGCAGCACTCAGATTTTCGCACAGGCGATCTTCCTGAAATACTGCACTGATCTTCCTGTCACTTATCCCTTCTATTTTTCCCTTATCCGGAATATCCAGCCCCAGAAGAAGCCGTATCAGTGTAGTTTTTCCACATCCGGATCTTCCTCTTATACAAGTGGTTTTCCCTTCTGGAAAAACGCAACACAAATCTCTCAGTATCTGCTGCTCTCCGTATGCTTTACTGACATGATCTACCTTTATATCCATATCTTTTCTCCACCTGTAACAAACCTCACAAATAACGCATTTAAGAAAATTACCATAAATCAAAATCTCCGTTATTTATGTTCTATCATATAAACTACTCTGCTTACAATTCCAAGAAAACACTTTTCAAATACAAAACTGATCACAATTATCACAATTGTCCACGCAAAAAGATCCGGAGTATTCAGATATATTTTTGCATTATACAGTTTCTCACCAATAGAACCTGAAGGTACTCCGATAACCTCTGCTGCCACTCCTGCCTTCCAGCACATTCCAAGAGAAAGCCTGCATGCTGAGAGAAAATAAGGCAGTACCTGCGATACATAAATATACCTGATCTGTCTTCTGAGATTCACACGAAATACTTTTGCCATTTCCAGTATCTTCCTGTCCGTCTGTCGTATTCCCTCAAGGATATTTGTATATATCACCGGCAGAACCATAAGAAAGGAAATAAAAACTGACAAATTTTTCGAAGGAATCCATATCAGGCACAAAATAATAAAAGATGCCACAGGTGTAGATTTGACCACTGCGATCACAGGTGCTGTCAGGATTTCCACTGTTTTTGACCAATATGCCAACACTGCCAGAAAGATTCCCAGAAACACAGCCAGAAGAAATCCTGTCACAATGCGTACAAAACTAAATCCGACAGACTGCCAGAAATTTCCGCTGAAAATCAGTTCAAAAAGCTTTCGGACAACAGAAACAGGAGATGCCAGAAGGATCTCCTGTTTCAGATACATACTCGCAAACTGCCAGATTGCGATCCAGAAAAACACTGCTAATATGCGAATTCCTGTATATTTCGTTCCATTGTCAGTTTTTGCTCTATCGTTTGTAATAGAATGCATCATCCGGCAACTGTCCTCCTATAATCTCAGGATTCTGATCATCCAGAGTTGCCAGATATCCCGAAAGCATGGTTTTCATCTCATCACCTTCAATAAACACAATACTGCAGTCAGGGATTGCTTTCTGTGCAACTTCTTTTGCAATAATATCATGATCTCCTATGATCTGGGCCGCAGCTTCTGTGTCACTGTTGACAAAATCTACAGATTCTTTATAAGCATCCATAAAATCATTTACTTTATCTGCATGATCCTGAACAAACTCATTGTTTGCGATCACAACTCCTGTCACAAGTTTACTTCCGTCATCCATGGAATCTTCCCACAGTTTGTTCAGATCCAGGGCAACCTTCAGCTTATCGTTTTTCATCAGCGCTGTAGTTACAAAAGGCTGCGGAAGAAGTCCGACTGCTGTCTGATCCTGCACAAGTGCGGAAACTACCTCTGCGTGCTCAGATTTAAATTCAACAGTCACATCTTTTTCAGGGTCGATTCCATTCGCTTTAAGAACAGAGTTCAGAGCATATTCCGGAGTTGCACCCTTCCCACTGGCATAAATAGTCTTTCCCTTAAGATCCTCCACAGATTTTACACTGTCTCCATTCTCCACAAGATAGAGAACACCCAACGTATTGACCGCCAGAACACTGACATCCTTATCTGTCTTCTGATACAACGTTGCTGCCAGATTTGCCGGAACAGCTGCAATATCAAGCTTGTCCTGTACTACCATCGGAACAATCTCATCCGGAGATGCAGCAATCGTAAAATCGTATCCGTCTTCATCAAGAAGCTGCGCCATTCCCATTGCTGTCGGACCTTTCAGGGCGCCTATCCGGACAGCATCCGAAGATGATCCTTCGGATGCCCATACGCTGACCTCTCCAGTGTTACCGGTCAATCCTGCACAGATGCACAAAGCCATTGCACAAATCATCAATTTTCTTTTCATTTTACTCAACATCCTTTCTTTATTTAAGAATTTAAAAATCATTTACAGCAGTTCAGAAAAATAATACAAATAAGGCGCAAAACTCTGTCTTTATGTCCCTGATTTCAAATCTGCCAGTATTTTTCTTAATTTACTTCCATAATCTTTTCCTGCTGCCCAGCCGCCGCCATAAGGATTTTCCTGGATTCCCAGCCATTCCACGTAAGGCGCCGTCTCTCTTGTCACGTAATCGAAGCGTTCATCTACACATTCCTGATTCAGGGAATCTGTGGAGGCGTAGGCTTTGAGATGCTGAACCTGAGCACGTATTCCTGTTCTTACATCCGGAAATGCGATTCCTTTGACTCCACCTCCGGTTGTTCCAAGACCTGCGAAATTGAACTGGTCGATTCCCGCATCACCACCGAAACTCAGCCATCCGGTTTCCAGCATTGCCTGCGCAAAAACTACTTCACCACGTACATTCTCGGCATTTGCCTCCTCTACAATAATATTGCAAAAGGTATCTATATCAGATGCTCCGCCGCCACTGAGTTCTTCAGATGGGTAAGTGCATCCCTGACTGTTGTATAATGAACACATTTCATCGACGGAAACAGTTGTTCCACCCATAATCGTGTAGTATCCATAAGTATTATCTGTCGGGTCTTCATCGGAGATAATTTCTTCTCCGTTATTTTCTGCATTTTCGAGATATTTAGGTTTGGAGATCTGTCCCTCTCCTGAATGATCAGTTTCCTGACTGTTTTTTTCTGCACTATCAGTTGTTTTAGCTATCGTGTCGTCATCTGGGGTATCTGCAGCATTGTCTGCTGCGCTGTTTTCTGTATCAGTGGACGCTGTCCCTTCACTGGCACTTACCAAAGCAGGTGCCCCGAACATCAGGGCACCTGTTATTGTCATAAGTAGCCAGAAATATTTTCCCGGCACTTTTTTCATCTTATGCGTTTACCTTTCTCATTGCAGCTTCTACCACATGACCAACCAGTACAGAAGTTGTTACACTTCCAACACCGCCAGGTACAGGTGTAATAGCATCTACGATAGGCTCTACTGCTGCGTAATCAACATCACCGCAGAGTTTGCCTTCTGCATTTACGTTGATACCTACATCGATGATTGTCTGGCCTTCTTTTACATATTCGGCACCAACAACACCGGCGCGGCCTGCTGCTACAATAATGATATCTGCTTCACGTGCTACAGACGGCATATCTACAGTTCTTGTGTGGCAGATCGTAACAGTTGCGTTCTTTTTAACCAGCATCATTGCTGCAGGTTTACCAACAACAAGGCTTCTTCCGATTACTACTGCCTTTTTGCCTGTGCAGTCGATTCCGTAATGATCAAGGATTTCCATACAAGCCTGTGGTGTACATGGCGGGAAACCAATCTTCTTGCCTGTGAATACACCGGACATGGAAAGGTCTGTCATACAGTCAACGTCTTTTTCAGGAGCAAGTGCATTCTCGATCACTGCCTGATCCAGATGTTTTGGAAGCGGACGGAATAATAATACGCCGTGAATGCTGTCATCTTTGTTTACTTTATCGATTGTTGCAAGAAGTTCTTCCTGGGAAACATCTTCCGGAAGTAAGATTTTCTCACATGCAACGCCTAAAGTTTCGCAGCGTTTTGTTGCTCCTCTTTCATAGGAGATATCACTTGGGTTTTCACCAACACGGATGATGCAGAGGGTAGGATTTACTCCTTTTCCCTGAAGCTCTGCTACGTTTGCTTTGATTTTCTCGTTTAATGCTGCTGTTACTTCTTTACCTAATAACTGCTTAGCCATTTGTCGTTCCCTCCGAAATTATACGTTATTATTCTATACTGTATCTGAATGATTTCAGCATAACCGCCTCATAAATCATATGCACTCTGTAAAAAATTACATCTAATAAATAACTTTACACTTTATTAAAAGAGACGGAAAACAATACAGAAATTTCTATTTTATTTACTATTATTTCAGTCTGCCAAGTACGCTGTTAAATGTGTCATCTGCGATCTTTGTATATTTCTCAAGCATCGCATCTGCTTTTCTGTTTAATTCTTCTGCATACTCTCTGTCAGCCATGGATTTTGTGTTGATGTATACGTTCAGGCTGGCACCCTGTAATGCTGCTTTACAGAAAGCTGCACCAACGCCTGCATCACTGATGGCAAGCTTAGAGCCTTTTGCACCGAATTCTACGATCAGTTCAATTGCTTCACAGCATTTCTCCATGATTTCCATTGGTACAGAGCAGGCATCTTTTAATACGATCTCCATGACTCTGGCTTTCTCAGCTTTCTCTTCTTCTGTTTCCTTTGGCATTCCATATGCCTTTGATAATGGCTCGAATACTTCTGCATCACGCTCGATCAGACGGAGGAAATCCTTCTGTAACTGATCGCATTTTGCTTTTAATTCGTACATTTCGTCTTCAACATCCGCATATTTCTTTTTTCCTACAGTAAGGCTTCCTACCATATTTCCAAGAGCTGTACCAACAGCACCTACCAAAGCAGAGGCACCGCCGCCTCCCGGAACAGGGGCTTTGGATGCTAATACTTCTACAAATTCATTACATGGCACGGTTGAAAATCCCATTGCTGTATCCTCCTTAAAATCTTCCGGTCTTAAATTTAGAACAAACCGGAAATTCTTCCTTTTTCGTCTACGTCAATTCTCTCTGCTGCCGGTACTTTTGGAAGTCCTGGCATGGTCATGATTTCTCCGGTAAGCGCTACCACAAAGCCGGCTCCTGCAGAAATCTTCAGGTTTCGTACTGTTACTTCAAAGTCTGTAGGCGCACCCAGTTTTGTCTGGTCGTCTGTGAGGCTGTACTGTGTTTTCGCTACACAGATCGGGCAGTTTCCATATCCTAAAGCTTCTAACTGTTTTGCCTGTTTCTGAGCGTTTGCAGTCAGGACTACTCTCTTACCACCGTAAACTTTCTGTACAATCTGGTTCAGCTTATCTTCAATGCTTCCTTCTAGCTCATAAGAGTAAGTAAAGTCGTTTGGCTCTTCTACCAGACGGATCACTTCTTTTGCAAGCGCAATACCGCCTTCGCCGCCTTTTGCCCATACTTCAGACAGTGCAACGTTTACGCCCAGTTCTTTACATTTTCTTTCTACCAGGTCAAGCTCTGCCTTGGTATCGGTTGGGAATGCATTAATCGCAACTACACATGGCAGTTTGTATACATTTTTGATATTGCTTACATGTTTCAGTAAGTTTGGAAGTCCTTTTTCCAGTGCTTCCAGGTTTTCGTTGTTCAGGTCTGCTTTTGGAACGCCACCGTTGTATTTCAGGGCACGTACTGTTGCAACGATAACCACTGCGTTTGGTGTAAGACCAGCCATACGGCATTTGATATCCAGGAATTTCTCTGCACCAAGGTCAGCGCCGAAACCTGCTTCTGTGATTGCAATGTCAGAAAGCTTTAATGCCATCTTTGTCGCACGCACACTGTTACATCCGTGAGCGATATTAGCAAATGGTCCACCATGAACAATTGCACCTGTATGCTCTAATGTCTGTACCATGTTTGGTTTGATTGCATCTTTTAATAATGCAGCCATTGCTCCGGTTGCCTGAAGATCATCTGCTGTAACAGGTTCTCCCTTGAAATTGTAAGCAACAATGATTCTTCCAAGTCTGCGTTTAAGATCAGCAAGATCATCTGCAAGACAGAGGATCGCCATGATCTCAGATGCCACTGTAATGACAAAATGATCTTCACGGACCATACCGTCTGTTTTGCGTCCAAGTCCGACAACAATATTTCTGAGAACACGATCATTCATATCGACACAACGTTTCCATACAACCTGTCTTGGATCAATACCAAGTGTATTTCCCTGCTGGATATGATTATCGAGCATTGCTGCAAGAAGGTTGTTTGCTGAAGTGATCGCATGAAAATCTCCTGTAAAATGCAGGTTCAGATCTTCCATAGGAACGACCTGGGCATATCCGCCACCGGCTGCTCCACCTTTGATTCCGAAACATGGTCCGAGAGATGGCTCGCGAAGTGCGATCATTGCTTTTTTCCCAAGTTTTGCAAATGCCTGTCCGAGACCTACAGATGTTGTAGTCTTACCCTCTCCGGCCGGAGTAGGATTGATTGCTGTTACAAGTACAAGCTTTCCATCCTCGTTATCTTTGATTCTGTTCCAGAGTTCATCGGAAAGTTTTGCCTTATATTTTCCATAAAATTCAAGTTCATCTTCTGAAATACCGGCCTGTACCGCTACCTCTTTGATGTGTTTCATTTCTGCTTCCTGTGCAATCTGAATATCTGTTTTCATCTTTCCCTCTCCTTTGTATCACTTTTGGTGTTTTTAGATTTTACGAAGTCTGATTCTGCATATATTCTGCAAATTCTTCTTTTGTCATAAGCACTTTTCTTGGTTTTGTTCCTTCCTCCGGACCTACAACACCGGCTTCACATAGCTGATCCATAATTCTGGCAGCACGGTTGAAACCAATCTTGAACATCCTCTGAAGCATACCAATCGATGCTTTTTCCTTGTCGATGATCAGATTCCCTGCATCTGCAAAATAGACATCCCTGCTGTTCTCGCTGTCCTGTTGTCCCGGAAGCATCCCCTGCCCCGGAAGATCTGCGCTGCTCGAAATCTGTTCTTCTAGTTCATTACTGTACGAGGTATTTCCGTTCTTGTCAATCAAATAATCAACAACTTTTTGAACTTCTTCGTCTGAAACGAAGGAGCCCTGCACCCTGACAGGTTTTGGATATCCGGATGGATAAAAGAGCATGTCACCCTTTCCCAGGAGCTTTTCAGCACCATTCATATCGATAATTGTTCTTGAATCGACACCTGATGATACAGAAAAAGCAATTCGGGAAGGCATGTTTGCTTTGATCAATCCGGTAATAACATTTACAGATGGTCTCTGTGTTGCAAGAATCAAATGAAGTCCTGCTGCTCTGGCCAACTGTGCCAGACGACAGATAGCACCTTCTACTTCTCCCGGAGCAACCATCATAAGATCAGCAAGCTCGTCAATGATAATTACAATCTGAGGAAGCTTTTTCTGAATCTCCGGTCCGGTTTCCCCATGCTTGACCTTTTCATTAAAGCCCTTTAAATCACGTACATTGTACTGTGCAAAAAGTTTGTAACGCTTTTCCATCTCAGCAACTGCCCAGTTCAAAGCACCTGCAGCCTTTTTCATATCTGTGACAACCGGAATCATCAGATGTGGAATTCCGTTATATACACTTAGTTCCACAACTTTTGGATCGACAAGGATCAGTTTAACATCATCAGGATCTGCCTTATAAATAACACTCATGATCAGAGTGTTGATGCAGACAGATTTACCGGATCCCGTTGCACCTGCAACAAGAAGATGCGGCATCTTGGCAATGTCAGTCACAACAACCTTTCCGGCAATATCTTTACCAACTGCAAATGAAATTGGCGATTTACTGTTTTTGAACTCTTTTGACTCCAGCAGATCTCCCAGCATAACCGCTGTATTTTCACTGTTCGGAACTTCGATACCGACCGCGGCTTTACCAGGGATTGGAGCTTCAATTCTCAGATCTGCAACTGCAAGATTTAACTTGATATCATCTGCAAGTCCAACAATCCGGCTTACTTTTACGCCCTGTTCCGGTTGAAGTTCATATCTTGTAACAGATGGACCACAGCTTGCGTTTGTTACATGTACTCCAACTCCAAAATTCTGTAGTGTCTGTTCCAGTTTTAAAGCCGTGGCACGAAGGTGTTCATCCGAATCACCGCCGCCTTTCTTCCCCTTCTTTAACAGATTCAGCGGAGGTGTATGATAAACCGGCCGTGGCTTTTGCTCCTGTTCCCGTATGGTCTGTTCTACACTGGCTGTCTCTGCGGCAACCGCCTGCGCATCTTTTTTGCTGCTTTTTCTGGAATGCTCCTGTTTTATCTCCGGGCTATTTTCAATCATAGGATCCGCAGCCGGATCATGTTCAGAACTCATCTCGTTTTCTTGTCGGGAAGCGGGTGTCTGTACCGGTTCAAGATGCAGTGTATCGTCAAACGGAATCTCTTCTTGTACATCCATTGCCGGTTCTGCTCTGTTAATGACAAAATGATCTTCAAAGGAATCCGTCAGATTTTTTGAATCTGGCTCTTTCTCCGGGACAAGTTCTGTCATTTCAGGTGATTTTGGAGTCCGCCCAAAGCCACCAACAGGTGATTCTTCCTCTGAAAGAAGCGTTGTGGCGAACGTAATACCTGATGCTTTAAGGTCTGTCCGCTTTGTGCGTTTCTTTTTCTCACTTGAAGAAGATGCATCTGCCTGTGAAGTTTCGACTTTTTCTCTTTGCTTCAACGCAAGTGCCTCTTTGCGGGCATCCCGCTCCAGTGTACGGATCTCAGCAGTTTCCTGATGTTTCCGTTTCACTTCCTGGTAAGCTTTCTTTCCATGTCTTCCAAGTGGAGCTAATAAAGAACGTTCTGTTACCAGAATGATACAAATGATTGAGAAAATGATCAAAATAACATAAGTACCTGCTTCTCCGATCAGTGGACATAAAATACTGATCAGAATTCCACCAAGTAATCCACCCGCATTTTTATCAGCACTGGAATCTTTGTAGTAAGATAAAACAGATGTCCCGGCAGTATATGGATGAAACATCAATTCTAAAATTCCACAAAGGAGAATGACCAGAACAATTGCGGCACCTACTTTTATGTAAGCATGAGGATTTCCTTTATTGGAAATATAAAAAGCAACTGCTCCGAAAAATACAAATGGAAATAAATATGCCATTGCTCCTACAAGTCCAAATCCTACAGAAGAAATTGCTCCTCCCGCTATGCCACCCATACCAAAATTACTCAGGATAAGAAGGATGCAGATGGCAAGGGAACCCAATAGAAGAATCTCTGAACGGATTTCCTGACTTTGTGCTGTATTTATATGATTTGAAGTTCTTTTTGTCTTACTGCCAGAACTTTTCTTTGTGGAGGCAGAAGCTTTTTTTGCTGTCGATGTTTTCTTAGTTGTTGCATTTTTTGCTGCTTTCGCTGTGTTATTCGTAGAACTTTTTTTCGTATTTGTAGATTTTGCAGCCATCTGATTCCCCCTTAATTATTATACCATTGTACTGATTCAATCAAACGATAGATTGAATACATACTATTTCAAGTATAACATCAATTAAAATTCATGTCATTACAAAATTTCTTTGATCAGATGCCATTTTTTTGTTCTATATTTACATTTCCGAAGGTTTTTCCCGTTTTTCATCAATCAATTCATAGAGTTTTTTAAATGCCTGGTGAATGCCTCCGACTTCGTCGATGATCCCTTCTCTTACAGCTTCTTCTCCTTCTAACAATGTTCCTACATCTTTTACAAGCTGCGTAGGGTTCAACATCAGATCAACAAGACGTTTTTCTGTGATTTTAGAGTGTGCAGCAATAAATCTGGCAATTCTGTCCTGTGTACGTTCCATATTTCTCAGACTCTGTGTCACACCGATAAAAGTACCGTTTGAACGAACCGGATGAACAACCATGGTTCCTGTCGGTACAATAAAGGAATAATCTGCCGAAACAGCAAGAGGACCGCCAATAGAATGACTTCCACCAAGAACAAGAGAAACGGTTGGTTTTCCCAAAGAAGCTATCATCTCCGCAATTGCAAGTCCGGCTTCCACATCTCCACCCAGTGTATTTAATAAAATGAGAACCCCCTCTACTTCATCGCTTTCTTCAGCTTCAGCCAGTTGTGGGAGTAAATGTTCGTACTTTGTTGCTTTTGTATTATTTGATACTGTTTCATGTCCTTCAATTTCACCTATAATTGTCAGAAGACGAATTTTGTAATTCTTTTTATTTTCATTTAACATTAACGCACCAAATTCTTTGATTTCATCTGATTTTTGCTTTTTTTCCTCGCTCATATAAATATGCCTCCTGTTGAAAGTAAATAAATACTATTACTAGAATGCACAGAATACGGGGAAAATATGTATTGTATCCAATTCTGCATATCAATCTCCACAATTTAAGCAAAAGAACTAACTACTGTTTAAAACCTACAATTCGGATACAAAAAACAGGAGGTATGGATACAAAATCATGAGAATCCATACCTCCTGAATCATATGTTATTTATATTAATCTTCCAGTGCCTGTTCTACATCGGCAATCAGATCTTCAATATTCTCAATTCCAAGACTGAAACGAATCAGATCTGGCTGTACACCTGCTTCCAACAGTTCCTGCTCATTCATCTGTCTGTGTGTATGACTTGCAGGATGAAGTACGCAGCTTCTTGCGTCTGCTACATGAGTTACAATCGCAACCAGTTTCAGTTTGTCCATCATCTTAACTGCTGCTTCTCTTCCACCTTTTAATCCAAAAGTGATAACACCACATGTTCCATCCGGCATATATTTCTGAACGAGGTCATAATCTTTACTTCCCGGAAGTGACGGACAGTTAACCCATGCTACTTTCTCATGTCCCTGGAGATACTGTGCCATCTTTACAGCGTTCTCACAATGTCTTGGCATTCTCAAATGAAGACTCTCAAGTCCAAGGTTCAGAAGAAATGCATTCTGAGGAGACTGGATCGATCCAAGATCTCTCATCAGCTGTGATGTTGCTTTTGTTATATAAGCAGCTTTACCAAACTTTTCTGTGTATACAATTCCGTGATAAGTCTCATCCGGTGTTGTAAGTCCGGCAAATTTGTCTCCGTAAGCAGCCCAGTCAAAGTTACCGCTATCAACGATTGCACCGCCAACACAGGCTGCATGTCCATCCATGTATTTTGTAGTTGAATGAGTAACAATATCTGCACCCCATTCAAAAGGACGACAGTTGATCGGTGTTGCAAATGTATTATCTACGATTAACGGAACATGATGTGCATGTGCAGCTTTTGCAAATTTCTCAAAATCAAAAACAGTCAATGCCGGATTGGCAATCGTCTCTCCAAAAACAGCTTTCGTATTCTCCTGAAATGCCGCATTCAGTTCTTCCTCTGTGCAGTCTGGGTCTACGAAAGTTGCTTTCACACCCATTTTACGGATTGTGTGAGCAAACAGATTGTATGTACCGCCATACAAGGCAGACGCGCATACGATATGATCACCTTCTTCAGCAATATTCATAATCGCATAAAAGTTTGCTGCCTGTCCGGAAGAAGTCAGCATTGCTGCTACTCCACCCTCCATATCACAGATCTTTGCTGCTACTGCATCATTCGTCGGATTCTGAAGTCTTGTATAAAAATATCCGGACTCTTCAAGATCAAAAAGTCTTCCCATCTGATCACTGCTGGTGTAACGGAATGTTGTGCTTTGTACGATCGGGAGCACACGTGGTTCACCGTTTCCCGGATTGTAACCGGACTGTACACATTTAGTTTCCATCTTGTAATTACTCATCATTGTCCCCCATTTCTTATAACTGATTATTCGTTCCAGTTATGGTATACGTCCTGAACATCATCATCTTCATCAAGAAGATCAAGTGTTTTCTGGATGTTTTTAATATCTTCTTCTTTTGTAAGATCAACATATGTCTGTGGAATCATTGTAACTTCGGCAGAAACCATAGGGATTCCGGCTTCTTCCATCTTCAGACGAACATCACTGAAGTCTTCCGGTGCCGTTAATACTTCGTAGCTGTCTTCTTCTTCGTTAAAGTCTTCAGCACCTGCATCAAGTACAGTCATCATAAGATCATCAGAGTCCATATCGCACTCTTCTTTATCAATAATGATCTGTCCTTTTTCATCGAACATGAAAGATACACATCCAGGTGTTCCTACGTTTCCGCTTCCCTTTGTGAAGGCACTTCTTACGTTTGCAGCAGTACGGGCAATCGCTCCGGTAGCAGGGATTCCGCCAAACAGGCCGGAAAAAATATTTCCAAGTCCCTGACCGATCAGTTCGGCATTTGACTTGTGGGTGTCACCGATCATACCATCAGATACGACTGCGGAAAGCAGGGATTCAATACCGGCTAAAATCGCGATCGTAAATGCCGGGGAGATCAGTTCCTGTACCAGTTTATAGCTGAATGCCGGCATGTGGAAAGACGGAAATTCGGAGGAAAGTTCTCCGTAAACACTTCCGATCGTGTTGACCGGCAGTTTAGCAAAATAAACGATGGCAGTTGTCACGATAATTGCGATCAGGGATCCAGGCAGTTTGTCAGTTACTTTCGGCCACAGAATTAAAATCACAAGTGCAACGGCACCGATTGCGACGGTAACCGGATTGGTGGTTGTGATATTTGCAGCATAGGCGCCAAGTTTTTCAATAAATTCAGAAGGAACAGCACCCATATCAAGTCCAAGAAAATCTTTGATCTGTCCGACAAACAGGGTGACTGCGATACCACAGGTAAAACCTGTCGTGATCGTATAAGGAATATATTTAATCAGGGAACCAAAATGGCAGAGACCCATAATACATAAAATGATACCTGCCATGATTGTTGCGACAATCAGTCCGTCTGTACCGTAAGTGGTCACGATGCCATAGATGATAACAACAAATGCGGCAGTTGGTCCGCCAATCTGTACACGGCTTCCTCCAAAAAAGGAAATAAAAAATCCGGCAACGATCGCAGTGTAGAGTCCCTGTACCGGACCGACACCGGAAGCGATCGCAAGTGCGATAGAAAGTGGAAGAGCAATGATCGCCACAATGATACCGGAAAGGATATCTTTGATGAGCTGCTCTTTTGTGTAGCCCTTCATTACGTCAAATAGTTTTGGTCTTAGTTCGTTCATAGGTCTTTTGTACTCCAATTCTTTCCTAAGTATAAAAAGTATTAAAAATTTATAAAAACACAAATTAAAATTTTAGCATGTTCTTAACATGATTGCAAGGTGAATGGCGCAAAAAAGTAATCCATGATATAATGAGCGCAAGTGAGTCAACATGCTTGCTTGATTGACGAACGGCGA
>ERZ779820.1457-NODE-1457-length-14689-cov-4.454080_pt1 | contig 14689 bp, 14 predicted proteins | sample MGYA00511563_ERZ779820 | MGnify/ENA primary metagenome ERZ779820 (study PRJEB29588, sample SAMEA1964852) | human gut metagenome | biome: human gut; feature: human-associated habitat; material: faeces | place: Denmark | collected 2008/2010 ...
ATCAGAGAGCCGGTAGGACGGTAGGATAAGTCGCCCTTGTACTCTGCATAGCCGTCAAAAATTGTATTTAAGATACCATTTCCCTTGGTATCCGTCATAAAGTCGCCGCGGTAACCGATCAGGCCTCTGGACGGGATAGAAAATTCCAGTCTGGAATAGCCTCCGGCTGCCTGGCTCATGCCCTGCAGGGCGCCCTTTCTGGCTGTCAGCTTCTGGATCACCACGCCGGTATACTCCTCAGGAACATCAATATAAGCAAGCTCCATGGGCTCTAATCTGCGGTTGCGCTCATCATAGTGATAAAGCACCTCTGCTTTACTTACCGCAAACTCATAGCCCTCGCGGCGCATATTTTCGATCAGGACCGACAGATGAAGTTCACCGCGTCCTGATACCTTAAAGCAGTCTGCAGAGTCTGTTTCCTCTACACGGAGGCTCACGTCTGTATTCAGCTCGCGGAACAGACGGTCTCTTAAATGACGGGAGGTGATATACTTTCCTTCCTGTCCGGCAAGGGGACTGTCATTTACCATGAAGTACATAGCAATAGTAGGCTCAGAAATCTTCTGGAAGGGGATTGCCTCCGGGTTCTGTGGAGAGCAGATGGTATCCCCGATATGGATATCCGCAATACCGGAAATGGCAACGATGGAGCCGATTTTTGCCTCCTGAACCTCCACACGCTTTAAGCCGTCAAATTCATAAAGCTTACCGATCTTGATTTTTTTAAATTTGTCAGGATCGTGATGGTTTACCAGCACACACTCCTGATTCACCTTAAGGCCGCCGTTTTCCACCTTGCCGATACCGATACGGCCTACAAACTCATTATAGTCAATGGTACTGATCAATACCTGGGTGTCCGCATCCGGGTCGCCTTCCGGTGCGGGAATGTGGTTTACAATGGTCTCAAAGAGAGGTCCCATATCCACCTCTGGATCGTCAATATTAAATTTTGCAAAACCGGCTCTTGCAGAAGCATAGATAAAGGGGCAGTCCAGCTGTTCATCGGAAGCATCCAGATCCATCATAAGCTCCAGCGTTTCGTCGATCACCTCTTCCGGACGTGCTTCCGGACGGTCGATCTTATTGATGCACACGATTACGGACAGATTTAACTCCAATGCTTTCTGAAGCACAAACTTGGTCTGGGGCATGGGGCCTTCGTAGGCATCCACAACCAGAACAACGCCGTTTACCATCTTAAGCACACGTTCTACCTCGCCGCCGAAATCGGCATGTCCGGGAGTGTCGATAATATTGATCTTTGTATCCTTATAAAATACAGCTGTATTTTTTGACAGAATGGTGATGCCTCGCTCACGCTCAATGTCATTGGAGTCCATGACGCGCTCCTGAACCTCCTGATTGGCTCTGAATACGCCGCTCTGCTTTAACAGCTGATCCACCAGAGTGGTTTTGCCATGGTCTACATGGGCGATAATGGCAATATTTCTTACATCTTCTCTTTTCATCTTCATAGTGATCATTCTTCCTTATTTATGCAGAAAACTTATAGACTTAGTCACGGTTTTATAGTATAGCATTGGTATCTTAAGATTGCAAGACCCAAATCCAGGTGCATTTTAAAATACGATCAGCTCTCCCCGGTTCATGCCGTAGTACAGTTCTTTTCCGGTGCGTATCCTCGCCCGGCCGTTGGTCCCTTCTGTGATCTTGGCCTGGAAGCAGTCCTTTACGGCAACCGGTACCAGAAAATCAAACTCTGCCTTATCGGAATACCTGCTTTCCAGAGTATCGATCCCCTCCTGGGCCGCAATATACTGGATCTTTCCCACGCTGTTGTAGTCGGCTGTAACCTCCAGCTGCACTCCCAGCTTTTTTTCTACAACCGAACAGTTTAAAAGCGCTTCTTTTACAGCACCGGAATAAGCTCTTACAAGGCCCCCTGTCCCTAAAAGTGTACCTCCGAAATACCGGGTAACTACTGCACATACATCGTGGAGTCCCTCTCCTGCCAGCACATCCATCATGGGCTTTCCCGCCGTCTGGGAGGGCTCGCCGTCATCGCTGCACCGAGCCGTCTGAGCCCGTTCTCCTATAATATAGGCGTAGCAGTGGTGCCTTGCATCCCAGTATTTCTTACGGACCTCCTCAATAAAGGCAAAGGCTTCTTCCTCCGAAGCCACGGGACGGATCTGGGCAATAAACCGGGACTTTTTTTCCACCAGCTCCCCATCTGCGCCCTCATATACGATCTTGTAGCTTTCTACCACTTTTCTCTCTCCTTTTCCCTTTTTTTCAGAAACTGCACCCACATTTTCCTTATTTTTCTTCTATTTTTTATCATAATATAGTTAGGCTTTCATGGCAAGCCATATTTATGCCTTTTCAATTCCATAAAACTGTTGTATAATTTAATCGTCTGCCAAATGCCTCAGGGCTTTGTCATACGGGGGGAACTTGTTGTAAAGGAGAAACTATGAATTACGGAACACATGAGTCTGAGCGCAGGCTTAGGGCTCTCCAGTCAAAATCGGCCAAATATACCTCAAAGCTGTTTTTTAACATCTTTAAGGCTTTTTTTGTATTGTTTCTTTTTCTGGCCATCGCAGGCACTGCCATCGGTTTCGGCATGGTAAAGGGGATTATCGACAGCGCCCCTTCCGTAGACCTTATGAACATCCAGCCGGATCGCTTTGCCACTACCGTTTATGACATAGGCGGCAATCTCACCGACACAATTGTAACCAGCGGTTCCAACCGTGAATCTGCTGCCTATGAGGAACTGCCCCAGGATCTGATCGATGCCTTTGTAGCCATTGAGGATTCCCGTTTCTGGTCCCATAACGGTATCGATATCCGTTCCATCGCCAGAGCGGTCAACGGCCTGATCAGCGACGACTATGCCGGTGGCGGAAGCACCATCACACAGCAGCTTATCAAAAACAATATCTTTGCCGGCGGTATGGAAACCAGCTGGGGAGCCCGTATTGAACGAAAGCTCCAGGAGCAGTATCTTGCCGTACATCTGGAAAAAAATTCCGGCATGTCCAAGGAAGAAACAAAAAAAGTCATTATTACCAATTATCTCAACACCATTAACCTGGGCTATAATACTCTGGGTGTAAAGGTGGCCGCACGGCGGTATTTTAATAAAGAAGTATCTGATCTTACCCTTTCCGAATGTGCGGTTCTCGCCTCCATCACGAAAAATCCCTCCCGTCTCAATCCGATCTCCGGCGCCGAGGCTAATGCCGAACGCCGCAGCATTGTCCTTCAATATATGTATGATCAGGATTATATCGACAAACAGGAGCTGGAAGAGGCGCTGGCAGACAATGTGTATGAGCGGATCCAAAACGTAAATACAGCCGCACAGGAAACAAACTCCCATTTCAGTTATTTTACCGATGAGCTGGTCGAACAGGTCATTGCCGCTCTTATGGGGGAGCTTGGATATTCGGAAAGCCAGGCGAGAAATCTTCTTTATGCGGGAGGACTTAAAATTTATACCACACAGGATCCCAAGCTTCAGGCCATTGTGGATGAGGAGATCAACAATCCGGAAAATTATACTGCTGCCAAGTATTCCGTAGAATACCGTCTTTCCATCACACATACGGATGGGACAACCGAGCATTTTTCAGAAGAAAATTTAAAATCCTACCACAAGTCTGTATTGGGAGATACGGGCTATGATGGCCTTTATCCAAGCAAAGAAGCAGTCCAGGAGGATATCGAACGCTACAAAGCATGGCTGATCAAGGATGGCGACACCATTATCGGAGAACGCCAGAACCTGATTTTACAGCCTCAGGCGTCCTTTGTACTGATGGATCAGCGTACCGGTGAGGTACGGGCCCTTTCCGGAGGACGCGGTGAAAAGACCGCCAGCCTGACCTTGAACCGTGCCAGCAATGTATACCGCCAGCCAGGTTCTGCATTTAAGGTAATCACTGCCTTCGCTCCAGCTCTTGACACCTGCGGAGCCACCCTGGGAACGGTTTATTATGACGCTCCTTATACGATTGGAACAAAAACCTTCCGTAACTGGTGGGGTTCCGGGAAAGGCTTTGTAGGCTATTCTAATATCCGTGAAGGCATCATTTACTCCATGAATATCGTAGCAGTGCGGGCCCTGATGGAAACCGTAACGCCCCAGCTTGGCATGGAATACGCTGAAAAAATGGGAATTACTTCCATGACAAAAAATGATCTCGGCGCTGCCCAGGCTCTGGGCGGACTCACAAAGGGCGTTTCCAACTTAGAGCTCACTGCCGCCTATGCCTCCATCGCAAACGGCGGTGTGTATACAAAACCCCGGTTCTTTACAAAGATCCTGGATCATGACGGGAATGTGCTCATCAACAATGAGCCTGAAACACGGCAGGTATTAAAGGATTCCACTGCCTTTCTGCTTACAGATGCCATGGCGGATTCCATGAAAGCAAACCGGAAATTTGCGCGTTCCGGCGTATCCATCAATTCCACCAGTACCAGAGCAGCCCTGTCTGGAATGTCTGCAGCCGGCAAGAGCGGCACTACCACCGGAAATAATGATATCTGGTTTGTAGGTTTTACTCCCTACTATACAGCCGGTGTCTGGGGCGGCTGTGACAGCAACCAGAAACTCTCTGCCGGAAACGGAGGTACCTCTTTCCATAAGGATATCTGGCGCAATATCATGAACCGTGTCCATGAGGGGCTTTCTGATCCCGGATTTCCCGTTCCAGACAGCGTGGAAACGGCCGAAATCTGCCGCAAATCCGGCAAACGGGCAGTACCCGGCGTCTGCGATCACGACCCAAGAGGCAGCGCCGTATATACGGAATACTTTGCTAAAGGAACCGCTCCGTCCGAGGTCTGCGACAAGCATGTGGCTGTAACCGTCTGCGCCCAGTCCGGCCTGCGCCCCACTCCGTACTGCACGGAAAAGACAACAAAGGTATGCATGGTACTGCCTGAGGGAGAGGAAAATCTGGCAACGGATGATTCCGTATTTTCCATACCAGGTACCTGCACCATTCATTCCGGCAATTCTACCATTATCGCACCTTCCTTTGGCTCGGATGAGACTGGTGGCTCCGGCGAAAATGTAACCATCTCTCCCATCGGCCCCGGTTATGAGCCTCAAACCCGGCCGCAGTGGGAAAATTCGGGGCCCGGCGTCCGACAGAACTGATATTTAAAGAGAATAAAAAGAATCTGTGAATACAGCTGTATTTTACATACTGTTTCACAGATTCTTTTTTTGCAGCGTCAAGCTGGCCCTATAGGATCTTCCGCCGTCTTACTCTGCAATATAATATCCGTCCCGCCCCTGTTCCTTCGCCTTATAAAGCGCCCGGTCCGCTCTTTCATAAAGATTTCTAAAACCCATCCCCTTTTCTGCTTCTGTAATTCCCACAGAGGCACCATGATCATGATCTGGCTGGTATCCTGCCGGCCGCTGGTAAACACATCAGAAACATAAGCTCTCCCCTTTTCCATAGCAGCCAAAAGCTCACTGTCATCTATCTGCCAGCGGTTTCCCGTATCGTCTATGGTATTCCCTTCCTGATCCATAATGCCTATCTGTGCAAATCCCGCCCTGCTCCTGATTTCCTGAAGTTGTTTTACGATTTCCGCGGAAGTCATTTTCTCTGGTACGCTGAAATTTTCCTCACCTATATTTAAAATCTCTGTACAATGCCTCATCTCACTTCGTATAATCTTTACAATATAGTCAGATAAAAGGGAAATCTGCTCCATATTACGGTTAAGAATTTCATTATGTATACGGTTGGAATAGTGAAAAAACAGCGAAAAAATATTGATAACGGAAAAAGAAACAATACCAGCGATCAAAAGAATCCAGGCTGCAGTTTTATAGCGGTTTGATCTCTTGTCTTTCATATATCTGCCTCATATAATATTTTAAAAATACGTTTTTCTAAAAAGAACCCGCCAGTTCTCTCCCGGCGGGATTTTTTCCAATTATACCAAATTGCCAGGGACATATGCAATAGTTTTAAAGTATTAAACTTCCCCTCACTTCATCTTGGGCTTAAAAAGTACGGAAGCTGAATACCCGAATATGAGAGCCCCGGTGATTCCAGCAGATGCGGCGGTCAGCCCACCTTTAAATAATCCCAATACTCCTTCCTCTGCCAGCGCAGTTTTTACCCCCTTAAAAAGCGTATTTCCAAAGCCCAGAAGGGGAATGCTGGCTCCGGCTCCGGCCCAGGAAAGAAAGGGCTCATAAATCCCTACCGCCCCCAGAATGGCTCCTGAAACGACTAACAGTACCATGATCCGTCCCGGCATCAGTTTCGTCTTTTCCATCAGGATCTGAACCAGAGCACAGATAATGCCTCCTGTAACAAATGCTTTTATATAATCCATATATCTGCTCCTTATTTATGCTGGATCCGGCCTTTAGGGCCTCCCCCATTATTCCAAATGCTCTATTACCACCCCATGGGCAATTCCCGGGATGGTCTGTCCTTCGTTGTAACTTACCGTAGAAAGAAGAGCGCCTGTAGGCACAAAAAGAACACGTTTCCAGATTCCCTCCCGGATTTTTGGAAGGATCGCCGCGCACAGCGTAACCGCAGAACAGCCGCAGCCGCTTCCTCCTGCATGGGTATCCTGGGTTTCTTTGCTGTAAATCTCAACGCCGCAGTCCATATGGCGTTCCTTCAGGCTGCGCCCCTTTTTCTCCATCAGATCCAACAGGATCTGCGTTCCTACCTCTCCCAGGTCTCCGGTGATGATCCTGTCATACCAGGTCTCATCCGTTCCAAGATCCTCCAGATTCTGTTCGATTGTATGAAATGCCGCCGGAGCCATGGCAGCTCCCATATTCATAGAATCTCTGGCTCCAATATCGATCGCTTTTCCGGCAGTAAATGCCGTGATCTTTGCCAGTCCCGGCTGCCCCTCTTTCCCAATGACGACTGCCCCGCACCCAGTCACCGTCCAGGTAGAAGACATAGGGCGCTGGTTCCCGTAGGCAAGAGGAAAACGGAACTGTTTTTCTGCGGTGGCAAAATGGCTGGACGCCATGGATAGCACATGATCCGCATAGCCTGCATTTACCATCATTGCTCCCAGGCTCATGGCCTCTCCCATGGTGGAACAGGCCCCGTAAAGCCCAAAGAGGGGAATTTCCAGATCTACGGTTCCAAAAGAGGTGGCAATCAGCTGTCCCAGCAGATCTCCTGCAAAAAGATAACGGATATCATCCCGTTTCAGTCCGGCTTTTGTAATGGACAGATCTGCAGCCGCCTTCTGCATGGAGCTCTCTGCCTGCTCCCAGTTTTCCATCCCCTTTCCATCATCCATGATATGACGGTCAAAAAACGGTCCTAAGGGCCCTTCACTTTCCTTCTTTCCAACTATACTGGCTGCTCCGCAGATAACCGGAGGCCGTGCAAACGCTACCGTCGCTTTTCCTTTCTTCTGTTCCATCTGCTATGTGCTCCTTTCCCATATCAGACCGTATTTTCCATTGAAAACATCCGGCGATTGGAAATATTATGCGTAAACAGATGTGATTTTATGCAAATGACAGAAAAAGCATCCTGTTAAAAAATACCTTCATTGACAGATCACAGTCTCGACTTTATACTAAAAACAGCATAGGGAGGTGCTATACTTATGGATCTTAGTAATAATTTTTCAGTCTGGAACCACCTGACCCCGGCCCAGCAGGAGCTTATATCCACCCATCTTATCTGCCGGGATGTGAAAAAAGGCACTGTTTTGTATAATGGAAGCTCTGACTGCCTGGGACTCGTACTTATAAAAAAAGGCCAGCTGCGGGTCTATATGATTTCCGAGGAAGGACGTGAGGTCACGCTGTACCGGCTTTTGGAGCGGGATATCTGTCTTTTTTCTGCTTCCTGCATTATGAAAAATATCCAGTTTGACATTACGATCGAGGCGGAAAAGGATTCTAACATCTGCATCATACCAGCAGTGATCTACAAACGTCTCATGGAGGAATCTGCTGCTGTCTCCAATTATACAAATGAGATCATGGCAGCCCGCTTTTCTGAGGTGATGTGGCTCATTGAACAGATCATGTGGAAAACCTTTGACCGGAGACTGGCCTCCTTTCTTTTAGAGGAAATGGCTCTGGAAGGAAGTTCCGGATTAAAAATCACCCATGAAACCATTGCAGGCCATCTGGGTACTGCCAGAGAGGTAGTAACTCGGATGCTGCGTTACTTCCAGGAGGAAGGCATGGTAAAACTCAGCCGGGGGATGATTAACATTACCGATGAAAAACGACTTAGAAAACTGGCCGAATCATAAAATAAGCCAGACGCAGGTAATACGAACGCGTCTGGCTTTTCGATCACAGATATCTATTTTTTACCATTTTTCCCTTTGCAGATCAGCTGGGTCATGGTTCCCATGGGACAGTATACGCACCAGCTGCGGGGCTTAAACAGCACCATGGTAATGAGTCCTAATATGGTAGAGGTCAGCATCACGCTGTAAAATCCAAAGGCAAACTGGGCTGTGCCGGGATGGAACAGGGTTCCGTGGTAGGCCCAGTGCCATGGAAGCTTAAATATCCACAAGAGCGTCACAACCTGCTTTAAATCAGAAGCTCCTGTAAATACCAGAACCGTATTCCACAGCATCTGGCAGAACATAATGAGGAAGAACACCAGAAAGCCGTATCGAAACGCCCTGCTTTTCATCCATCCCGGAATGTCCTTTTTCCTGGAAAGCCCCAGCCGGCCGCCTAACAGCCCAAAAAGCTGCCCCCTGCCACAGTAGCGGTTACAGTAGCCTTTATTCCCCTGCACCAATGCAATGATCAGGGGGATAAAAAAGCATAAAAGTCCCAGCCATGCAAACATAATATTGAAAAATCCCAGGATCAGATAGGTCAGGGACAAAATCCACATATAATCATACCAGTGTTTTTTCATCATCCCACCTCCCTGATCTCAATCACGGAAGCCGGGCATTTTTTTGCACATTTTCCGCAGCCTACGCATTTTTCCAAATTCACCTGAGCCCACATTCCATCTGCCACATAGATTGCCCCTAAGGGACAAACCTTTACGCAGCAGCCGCAGGCCACGCACAGGCGGCTGTCTACGGATGCTTTCCTTTTCTTTCTAACTCCCGTTGCCATATTCTTCCTCCGCTCTCAGTTTCTATCGGCCGCCGGCCAATACCGAAACGGCTTAATTTTATATCGAGTATAGCGGATTGCGGGAAATATGTCTGTAATTAAGTCACATATAACACACCCCCAGCTCAGACACCAGGATTTTATTTAACTTTCTTCTGTTTCGTGGCTATTTCCATTCTTTCCATATATCCGGTTCATAGCCTATGGCTGCCTGTTTTCCATTACGGACGATCGGCACCTTAAGGATCTTCTGATTTTCCAGAATCTTTTCTGCTCTGTCTTCCTCTGCAATATACCGGATCAGAGCCAACAGATCCTTATCCCTGCAGTCCGGATCAATAAGCTTTTCATAACCTCCCACAGCCCGGCATACAGCGTTAAATTCTCCTTTGCTGAGCCCTTTTTCCTTCATATCTATAAATTGGTATTTAATCCCCCGCTCCTTAAAATACCGCTCTGCTTTTTTACTGTCAAAGCTCTTTTTCGTTCCAAAAATCTGTATATTCATGCGTATCCTTTCACCTTTTTATCTTCTCCCAAACCGTTCTGCGATCCGGCCGTCACGGTAGGCCTTTAACAGCTGTTCCAGATCTGCGATTTTTTCCTTCAGCTGCTGTCCCGTGTCCGTATCTCCTACCAGCTTCCGGCTGGCTGTCCGTTTTACAATAATATCCTCCGAATAGATATCGCTTTCCTGTTCAATGGCGGCTGCCCTGGACTCAAAGGGTTCATGAGCTGCCAGGATCAGGCCGTAGGAATTATAAATCAGGGTATATCCGGCGATTCCCGTCTCTTTCTGGTAAGCTCTGGAAAAGCCGCCGTCAATTACCAGAACCTTTCCGCCGCATTTAACCGGATTTTCCCCATTTTTCGACTTGACAGGAACATGGCCATTGATGATATGGCTCTCCTCTCCGCCCAGCCCAAATTCTCCCAGGATCATATCTACGGTTTTTTCATTTTCAAGCATCCGGTAATAGGGATTTTTCTTTTCTTTATGGCTTTCCTCATCTTCCAGAAAATACCGTTCAAAGGTAGCCATCTTATCCTTTCCAAAAAGCGGGGAATTTTCTCCCAGCCATATGTACCACATGATGTCCCGGCCTCTTTTTCGTTCCGTCTCATCCTCCGCCATAAAGCCTCTGCGGATATAGCTTTCCAGCACATCATAAAGTCCCCTGCCTTTATAGCGCTTTCCGTAAACAGACGTTTCCTTTAAGCTTCCGTCCTCACAAAGGGGAACGCAGCCGTGATAGAGGAGGTTTTGATTATATACCTTATACAGGCTTCCCTTTGCCAGAAGAAACCGCATATGCTGCTGAAGCTTTTCACAGTTTAAAAATGCCTTTTCCAGCCGTTCCATAATGGACTCTTCCTCAGGAGAAAGCCGGTAGGGATCTGCATGATCCACCGTAGGGAAATGCATATCCTTCATGGGCAGACGTCTTCCATCCAGAACAATGGTGCCATTTTCATAATTGATCCGGTGAAGAAGGAGGCGGCGTTCCAGACCAAACTCCGGATACTCCTTGATCAGCTGGCCTTCTACCTTAAACTGGATAATGGAAATGGCCTTGTGCATACGCAGATTCAGTTCCTTTTCTCCGGGACTGCATGGATGGCTTCCCTTTAAGGCAAAGCAGATGCAGGGATCATCCCCATAGGTTTCCAGGGCAAAGGTAGCAAGAGGAAGCAGATTGATGCCATAACCGTCTTCTAAAATATCCAGATTCCCATATCTGGCGCAGATACGGATCACATTTGCTATACAGCCCCTCTGCCCTGCAGCCGCTCCCATCCAGACAACATCATGGTTGCCCCACTGGATATCCAGAGAGTGATACTGCATCAGCTTATCCATGATCAGGTGCGGACCGGGGCCGCGGTCATAAATATCCCCCAATATGTGCAGATGGTCAACGACCAGGCGCTGGATCAGCTCACAGAGAGCTCTTATAAACTCCTCCGCCCGGCCCACCCGTATAATCGTGGCGATAATGGCGGTGTAATAGGATTCTTTGTCTCGGATATCTGCCTTTTCCGTCATCAGCTCTTCAATGACATAGGCAAATTCCGGCGGCAGCGCCTTGCGCACCTTAGAACGGGTGTATTTGCTGCCGGAACGCTTGCTGACCTCTATAAGACGGTAAAGAGTAATCTTATACCAGTCCTCCTTATTTGCCATCCTGTCACCGTGCTGTCCACTAAATCAGAATCATTAAAATCTGCGCCATTTTCTCTCTGGGATAATAGATCAGCGTTGCCAGACTGCGCTTATCTTCTCTGCACAGCGTATTCCCAAACACGTCATTTACCTTGCGCCGCACTGCGCCGGAACCATTTTTCAGCACATGGGAAAATGCCTCTGCTTCCCCGTGGATATCCGTAAGGAAATGCTCCGTTCCCTTAGGAAGATTTAAAATGGCCTCAAGGTTAATAACTTCCGTAGAAGCCGCAGCTACTGTAGGATAAAGCTCTGCAAGCCGTTCCAGATATCGGGTTTGAAGATCTGCCATGAATACCCTCCTTTTGATGGATCCGTTATTTTTCCGTATGCTCTATAAATGTTCCCTCTATGGGATCTATATGGTCTAATTCCCTGTAATCATCTGTACGGGCAGAAAGCTTTTTTCTTCTGAGCATCCCGCAGATATATTCAGAGATCAAACGATAAAATACTGCAAATACCGGTACCGCTATGATCATTCCGACAAAGCCGAAGAGTCCTCCGAACAGCAGGATGGAAAACAGCACCCAGAAACTGGGAAGGCCGGTGGAATCTCCCAGGATCTTCGGCCCTAAAATATTTCCGTCAAACTGCTGCAGCACCAGAATAAAGATCAGGAAATACAGACATTTTAAAGGGCTTACAAGCAGGATCAGAAATGCGCTGGGAATGGCTCCGATAAACGGACCGAAAAAGGGGATCACATTTGTAAAACCAATAATAACGCTGATCAAAAGCACATAGGGCATTTTTAGAAACCGCATTCCGAAAAAGCACATAATGCCGATGATCAGAGAATCCAGAAGCTTTCCTGTAATGAAACCGCCAAACACATGGTGGGCAAAGCGGATCTCATTAATCAGCCGGTTTGCCATGCGAACACTGAACAGGCCATAGATTATTTTCTTAAACTGAGCGCAAAGTGTCCACTTTAAATTCAGCAGATAGATCATTACGATCAGACCGATCAAAATATTTTTCACCACTGTAACCGCATTGATCACTCCGGCAGATACATGATCCAGGATCAAATAAATACTTGGCACCAGATCTGTCGTCATCCAGTGCTGAAATTCCATGGCCGCCTCATTAAAATGAGGCATCACGATTTCTTCCAGTTCCGGATTATCTTCAAGAAGCTGTGACAGCCATAATGTGAGGTTATTGATATATTCGGCCAGGCTTTCCTGAAATCCGAGAATGCTCTCCATGATCTGTGGGATAATCATCCAGACCAAGCCGCAGACCAATATAAGCAGAAACAGCAGACTGGCAATTGTAGCTGCTGTTTTTCCCGCTCTGCTTCTGACTTTTTCTGTGGTAAACAGCTTTTTCGTATTACGGCAGACAAAGAAATAGACCGAATTATAGACAGGAAGCATCAAGTATGCGAGAACGCCTCCATAAATAATAGGCATCAGAATCTGAATGATCTCTCCGATCACTCCAAAAATAGTCTGAACTTTCATCAGGGAAAAAGCCAGAAAAACACTGCAGGCAATAACAGCCAATGCTGTAAGCCCCCAGTTGATATACAGCCGGAATCTTTGGTTTTTCATAATCGTATACTCCTGTAATAAAATTTAAACGGTTCCTGCTGGAAAATGCAGGAACTCCATTCAAATTTAGTATACCATGGTTCCCAGGTTCCCACAATGCAGTGGGAAACTTTCTTGAAAATTTAGCAGAATTTTTATATTTCTGAAACGAAAGGCGGCTTTCCGTGATATAATGGAGCAAAAAAGGAAGGAACTGAATATGTCATACATCATAAAAATGGCCCTGGATATCAAGGCCGGCTTTGAGCCCCCGGCTCAGATGTCCTCTCCCATCGAGGCCTACTGCGCCATAGGAACCGTTGCAAAAGCCATGAGGCTTGACCTCCCGGCGCGAAGAGACACACTCTTTGAAATGCGTGAAGATTTAAAGAATGAGATAGATGGTAAGGACTTTCCGGAACCCCGGATTGAAAAAATCTGCCATATTCTTATGAGCTTTATCCGTAATGAGACCACTACGGACCGGATGATGGAGTATATGGTGTACGGGTATGAGAATGAACCGATATAAATGCGGCATTCCGCCATGGGGAATCTATCCTTAGAGGGTATCAGCCTCACCGTGGAAAACAATTCCCGTCTGACGTCTTACCTCTTCAATAATACCTATCTGGACCGCTGTCTGCTTCTGATACCATTCCGCTCTCTGGAAATCCCTGTTTTCCAGAATGGAGGCCAACACTTTTGCCTCCTCATAAAGGGGATTCGGATCCTTCGTCAATCTGAATACCTGCTCCTTTTGATTCCTGAGCTTCAGAGTGATCCTGGAAGGTTCTGATATCATATCCACAAGGATATTTCCTTTCTCTCCCTGGATCTGGCTTTCCCCTATGGTATCCGTAATCTTGGAATAAAGGATCTCACTGATCATACCCGGATAACGGGCAAGAATGGTACCGATCCCCTCCATTCCGTTGGACAGTTTTACATTGAGTCCTCTGATCTCTTCCGGCTTTCCGAACAGACGTACCAGCCCGTACACTGCGTACACCCCAATATCCATCACAGCCGCATTGGCCAAAGAAGGATTGAATGCGTTAAGAATCTCTCCATTTAAAAACGCATCATAACGTGAGGAATACTTTCCATATTCCAAAGTTGCCCTGCGCACCGATCCGATCAGAGGGATCAACTCCTCCAGTTTTTTCAGGCCGGGATCAAATGCAGTACGCATAGCCTCCATCAGGATCACCTGATGCTTTTTTGCCTCTTCCAACAGCTCCTGAAGTTCTCTCACGGAAGGAACCACCGGCTTCTCACAGATCACATGCTTTCCTCCCCTGAGCATCATCATAGACTGGCTGAAATGGCAGCTATTGGGACTGGCAATGTATACCGCATCCACATCCTTCATTTCTGCCAGCTCCTCAAGAGACACTGTCACCTGAGAAATTCCGTACTCTTTTGCAAATGCCTTTCCTCTCTCTTTATCTCTGGAACAGACAGCTTCCAGACGATAATTTCCGCTCTTTAAAGCCGCCTGGGCAAACATATGAACAATTTTGCCGGTTCCGATCATTCCTAAGCGAATCATGTATGTTCTCCTCCTAATACCTGAAATACTTCCATACCCTTCATCCTGACAGGCAGCCCGTACGTCATTATCCATAAGAGCACAGTAGTAAATAAATGAAAAACAGACCACCGAAAACCGATCGTCTGCTTTACAAGCTTCCAGCCGGACTCGAACCGGCGACCCCTTCATTACGAGTGAAGTGCGCTACCAACTGCGCTATGGAAGCATACAACTATTAAATTTTAGATGTAAATCAATATCCATAAAGATGAAAAATGGCTGGG